>Ga0310810_10003898_pt1 | contig 16386 bp, 21 predicted proteins | sample NCmetagenome_FD_207641 | JGI IMG/M metagenome (GOLD analysis project Ga0310810, IMG submission 207641) | Soil microbial communities from experimental microcosm in Duke University, North Carolina, United States - NC | ecosystem: Engineered > Artificial ecosystem > Soil microcosm > Unclassified ... | reverse complement strand
GATGCCATCGCCAGGTTTGCCGGGATGGATCCTGAAGCGGCGGTGGTGCCCGACAAAGTCGCGGAAATGATGATTGACTACGACCGGCGGGTGAGGCACTTCGACATCGCCGGGTAATTGGCACTGCGCATGGTCGAGATTCGGGAATATCGCGCGTCAGACTGGCCGAGTGCCTGGCCGATCCTGCGAGAGGCCATCCGCACCGGCGACACGTATACCTTCTCGCCACAAAGTAGCGAGGAGGAGATCCGGAAGGTCTGGGTGGAGTTGCCGGCCAGGACTTTCGTAGCCTGCGACCCGCAGGGGCGCATCCTCGGCACCTACTTCATCAAGGGCAATCAGCCGGGTCTGGGTGCCCATGTGTGCAATTGCGGCTACGTCGTCGCTGCGGCGGAGCAGGGCAAGGGGATCGCGGCGCGCATGTGCGAGCACTCCCAGACCGAGGCGTTGCGCATGGGATTCAGGGCCATGCAATTCAATTTCGTCGTTTGCACCAACGTACGTGCCATTCGGCTTTGGGAAAGGTTAGGATTTTCCGTAGTAGGCCGGCTCCCAGGGGTTTTCAATCATCAACGGCTCGGCTACGTCGACGCACTGATCATGTTCAAACAGCTCACTCCCTGAAAAATGGCGACCCTGAACACCATGGGACCGCGGACGCAGGGGAGGATCGCCGGCCTCTTTTATGCGCTGACCATAGTGACCGGCGCACTAGCTCTGGCCGTGAAGGAGCCGTTGCGCTCGGCCATGCTGCTGGCCTCGACCGCGTGCTACATCGCGGTAACTCTGCTTTTCTATCGGTTGTTCCGGCCCGTCGACCGTAACGTCTCGGCTGTCGCCGCGATCTTCAGCCTCATCGGCTGTGCTCTGTCGATCCTGGGTTTCTTTCATCTGGCGTCACCCAGCCTCAACCCGCTCATTTTCTTCGGCTGTTACTGTCTGATCATCGCCTATCTCATCATCCGGTCGTCGTTCTTACCTTGGATTCTCGGTGCCTTGATGGCCTTTGGTGGACTCGGTTGGCTCACCTTCATTTCACCGGCGCTCTCGAATGCTTTGTCGCCCTACAACATGGCTCCGGGCGTGATCGGCGAAACGGCGCTCACGGTTTGGTTGCTCACCGCGGGCGTAAATGCGCGACGCTGGAGTGAGCAGGAGGGCGCAGTCGCGTGACGGGCTGCCACGCGAACGGTCACGGCCGCAGGAGTTAGAACTTTCGATGTTCGCCGGTCACATAGGAGCCGCACTGGCGATTGGACGCGGGGCACGAGACATCAACGTCGGCATCTTCGTCACTGCCGCACTGTTACTCGATCTTCTGCTGTGGCTGTTTGTGCTCCTGGGCTGGGAGTCCGTGGCGATTCCGGACGACTTCGTCAGCACGCATCAGCCCGAGTTCGTTTTCCCGTACTCCCATGGATTACTGGCGAGCGTCATCTGGTCGGCCGCAGCGGGAGCCATTGCGCTCATCGTCTACTCACATCTGCGGATCAGGTGGCGTGTCGCTGCGCTCATCGGCCTAGCCGTCCTGTCGCACTGGCTACTGGATGCTCTCGTCCACCGGAGCGAGCTTCCGCTGGCGGGCTCGGGTTCACGTCCGGTCGGTCTCGCATTGTGGAACCGCATGCCCCTGGCGCTCGCGTTGGAAGCCGCCCTCGTGGTCGTGGGTGTCTACCAGTTCACTTCTACTGCCAGACTGAGCCGCAACCGGTCGATCGCTGTGGCGCTGCTGAGCGCAATCGCGATGGGGCTCACAGCGATGGGAATGACCATAGCTCCCGCTCCCCCTTCATCCATAGCCATGGCAGGCAGCTCATTGGCGACACTCGCCGTGGTTTGCGTGTTGACGTGCTGGCTGGGAAGAGTTCCCAGCCGGGTCTAGCGGCACAACACGCCGACTGTCAAACGCCCTGTGATTCGTCGGGACGCAAGCCGAGGTAAAACGATGCGCATCCCAGGCCTGGGCTACGTGTTCTTTGCGGCGATCATGATCGTCATTGGAATTCTGGGTTTCATCAAAGGTGATTTCGTGGCGATCTGGCAGTCCGTGCCCAAGAGCATTCCCGCACGGCTGGGCCTGGCCTATCTCTGTGCCGTAGTTGCGCTCGGCTCTGGCGCAGGACTTCTATTCCAGCGCGCCGCCGCACCCGCTGCCCGTCTGCTGCTCGCCTATCTCCTGCTTTGGCTCCTGCTGATCAAAGCGTCGGTCATAGGGCACGCGCGCGCTGTGGGAGTCTGGGAAGACTGCGCCGAGACGGCAGTGATGGTGGCAGGGGCCTGGATCCTCTACGCCTGGTTCGCCGCTGATTGGGACAGACAGCGCTTCGGTTTCGCGACCGGAGACAACGGCACGGGGCTAGCGAGGACGCTTTACGGTCTGGCGTTGATTCCCTTCGGCGTCGCGCATTTCGCGTATATCCGCGAGACCGCCGCACTGGTGCCTGCATGGCTGCCAGCGCACATGGCGTGGGCTTATTTCACCGGCTGCACTTATATCCTGGCGGGGCTTGCCGTCACCCTCGGTGTGTATGGCCGCATGGCAGCCGCGCTTTCGGCGTTGCAGATGGCGATATTCACGGTGTTGGTGTGGGGACCGATTGTGGCAGCGGGGCACAAGGACGCCTTCCAATTGAACGAGAGCCTCATCTCCTGCGCGCTGACTGCCAGCGGCTGGGTCGTGGCGGATTCATACCGCGGGCTGCCCTGGCTGCGTCGCGGGCGATCGGCTCACAAGACCGTGAGAAGTCCGTGAGCGGCCGTCGCGCAGTCGGGCGCTGTGGGTGCGCCAACTGTGCCGCGATATGAGGTAACCGTTCAGGGCCGCGGCATTGCGGTGCCGATCGACGCCTCCGTGGCGGTTGGATTTCTCCGGCTCGTGCAAGTCCGGGCCGTAGATCCCGTGCAAGCCGAGCTTCGTGCGGTGGAGCTCGTCACGTCCGAATGGTCTTCGAGCGGCTATGCATTGCAAAACCTCGGCGGCCTGCCTCGCTTGACCATCGTCCGCATCGGCCTATTGTCATGGTGGCACCGGTTTCTCGGCGCGCCGGGTGGTTTCATGTTTTTCGCCGAGGACGGCGTGCTGATGCGCGCAGACCGTCGTTCTCATCGATGAGCTTCATTCGGACGCAGCCTCATGCTTCGCATTGGTCTCATTTCCGACACTCACGGTCTCTTGCGTCCCGAAGCGAGCACTTTTTTGCGCGGCTGCTCCCACATCGTTCATGCGGGCGATGTCGGCAAGCAGAAGATCCTGGAGGAATTGTCGGCCATCGCCCCGACGACGGCAGTCCGCGGCAACAATGATACCGGTCCGTGGGCTGAAGCTTTGGCGGAGACGGAATTGCTCCACTTCGAAAAGATATTCCTGTACCTGATACACGACCTGTCCGAGCTCGAGATCGATCCGCAGGCCACCGGCGTTGGTGTGGTCGTATCCGGGCATTCGCATCAGCCAGTCATCCGCGAGCGAGGCGATGTTCTCTACATCAACCCGGGCAGCGCCGGTCCACGGCGGTTCAAATTACCCATCTCGCTCGGCGAGATCATCATCGCCGGCGGGTCGGTTACACCCCGCATCGTCGAGCTCGATGGGCGCCGATGACAGCGCCGGGTGGCAAAAGGTGCAACGGTGTGTGGTGCACTGGCGCATACAGATCACGCCTTTCTTCTCCGCAGCCGACTACGAGCGCATGCTCGATTACTTCCTCGAGGCCGAGGAGCCCTTTCTGCGCGCAATGGGTGTCGACCCGAAAAGACCTCCGCAGCGAGCGGCATGGCTGGCGAAGCTGCTTCCCGATCTGACACCGCGGCTCGCCGAGAGACAGCGCGCCTCTGCGGCGCTAATCTAGCTCCCCCACGCACGCAAACCCGGCAGGACCATGGCCAAGGCATATTGGATTTCTGCTTACCGATCGATACGCAACCCGGAGGCTTTTGCTGCCTATGCCAGGCTCGCCGGGCCGGCACTCGAGGCGGCGGGCGGGCGCTTCCTGGCTCGCGGCCTGCCCGCGCAGGTCTACGAAGGTGGCCTCGAGCAGCGCGTCGTCATCCTCGAGTTTCCGAGCGTCGCGCAAGCCATCGCGGCGCACGATAGCGCCGCGTACCAGCAGGCGCTGCGTGCGCTGGCGAGCGGTGCGGAGCGCGATTTACGCATCGTGGAGGGTATCGGCTGAGCTCGAGCCATCGCATCGGCCCGGTCCGCTGTTGCGTCCGGAGATTGCACGCGCACGGCACTGCTGAGGCGCGGCCGCCGCGGCGCCTCGCTGATCCGCGGTGTTAGGTCCGCCGGTCGTGGCGTTTACCGAGCTCGAGACCGCGCGCGTGCGCAAGAGCGTGGGTGCTTTCATCGAGCGCCGGCGGCCTCCCCATCGACTGCGCGAGAAGCTCGATCTCACCTATCGAGTGTCCGGTCAGAGTGTGGAGATATTCGAGGTGCGTCCGGCGTTCGGCGGCGCTCCCGGCGAGCGCATCGAGATCCCCGTCGCCAAGGCCACCTATGTGCGCACTGTGCGCCGCTGGCGGGTGTTCTGGATGCGTCAGGACATGAAGTGGCACAGCTATCAACCGACGCCCGATGTCGCCACCATTGATGAGTTCGTCGCCCTGGTGAACGAGGACAGGAATTCCTGCTTCTTTGGATGAGCACGCCGGCAAGACCTGCCCGGGACATGCTGCCCGCCGAGCTCGCACAGTACATCCACGCGCACATTCCTCTCACCAAGGCGATGGAGGTCTCCGTGCTGTCGATCGAGGCCAGCGCGATCACGCTGCAGGCGCCGCTCGCGCCTAACATCAATCACCGTCAGAGTGTGTTCGGCGGCAGCGCCGCCGCGCTCGCGATCCTCGCCGGCTGGGCGCTGCTGCACGTGCGGCTGCGCGCCGAGGGCGTCGCCGCCCGGCTCGTGATCCAGCGCAATACCATGGAATACCGGCACCCGATTCTCGGCACGTTCAGCGCGCGGGCGAGACTGGAGCATCCGCAGCGCTGGAAGCTGTTCACCAGCACCCTGGCGCGCAAGGGCAAGGCGCGCATCTCCGTGTCGGCCGAACTCGAGCACATGGAGCAGGTCGTAGCCACATTCACGGGTCAGTTCGTTGCTCTCGCTGAGGCGGTGACGAAAGCGCCGCGGCCCGTGGGTGCTCGTGCCTGAGACGATGGTGGCGTGATGACAGCAGGTTACACATATCTATGGGAGTTCATGGTCGAGCCTGCGCAGTTCGAGGAGTTCCAGCGCCAGTACGGCCCGGCCGGACCGTGGATCGCACTCTTCCGGCGAGCGCCCGGCTACCTCGACACGCGCCTGCTGCGCGATCGCGCCGACCCGCGCCGGTTCATCACCATCGATCGCTGGACGAGTGCCGAGGCGCATCGCTCGTTTCGCTCTGCATTCGCACGCGAATACGCGGAGCTCGACGCGCGCTGCGCGCGCTTGACCTCCCGCGAGAGCGCGCTCGGAGAGTTCGCCGAAGCGCCTGAGGGGTGAGCTCATGACCGATGTTCATTACACCGGCAGTTGCGGCGGCTGAGTCTCGTCTCACCGCGGGTAGCGAGCTGCTCACTGCCTACCAGTCATCTGCGGGTGAGCGCCGACCTTTTTGCGCCCGATGCGGCGGAGTGAACTACGATGACCAGCCGCGAAGCCTCCTGCAGCTGCGGGCAATTGCGCATCAGGGTCGAGGGCGACCCGCGCCCCGGTGTCTGCCACTGCCTCGCCTGTCAGAGGAGGACGGGCAGTGTGTTCGCGGCGCTGGCGCGATTTTCCGCTCCGTTCGAGGTCTTCGGCCGCGCCACTGAGTACACCCGTGTTGGCGATCAGGGAGCGAGCTTCACCTTCCGGTTCTGCCCCATCTGCGGCACGACACTGTTCCACACTGAGGTGGGCGAGACACAGTCGGTCAGCGTCGCCGTGGGCGCCTTCGCCGATCCGGCATTTCCGGCGCCCCGAGTATCCGTGTACGACAGCCGCCGGCATCCCTGGGTGAAGCTGCCACCGGGTACCAAAGCTTTCGAACGAGATCCGGATTGAGCCCTCCAGATCGCCCCGCTGAGCGCATCCGAGCGCGGCCGCGCCCGCACAGGCAGGCCACCTGCGGCGCACTGCTCGCGCTTGTCCTCGCAACGGCGTTGCCCGCGCGCGCGCTCGCCTCGGCAAGCTGGGTGCTGGACGACATCAGTGTCTCCCAGTCGGTGCCAGGTGAGCCCGCGAGCGCTACTACCCACTTCGAAGTGGCGGCGAACGGCGATGCGCGCATTGCCATCGAGCGTCACGAGGGCAGCACCCGCATCAGTGGCACGATACTGCTCATCGCCGGCCGCTGGATGCTGACGCAGGGGTTCGCCGCTTCCTCCGGCAAGGAGATCGAGTCACTCGATCTTGCGGCCCTCAACTCGCAGCTGGTGATCGTGCTGCTCACCGCTGCGCTCCCCGATGGGCCCCCGGCTCCGGGCAAGCCTCAGCATGTGCGTGTCGCGGAGAAGAACAATCCGATACGCATCGCGACCGCCAGTACATCGACCGAGTACCACGCGCCGTGGACGGCCGTGGGTACCGTGACGGTACCGAGCGCGGATGTCGCCGCCAACTACCAGCTCTCCTTCACCTATTCCGACCGCGGAATCTCGCGCACCATAGACTTCGCGGGGAATGCCGGCCACGCGCGCTCACCGCTCGATCTGCCGGATTCGATGAAGCTCGCCGGCTGGAAACTAAGCCGCTTGCCTCAGTCACTGGAGTCTTCATTGACGGCGGCGCGACCCGATGCGGCCGGCGAGAAGCGCGCGCGCAGCGCGGCGACAGTGGGGGAGCTGCGTCAGCTGCGCTGACGGCGACCGCTCAACGAGGAGTCGAAATGTCCAAACTCTGTGTCAGAAGCTTTGCCATCTCCATCGATGGCTTCGGCGCCGGATCAGGTCAGAATCTGAACAACCCGCTCGGCATACACGGTCCCGAGCTGATGGAGTGGTTCTTCAACACGCGCACGTGGCGGCAGATGCACGCTGAGGCAGGCGGTGAGCCCGGCGGTGAGACCGGTGTCGACAACTCGATGGCCGAGCGCAGCTTCGCGGGGATCGGCGCCTGGATTTTGGGCCGCAACATGTTTGGTCCCGTACGCGGGCCGTGGCCGGATGAGAGCTGGAAAGGCTGGTGGGGCGATGAGCCGCCCTACCACACTCCGGTATTCGTGCTGACCCACTATCCCCGGGCGACGCTCACGATGGCCGGCGGAACGGCGTTCCACTTCGTCACCGGTGGGATCGAGGAAGCACTCGCGCGGGCGCGCGCCGCGGCCGGCGGCCGCGACGTGCGACTCGGCGGTGGAGTGTCGACTATCCGGCAGTACCTCGCGGCCGGACTCATCGATGAGTTGCATCTGGTGATGAGCCCCGTCCTGCTCGGAAGCGGAGAGCATCTCCTCCAGGGCATCGATCTGCGCTCACTCGGGTACGAGTGCATGCGAAGCATTGCCGGGGAACGCGCCACCCATCTCTTTCTGCGCCGCCGCTGAAGCCGCACGCGCAGATGGGTTTTGCCGGCGTTGACTGCTGTGCTTGAATGAGTCTGAGGCCTCGGCAGGATGCGCACCGCAGCGCACACGCAGCAAGGGAGAACGCTTCGTGAGCTACGAAATGTCCATCGAGCCCAAGTCCGGCTATCTGCACGTCACCGTGACCGGGCAAAACAGCCGCGCTAACGTGATCGCCTACATGGAAGCGGTGATTCGCGAGTGCACGCTGCGCCAGTGCTTTCGCGTGCTGATCGAGGAACGGCTCGAGGGCCCGCGCATGGGTACGCTCGATGTGTTCGAGATCGTGTCGAGCGGAAGCACGCGCTTCCTGCGCACCATCACGGCCATGGCCTACGTCGATATCAACGCCCCGAGCCAGGAGATGATGCAGTTTGCGGAGACCGTGGCGGTGAACCGCGCGTTTCCGGTACGGGTTTTTCCGACTGTCCTCTCCGCTGAGCGCTGGCTGCAGTCGGAGGAACAGAACGCTTCTGCGCCCGCTCGCGCTGGGCCTATTCGGCCTCGGCTTTGATCGGGCGGCCCATGAGAGCGCGTACCGCCTCCTTCGCCGGCAGCTTCTCGTACAGCACCCGATACACCATTGCGCACAACGGCATTTCCACACCGGCGCGCGCCGCCACGCCCTCGATGGCGCGCGCCGCGGCGTAGCCTTCCACCGCCTGACCGATCTCCTCGAGTGCCGCCTCGGGGCTGCGCCCGGCCGCGAGCAGCAGTCCGAAGCGTCGATTGCGCGACTGATCGTCGGTGCAGGTGAGCACCAGATCCCCGAGGCCCGCGAGCCCCATGAAGGTCTCCGCGCGCGCACCGAGCGCCACGCCGAGACGCGTCATTTCCTTGAGTCCGCGCGTGATGAGCGCCACGCGCGTGTTGGCTCCGAACCCTAGACCGTCGGAAAGCCCGGCACCGACGGCGAGCGCATTCTTCACCGCGCCTCCGATCTCCACTCCCATGATGTCGGTGGAGGTGTAGGCGCGGAAATTCTCCGACGACAACTCCTGCGCCAGCGCCTGCGCGTAGGCACCGTGCGGGGAGGCGATGGTCATCGCAGTCGGGAGTCCCGCACCGACTTCGCGCGCAAAGGTGGGCCCCGAAAGCACTGCCACGCGTCGCTCGGCGCCGAGCACCTCGGCTGCCACCTGATGCGGAAGCTTCCCGCTGCCTTGCTCGAACCCCTTGGTCGCCCAGGCGACATGCATCGGCGCAGTGAGCAGCGGCCGCAGCTCGGTGAGCAGCTCGCGCAGCGCGGTGCTCGGCACGACCACGAGCACATCGCGCGCACCGGCAAGCGCCGCGGTCAACTCCGGCTCGAGTCCAAGCGAGGGCGGAAAGGCCGTACCCGGCAGGTAGCGCTCATTGCAGCGCTTGGCGGCCATCGCCGCGAGCCGCCCCCGATCCCGGCCCCATAGCCGCACCGGGTGGCCGCCGCGCGCAAACTGAATGGCGAGCGCGGTGCCCCAGGAGCCGGCGCCGAGCACTGCGACTCCGCCCGCGGACCGTGCGCTCATTGGCGCTCCACGCGAGGGCAGTGCGCCGTGGCCGGCAGTCAGTTGGTGACGGCGGGCTGTGCCTGGTTGGCGGCGTACAGCGCGTCGAAGTTGACCGGCGGCAGCAGGAATTGCGGGAATCCGCCCTGACTGACCAGCTGCGACACTGCCGCGCGGGCGTAGGGAAACAGCACGCCGGGGCAGACGGTGCTGATGGCACGCTTGAGCTCGGGCTCGGGGAGATTACGCACGACGAACAGCCCCGCCTGCTTCACCTCGACCAGGAAGATGGTCGCTTCGCCGTGCTTGGCGGAGACGGTGACGGTCAGCACCACCTCGCGCACCTCCGGTCCGAGCGAGGTGGAGCTGGTCTGGAGATCGAGGTTGATCTGCGGGTTCCAGTTGCCCTCGAGCCGCGGCCCATTCGGCGACTCGTACGAGCAGTCCTTCAGGTAGACGTTCTGCAGCGCGAGCACCGTGCCGGCATCGGCAGGGTTGGGAAGCGGCATGTCGCCGGCTGTCTCATTCATGGTCTTTCGGCTCCGGTTATTTCAACAGCTCATCCAGGCGCCCGTCCGCATCGAGCGCCTGCAGGTCATCACATCCGCCGACATGACGCTCGTCGATGAAAATCTGCGGTACGGTATCGCGGCCGCTGCGCGCGCGCATCTCCTCGCGCGCACCGGGCACCACTTCGACATCGATCTCCAGAGTGATGATCCCCTTGGAGGCGAGCAGGCTTCGTGCCTGCATGCAGTACGGGCACCAATCCGTGACATAGATGATGACCTTGCGGGCACTCATCACCCTCGGGCACCTCAGGCGCGCGAGAGCGGCAGGTTGTCCGCGCGCCAGGCCGCAAGGCCGCCGCGCAGCGCAAACACGCGCGTGAAGCCCTGGGCGGCGAGCTGGCGCACGGCCGCGGCGCCGAGCGAGCCGCTGTCATCGTACACGACCACCGTCTTTTCCTTATGCTTCTTCAGCGTGTCACCGGCGCTCAGAATCTGCTCGCTGTTCATCTGGCGGGCGCCGGTCAGGTGACCGGTCTGATACTGCTCGGCCGGACGCAGATCGAGCACGAGTGCCCCCTGATTCATGAGGCGGATGAGCTCCTGGGGCGAAACCGCGCGCAGGCCTTCCGAGCGCATGCGCATTTCGTATACAACGATCAGGGCGGCCAGCACGGCAGTGGCCGTGGCGAGCCACGGGTGATGGCTGGCGAAGTCGAGGATACGGTCCATGGGGCGATGGTGACTAAGCCGCTGACGCAAAAGGGCGCGCATTATAGCGTTCCGGTGTCCTGCGGCACGGCCGGCGCTCCGGTGGGGCCTTCCGCTGCACCTACCCCCTGCGCCCCGCTGCTCTCCCTCGCCGTCGCCCTGTTTCTCAGCGCACCGCTCGGCACGCAAGCCGCTCCCGCCGCGGCCCGCCCCGAGTCCGATGCCCGCAAGGCCGAGGAGCAACTCCAGGCCGTGAAGACGGAGATCGAGCGGGTGAGCCGCGAAGTGAGCGCCGAGCAGGTCGAGCGCGACCGGTTGACGCGCGATCTGCGCGGCGCGGAGCTGCAGGTCGCCCAGGCACGCGATGCGCTCGCGGCTGTTCGCCGTCAGCGGGCCGAGGATGCGGCGAGGCGCGCGGCGCTGGCGACCGAGAAGCGGGCTCGTGAGAAGCAGCTGGATGCGAATCGCGAGGCGCTCGCAGGTCAGATGCGCGCCGCGTACCTCATCGGCCGCCAGGAACCCTTCAAGCTGCTCCTCAACCAGAAAGACCCGGCGCTTGCCGGCCGCATGTTCGCCTACTACAGCTACTTCGGTCGCGCGCGCGCCGGCCAGATCCATCTCATCGAGGATGACGTGCACCGTCTCGCCGAGCTCGATGCTGAACTCGAGGCCGAGGACGCGAAGCTCGCCGAGCTCGAGAAGGAGCAGCGTGCGCAGCTGAACGATCTGGAGCAGGCGCGCGAGCGGCGCAGCCACGTACTCGTGAGCCTCGAGGCCCAATCGCGCAGCCGCGCGCAGAATCTCGAGCGTCTGCGCGCGCAGCAATCCGGTCTCGAGAAGCTGGTGCGTGAATTGCGCGCAGCCATGGAGCGATTTCCGGTCGAGGGAAACGACGCCTTCACACGCTTGCGCGGCAAGCTCGCCTGGCCGGTGACGGGGCACCTGGTGGCGCGCTTCGGCGATACCCGCGCCGGTGGGGTGCGCTGGGATGGCGTCCTGGTCGCCACCGAGCGCGGGGCACCGGTCAAGGCGGTCTGCCAGGGGCGGGTGATCTACGCCGACTGGCTCCCGGGCCTGGGGCTTCTCGCCATCGTGGACCACGGCGATGGGTATCTGAGCCTCTACGGGCACAACGAGCGGCTCTACAAGGCGGCCGGCGAGCAGGTCGCGGCGGGCGACACCATTGCCGCCGCCGGGGACAGTGGCGGCAGCCCCCGCCCCGAGCTCTATTTCGAGATCCGCAAGGCTGGCAAACCGGTCGATCCACGGCCCTGGTTCAAGGCTTCCGAGCCCTGAGAGGGTGATTAAGGTCAATATTTCCGGGGTCCCGGCGGGCGACTGTGCGGATTCGCCAACTCGCGCAAGGATCGCGGGCCCCCGAAGCGCAATGGTGTTCACTCCCATGAGTGCGCTTCCCGTCAGTGATTACGTTCCTGGACAGCCCGGTGACCGGTTCGATCCCTATGTCCGCCTGATCCGCTCACTCCTGCCGCGGACCTCCTGTGTCGCGATGTTCGGCCCGTCGGGGGAGCTCATCTGGACCACGGAGACCATGACGGGGCCGGACCTGATCAACATGGTCGACGACGCGCTGCTCGCGACGCGCGCCAACCCGGAGAGCGCTGGCCACATGCGGCTGCTCGATGGGAATGTCCCCGTATACCTGTGGGCGCTGCGCGATGACGAGCAGCAGCTGATCTCGCTCCTCACGGTGGTCAGCCGTACGAGCGAGACACAGGAGAGGCGGGGTACGGATTTCTCCTTCGTCTGCCAGCTCCTCGCCCCGGCAGTCGAATGCCTGCGGCGCGAGCTGATCGCCCGCGCCACCATCGAAGAGCTCGCCCACACCGTCGGTGGACTCGACAAAGATCTCAACCTGCTTCTCACGCATGAAAGTGCCGGTCTGCCGACGGCGGAGGCGGCGGGGGCCGGTGACCTGCAGCAGTTGCTGCAGCAGACCATCGAGCACCTGCGCGCCAGCACCGGCGCGCTGCTCGTGCCCGAGAAAAGCGTGATGCTGGTGCGCTCGGCGGATGCCCGGCAGCCGCCGGACACCCAGTTCTGGATGCGCGCGCATCGCCGGCTGATGCCGCTCGCGCAGGCGCAGCGCGAGCCGCTGATTCTCAATGAGACCCAGTCGATGGAGGCGCCCGAGGCGTTTCCCTTCCGCGTGCTGTGCTGCTCATTGCGCTCGCGCACCGGCCGCACCATCGGAGTGCTGGCGCTGCTGCGCGAGCCGCTCGATGAGCCTTTCGGAGCGCGCGATGCGCACGTGGGACAGATTTTGGCACGCAAGGCGATCGCCGCCATCGAGAGCAACTACGATCCGCTGAGCGGGCTCTACACCCGCCCCGCATTCGAGCGGCGCCTCAAGTCGGTGCTCGCGGATGCCAAGAGCACGCCCTGGAGCGCGCTCTACATCGATGTCGATCAGCTGCACGCCATCAACGAGAACTCCGGCATGCACGTCGGCGACGGACTCCTTGGGCAGCTCGGCGAGCTGATCCGTCAGCGCCTGCCCCCCGGAGCATTCGGGGCACGCATCTCCGGGGATCGATTTGCGCTGCTGTTGCCCGCACGGGTACATGATGCTGAAGCCTTTGCCGAGGCGCTGCGCGAGGGCAGCGAGCGGCTGGCACTGGTGAGCACCGAGGCGCGCCTGCCCGTTTCGATCAGCGCCGGGGTCGCCTCGGTCGATGCGCAGGCGAGCGATCTCGCCCAGGTGCTGGCGCCGGCGGAGACTGCCTGCAAGGCAGCCAAGGACCGCGGCCGCAATCGCGTCGAGATCTACCAGCCGAGCGATGCCAGCATCATGCGCCGCCACGCCGACATCGGCATGGCTGGGCAGGTGCGCGAAGCCATCGATTCCGGGCGCCTGCATCTCGATGCGCAGCTCATCCTCCCCTTCGCCGCGGCCGAAAGCGCGCGGCCGCACTACGAGCTGCTCCTGCGTATGACCGATGAAAGCGGTCGCACGATGGGCCCGGACAACTTCCTTTCGGCCGCGACCCGCTACCAGCTGATGCCGGTCATTGATCGCTGGGTCATCGCACACGTCATCGAGGCGTTGCAACCGCGCGCCGCAATTCTCGAGGGCAAAGCACTTGGCTTCGCCATCAATGTCTCGGGCCAGTCGATGAATGACGATGCCTTCGCCGACTACCTCGTGAAGAGCATCGGCGATAGCGGCCTGGATCCGGAGCTGTTCTGCTTCGAGCTCACGGAGAACGCCACCGTCGCGAACCTCGCCCGCACCGAGGGCCTCATGCGGCGGCTGCGGCAGCTGGGGTGCGGGGTCGCGCTCGATGATTTCGGCACCGGACTGTCCTCGCTCTCGTGCCTGCGGCAGCTGCCCGTCACCATGCTCAAGATCGACGGCAGCTTCGTGCGGGATGTGCTCAAGGACGCGCGCGCCGAGTCCATGGTGCGCGCGATTGCGCAGCTCGCGCGCAGCATGTCGGTCACCACGGTGGCGGAGTACGTCGAGACCGACGCGATCAGCGCACGCATTTCGGAGCTGGGAGTTGACTATGGCCAGGGGTTCGCGATCGGTAGGCCCATTCCGCTCGCTGATCTGCTGACCGAGCTACCGCTTCCGAGTCCGCCCGGCGGGGAGGATCCGGACGCGACCGGGGAACGCGATCAGGTTGCGTGGTTTGCCGGGGCGGCGCGTTGAAGCCGCACGGAACCCCCGCCGACATCACTGACCCAACAACCCTTGACGCTGCGAATCGAGGTCTCCACGTCATGCCATCGCGATCACGCATGCTCATTGCCCTGACCGCCGGGGCTTTCCTGGGTTTCTGCGGGGCGCTGACCGGCGGCGTCCTCGCGGACCGTCCAACGCTCGAGGCGCACGGGCAGGCGACACCGCGCAGCGCGCTCCCGTGGCAGGACGCGAGTCTCTTCGCCGAGGTCTACGAGCGCATCAAGCGCGACTACGTGGACGATGTCGATGACCACGCCCTGATGGAGAAGGCCATACGCGGCATGGTGGCGGCGCTCGATCCCCACTCTGCCTACCTCGACAACGAGGAGTTCGACGAGATCCGACTCTCGACAATGGGCTCCTACCCGGGGGTCGGCATCGAGGTGGTGGCGAGCGATGGGGTGGTGAAGATCCTGCGACCCATCGACAGCTCGCCCGCGCAGCGGGCGGGACTTCGCGCCGGAGACCAGATCGTGCGCATCGATGGGATCGATGTCGGGGCCGATCTGGCGGGGGCCATTGCGCGCATGCGCGGGACCTCGGGGAGCATCGTGGCGCTCTCGGTCCGGCGCGAGGGCAACCCCGAAATTCTCGAGTACGCGCTGCGACGCGCGCAGGTGGAAGTGCACAGCGTACTCGAGCAGAGCCTCGAGCCCGGATTCGGGTATGTGCGCATCACGACCTTCAGTGAGACGACCTCACAGGACGTGGCCAAGGCCGTTTCGGTCCTGAAACGCGACAATCCTGGCGGAATTTATGGCTTAGTGCTCGATTTGCGAAACAATCCGGGCGGTGTTCTGGAGGCAGGTGTTTCCGTGGCCGACGACTTCTTGAACTCCGGACTGATCGTCAGTGCCGACGGCCGCACCCCCGAAGCCCGCTTCCGCATGGAGGCCTCGCACGGAGACCTGATCGACGGAGCGGCACTCGTGGTGCTCGTGAACGGAGGCTCGGCGTCCGCTTCGGAGATCGTCGCGGGCGCTCTCAAGGACCACGGCCGCGCGCTCCTCGTCGGGCGCAAGACCTACGGCAAGGGCTCCGTGCAGACGGTGCTGCCACTCACCCGGGGGGGAGCCGTCAAGCTCACCACCTCGCGCTACTTCACCCCCTCCGGTGCCTCGATCCACGGCAAGGGCATCGTGCCCGACGTCCTGGAGGACGGGCCCGGCGATCCACCGGCAGAGCTCGGATCGGGCAAGGCCGGTGAGGCGCCGCTGACCGAGCGCGATGCGGACGTACGCCTCGCCCTCGCGGTGCTCAAGGAGCGGGCCGCAGCGCCGCGTATCGTGTCCGCCGTGAGCCGCGAGTTCGTGCCCTGAACCCCTGGCGTGCGGCCGTCCCGCGCCGAAGCTTCGGCGCAAACTGTACAGCGGCGAGGCCGCCTCGCGGCAGCGACGCTTAGCGCACCTCACGCCTTACCGATATCCTCCCCCGCCATGTTGGCGTGGCTCATGGATCTCGTGCTGCACCTCGACCGGCATCTGGTCGAGCTGCTCGCACGGTACGACCTCTGGATCTATCCGATCCTGTTCGCGGTGATCTTTGCCGAGACCGGCCTCGTGGTGACGCCCTTCCTGCCCGGGGACTCGCTGCTGTTCGCAGTCGGCGCCCTCGCGGCAGTCGATACGAGCGGCACGCTGCGCGCGCCGGTCGCGAGCCTCGCGCTCGGCACCGCCGCGGTGCTCGGCAACACGGTGAACTACGGCATCGGCCGCGCGATCGGACCGCCCGCCTTCTCGGGCCGCTACCGCTGGCTCAAGGTCGAATACCTGCACCGTACCGAGGAGTTCTTCTTGCGTTACGGCGGCATGGCGGTGCTGGTGTCGCGCTTCATGCCGATCGTCCGCACCTGCTTACCGTTCGTAGCGGGAGTCGGCCGCATGCCGTTTGCGCGCTTTCTCGCTTACAACGTGGTGGGCGGATTTTCCTGGGTGTTGCTGTTCATCTGGGGTGGCTATCTCTTCGGCAACATCCCCTTCGTCAAGCAGCACTTCGGGCTGGTGACACTCGCCATCGTCGCCGCTTCACTCATTCCGCTGATCCTCGCCCTGCGCCGGCGGCGCGCTCCCTCGAGCTGACGGCGACGCCTCAGTGCGAGCGCGGCGAGCGGCTTTCTCAGCCGCCGGTGAGCAACACCGCGCGCGTCACTCCGATGAGCGCACCGACGAGCAGCGTCACGTTGGGGATGGCGGAGAGCACGAAGCCTGCGTGGCGTGACTCGGGCGCTTGCACATAGCCTCGAAAATACAAGCCCCGGCCGATGATGAAGAGTACGCCGAGCGCGGCCGCGGCCCAGGCGTTGAGGTAGCGGGCGAACAGCCAGATCGAAGGCAGGAAGACGATGAGCTGCTCGAGCGTATTCATCTGCGCGCGGAAATAACGCTCGAACACCTCGTGTCCGCCGGTGGCGGGCGCGGCCACTTTGTAGCGGCTGCGGGCGTGGCCG
>Ga0310810_10003897_pt1 | contig 16391 bp, 16 predicted proteins | sample NCmetagenome_FD_207641 | JGI IMG/M metagenome (GOLD analysis project Ga0310810, IMG submission 207641) | Soil microbial communities from experimental microcosm in Duke University, North Carolina, United States - NC | ecosystem: Engineered > Artificial ecosystem > Soil microcosm > Unclassified ... | reverse complement strand
AAGCGTCCCGTCCCGGTAAACCGGGGCGGTCATGAACCAGCCCGTCGTCATCACCGAGGCTCAGGCCGCTCTCGCAGCCGAACCGGTCACCGCCGGACCGGCGGCGGCCGAGGCCGGCGGCGTCCTGACGATCGACCTCGCCGCCATCGAGGCCAATTGGCGCGCGCTCGGACGCCGCGCCATGCCGGCCGAATGCGCCGCAGTGGTGAAGGCCGACGGCTACGGCCTCGGGCTCGAGCCGGTCGCGAAGCGCCTCGCCAAGGCCGGCTGCAAGAGCTTCTTCGTCGCCGATCTCGGCGAAGCGCGCCGCCTGCGCGCGGCCCTGCCCGACCAGGCGATCTACGTGCTCGACGGTTTGTTGCCCAGCACGGCCGCGGCCTTCGCCGAGATCAATGCGCGGCCGGTCATCGGCTCGTTGGTCGAGCTCGCCGAATGGGACGCGTTCTGCTCTGCGCAGAAATGGACCGGCGGCGCGGCGCTGCACGTCGACACCGGCATGAACCGGCTCGGCATCTCGGCGAACGATGCGGCCGCGCTCGCGCCGCGCATCCGCGCCGAGAACCACGGCATCACGCTGCTGATGAGTCACCTCGCCTGCGCCGATCAGCCGGACAATTCGCTCAATCAGAAACAGATGGCGCTGTTCCGCGAGGTGCGGCTGCTCTATCGCGGCATCCCCTCCTCGATCGCCGCCTCGTCCGGAATCTTCCTCGGCAACCCGGCGCATTGCGACATGGTGCGGCCGGGCGCGGCGCTCTACGGCGTCAATCCGACGCCTGGCAAAGCGAACCCGATGCAGCCGGTCGTCGAACTCAAGGCGCACGTGCTCACGGTGCGCAACGTTGGCAAGGGCGAGACCGTCGGCTATGGCGGCGTCTGGACGGCGCGGCACGCGAGCCGCCTCGCCATCCTCGCCGCCGGCTATGCCGACGGCTACCTGCGCTCGGCCAGCGCGACCGATGAAGCGCCGGGATCGGATGTGATGATCGCGGGGAAACGCTGCCCAGTCGTCGGCCGCATCTCGATGGATTTGATGGCGGTGGACATCTCTGCGCTACCCGACAAGGCCCTGCGCCGTGGCGATCTGGTGACGCTTATCGGCGATGACGTCACGCTCGACGATGTTGGCAACAAGGCCGGCACCATTGGCTATGAGATTTTGACGAGCTTGGGCCGCCGGTATCACCGGGTTTATCGGGGCTGAGCCCACGTTCCCTTAACGAATGTTCTTGTAATGTTCTCGCCTTCGCCCTACGCTCCCAGGGCGCATTTCAAGGCGATTCCCATGTCCAAGCGCTCCCTGACCTTCGTCTGCCAGAATTGCGGCGCGGCCTATAACCGCTGGCAGGGCAAGTGCGAGGCCTGCGGCGAGTGGAATTCGCTGGCCGAGGAAGGCGCCGAGCGCCCCGCTGGTCCCGGCCGCAAGCCCGGCAAGGGCCGGCTGTTTCAACTTCAGGACCTCGCCGGCGAGGCGACCGACGCGCCGCGCACCGCCTCCGGCATCGCCGAACTCGACCGCGTCACCGGCGGCGGCTTCGTCAAAGGCTCCGTGCTCCTCCTCGGCGGCGATCCCGGCATCGGCAAGTCGACGCTGCTGATCCAGGCAACGGCCGCGCTCGCCCGCCTTGGCCAGCGCGCCGTCTACATCTCCGGCGAAGAAGCGGTGGCGCAGGTGCGCCTGCGCGCCGAGCGCTTGGGGCTCCGCGAAGCGGCGGTCGAGCTCGCCTCCGAGACTTCGGTCGAGGACATCATCGCCACGCTGTCCGAAGGCAAGACGCCGCGGCTCATCGTTATCGACTCGATCCAGACCATGTGGACCGACACGGTCGAATCCGCGCCCGGCACGGTCACGCAGGTGCGCGGCGCGGCTCAGGCGCTCATCCGCTTCGCCAAACGCTCGGGCGCCGCGATCATCCTCGTCGGCCATGTCACCAAGGACGGCCAGATCGCGGGCCCGCGCGTCGTCGAGCACATGGTCGACGCCGTCATGTCGTTCGAGGGCGAAGGCTCGCACCAGTTCCGCATCCTGCGCGCCGTGAAGAACCGTTTCGGCCCGACCGACGAGATCGGCGTGTTCGAGATGACCGGCGAGGGCTTGCGCGAAGTCACCAATCCCTCTGAGCTATTCCTCTCCGAGCGCGATCTCGGCACGCCAGGCACCGCGGTCTTCGCCGGCATGGAAGGGACGCGCCCGCTTCTGGTCGAGATACAGGCCCTCGTCGCACCCTCCTCGCTCGGCACGCCGCGTCGCTCGGTGGTCGGCTGGGATTCGAGCCGGCTGTCCATGGTGCTCGCGGTGCTGGAAGCGCATTGCGGCGTCCGCCTCGGCGGCCACGACGTCTATCTCAACGTCGCCGGCGGCATGCGCATCCAGGAGCCTGCGGCGGACGTCGCCGCCGCCGCCGCGCTCGTCTCGTCGCTGTGCGACGCGCCGCTGCCGGCGCAGGCGGTCTATTTCGGCGAGGTGTCGCTCTCCGGGGCAATCCGCCCGGTGGCGCAGGCGGGAAGCCGGCTCAAGGAAGCCGCCAAGCTCGGCTTCACCGGTGCGATCGTGCCCGAATCCGGACGCGAGTCCGGCGATCAGGCGCTCAAGACGCAGGAGATCGGCAGCCTGACGACCCTCGTGGCCGAGATCGCCGCCAACGGACGGCGAAAACCCGCCAAATCCGGTGGACAAGACGGGTGACGGCCCGGTGACGTCCCGCTATATAGCGGGCGTCAAAACCGGCCCGCGACGGGCTTACCGCCATGCCCGGCGCCGGTGCGGATATGGTCCACAGGATAAGCACTTAGGGTCGCGTTCGCCGCCGAGTTCCTCCTGCCCGCCCTAGGCTGGAGGCCCCGACTCGTTTCTGATGGCAGCCGCCCACGGAGCGCACGCGCCGATGCCGATCACGCTGCTCGACGTCCTGCTCTTGGTGGTCATGCTGATCTCCGGCCTCCTGGCCATGATCCGCGGCTTCATGCGCGAGGTCCTGTCGATCGCCGCGTGGGGCATCGCCGCCGCCGTCACCCTGTGGGCCTTTCCGCGCGTGACGCCGCTGGCGCAGACCTATTTCTCCAGCGACACGGTGGCCAAGGGCGTGTCCATCGCCGTGGTCTTCCTCGTCACGCTGCTTGTCGTTTCGATCGTCACCGTGCGCATCTCCGACATGGTGCTCGACAGCAAGGTCGGCGCACTCGACCGCTCGCTCGGCTTCCTGTTCGGGCTCGGCCGCGGACTGATCATCGTCGTGGTCGCCTTTCTGTTCTTCGCCTGGCTGGTTCCGGACCGCAGCCAGCCGGACTGGGTGCGCGGGGCCAAGTCGAAGGTCGTCCTCCAGAGCACGGGACAATGGCTGATGGGGATGTTGCCGGACGACCCTGAAAGCACCATCTTGAAGAGGTTGAAGAAACCGAAGCCCGAGGATCAGGACGCGCCGGACGGGCCGCCTGACAATCGTTCGGAACTCAACGGCCGTATGACGGCGAGCAACACGGGAACGCATTAGCGATGCAGAAAAGCCCGCAGACGCACGAGCCGGCCCTCGATCTGGAGGCGGACCGGCTGCGCGAGGAATGCGGCGTCTTCGGCATCTTCGGCCATCCCGACGCGGCCGCCATCACCGCGCTCGGCCTCCATGCGCTTCAGCACCGCGGCCAGGAGGCCGCCGGCATCGTCTCCTTCGACGGCCAGCGCTTCCACTCCGAGCGCCGCCTCGGACTCGTCGGCGACACCTTCTCGCGCCGCGAGGTCATCGACCGCCTGCCCGGCACCGCCTCGATCGGGCACGTGCGCTATTCGACCACGGGCGAGACCATCCTGCGCAACGTGCAGCCCCTGTTCGCCGAGCTCGAGGGCGGCGGCTTTGCGGTCGCGCACAATGGCAACCTCACCAACGGCATCTCGCTGCGCAAGGCGCTGGTCCACGACGGCGCGATGATGCAGTCGACCAGCGACACCGAGGTGATCCTGCATCTCGTGGCGCGGGCGCGGCGCAATCGCTTCGTCGATCGCTTCATCGAGGGCCTGCGCCAGCTCGAGGGCGCCTATGCCTTCGTCGGCCTGACCAACAAGAAGCTCGTCGGCGCCCGCGACCCGCTCGGCATCCGCCCGCTGGTCATCGGCAAGCTCGACGGCTGCCCGATCCTGGCGTCCGAGACCTGCGCGCTCGACATCATCGGCGCGACCTACGTCCGCGACGTCGAAAACGGCGAGGTCGTGATCTTCGACGAGGACGGCTTCCAGTCGCACAAGCCGTTTCCGCCGCAGACGGCGCGGCCGTGCATCTTCGAGTACATCTATTTTGCGCGTCCCGACTCCGTCGTCGGCGGCCGCAACGTCTACGACGTGCGCAAGGCGATGGGCGCCGAGCTCGCGCGCGAGGCGCTGCCCCAGGCCGACGTTATCGTACCCGTGCCGGACTCCGGCGTTCCCGCGGCGCTCGGCTTCGCGCAAGCCGCCGGCATTCCATTCGAGCACGGCATCATCCGCAACCACTATGTCGGCCGCACCTTCATCCAGCCGACGCAGGCGATCCGCGACCAAGGCGTGCGCATGAAGCACTCGGCCAACCGCGCCGTCGTCGCGGGAAAGCGCATCGTGCTGGTCGACGACTCAATCGTGCGCGGTACTACCTCGCGCAAGATCGTGCAGATGATGCGCGAAGCGGGCGCGACCGAAGTGCATTTCCGCATCTCCTCGCCGCCGATCAAGCACCCCGACTATTACGGCATCGACACGCCGGACGCCGAGAAGCTGCTCGCCGCCACCTACGATCTCGAAGGTATGCGCCAGTTCATCGGCGCCGACAGTCTCGCCTTCCTGTCGGTCGACGGCATCTACCGCGCCATGGGCTTCCCCGGCCGCGACAATGCCCGGCCGCAGTTCACCGATCACTGCTTCACCGGCGACTATCCGACGCCGCTCTCCGACCTCACCGCGCAGCAGGCGAGCCCGCGGCAATTGTCGCTGCTGGCCGAAGCGATCTGACAATCTTTCAGCGCCGTCATGGCCGGGCTTGTCCCGGCCATCCACGTCTTTAAAAGACAGTCAGTAAGGAAAGGCGTCGATGCCCGGCACAAGGCCGGGCATGACGACGAGCATCATGACCGACAACAACAAACCCCTCACCGATCGGATCGCGCTGGTCACCGGCGCCTCGCGCGGCATCGGCGCCGAGATCGCGGTGCTGCTGGCGCAGGCAGGCGCGCATGTCGTCGCCGTGGCGCGCACGAGCGGCGGCCTCGAAGAGCTCGACGACCGCATCAAGGCCGCCGGCGGCTCCTCCACCCTGGTGCCGGTCGACATGAAGGATTCGGACGGCATTGCCCGCCTCGCTCTCACGCTCAACGAGCGCTACGGCAAGCTCGACGTCATGGTCGGCAATGCCGGCGTGCTCGGCCCGCTGTCGCCGCTCGACCATGTCGAGCGCAAGGATTTCGAGAGCAACATCGCCGTCAACCTCACCGCGAACTGGTGGCTGATCCGCACCATGGACGCGCTGCTCAAGCGCTCGGACGCCGGCCGCGCCGTGTTCATCACCTCGTCGCTCGGCTGGCGTGGCAAGGCCTATGTCGGGCCTTACGCCGCCGCGAAAGCCGCCCTCAACATGCTGGTGCAGACCTACGCCGCCGAGAGCGCCAATACGAACGTCAAGGTCAACGCGTTCAGTCCAGGACCGACACGCACGCGCATGTATGCCGGCGGCTGGCCGGGCGTCGATCCGGCGACGCTGACGCCGGCGGAAGACGTCGCGAAGGCGATCGTGCCCTTGTGCCTGCCGTCGTGCACCGAGAGCGGCAAGGTCTGGAATTACAAGGACGGAAAGTTTTTGAGCTTCCGCATGCCGGAATAGCGCGCAGGCGCGGCCCGGCGTCATCGTCGCGCCCGGCGGGCGGACGGCGCCTCCAGCGTCGTACCGAAGACGTGATCCCACAGGCTCGTGGTCACGCCGAAATTGCCCTGCTCCGACTGGTGGTGATGTTGCGCGTGCCGCATGCGCGTCCGGTAAAGATATGAGCCCGGCCGCGGCTGCCAGTGGTGCGCCGCATAGTGGACGAGCACGTACCAGAGATAGCCGCAGACGAGACCCGCCGTCGCAGCCGTGCCGAAGTCGAACCCCAGCATCGCCCAGGCCGGGCTCGCGACCGCGATGACGGCGATCAGCACGCTCGCCCAGGCCGGCGTGCCGATCAGGTCGTTCGGTGACTCGTGGTGTCGCGCATGGATCGCCGAGAGGATCGGCGCGTGGTGAAACAGGCCGCGATGCAGCAGATATTCGAGCAAAGTCCACGCCACGAGACCGGCGACGAACACAGCCACACAGGCGAGCGGCGGCGGCGGCATCGGCCGGTGAAGTCCAATCAGCGTGGCGAGGATGACAAGCGGCGGAAAAAGGACGAATTCGGCGAAATAGCCGAACTTGCTCATCTTCATGGGCCGACCCCGAAGGCGTTCGATCGTGCAGGAGATTGCCGCTCCGGCACAGCCGTCACCCCCGGCTGCATGAGCGAAAGGTAGCAGCCAAACCGGCTTCTGCAATAGGTGCGGAAGCGGCCGGCGCGCAGGACGACGCTAGTGCTTCCGCTTCGCCCGGCCTTCGAACGGATTGGCCTTCTCGCGCAGCATCAGGCGGATCGGCGTGCCCGGCAGTTCGAACACCTCGCGCAATGAATTGACGAGATAGCGCTTGTAGGAATCGGGCAGCGCGTCGGCGCGCGTGCAGAATAGCGCGAAGCTCGGCGGCCGCGCCTTCACCTGCGTGATGTAGTTGAGCCTGAGCCTGCGGCCCGACACCGCCGGCGGCGGGTTGGCGGAGACCGCTTCCTCGAACCAGCGGTTCAGCGCGCTGGTCGAGACGCGCCGGTTCCAGACCTCATAGGCGTCCATGATCGCCTGCATCAGCCGGTCGAGCCCCTCGCCGGTCAGGCCCGAGACCGCGACCACCGGCACGCCCTTCAACTGCATCAGCTTCTCTTCCGCCTGCGTGCGCAGCCTGCCAATGGCGCCGGGCGTGTGCTCCTTCAGATCCCACTTGTTGACGGCGATGACGACGGCGCGGCCCTCGCGCTCGGCGAGATCGGCGATGCGCTGATCCTGCTCCTCGAAAGCGTTGTCGACGTCGAGCAGGACCACCACGACCTCGGCGAAGCGGATGGCGTTGAGCGCGTCCGCGACCGACAGCTTCTCCAGTTTCTCGTCGATGCGGGATTTCCGCCGCATGCCGGCGGTGTCGTAGAGCCTGAACGGCTGGCCCTGCCAGTCGAGATCGACGGAAATGGAATCGCGGGTGATGCCGGCCTCGGGGCCGGTCAGGAGCCGCTCCTCGCCGATCAGGCGATTGATCAGCGTCGACTTGCCGGCGTTTGGCCGGCCGACGATGGCGACGCGGATCGGATGCGGGCCATCGCGCTCGCGCGCGGCCTCCTCTCGTTCCGCCGCCGTCTTCTCCGGCAGCGCCGCGACCAGCGCGTCATAGAGATCGACCATGCCCTCGTCGTGCTCGGCCGAGATGCCGATCGGCTCGCCGAGACCGAGCGTATAGGCCTCCATGCGGCCCGCTTCGCCGGACCGGCCTTCGCACTTGTTGGCGACGAGCACCACTGGCTTGCCGGATTTGCGCGCGACCTCGGCGAAGGCGCGATCGGCGGGGATGGCGCCGGCGCGCGCGTCGATCATGAAGAAGATGGCGTCGGCCTGCCCGATCGCCGTTTCCGTCTGGGCGCGCATGCGGCCGAAGAGCGATTCCGGCGCGGCCTCCTCGAGCCCGGCAGTGTCGATGACGGTGAAGGTGAGGTCGCCGAGATGTGCCTCGCCCTCGCGGCGGTCGCGCGTCACGCCGGGCCGGTCGTCGACCAGCGCGAGGCGTCGGCCGACGAGGCGGTTGAACAGAGTGGACTTGCCGACGTTCGGCCGTCCGACGATGGCGACGGTGAAGCTCATGCGGGCCTATCTAGCTGCTGCGCGGCGAAAACGCACCGTATTCCGGCGACGCGCCTGCCGGGCCCGCTGATGCGCCTGCCGCTGGAAGCGCCTATTGCTTGCTGAAGGTGCCCGGCGGCGGCGCCGACGGCCACGGCGCGGGCGCCGGCTGCTGCTGATCGGGCCAGGGCGAGCCGGCTTGCTGCGGCTGCTGCTGTGCAGGCTGCTGCGCAGGCGCCGATGACGGCCAGGGCGCAGCGCCCTGAGCCGGCTGCTGTGCAGGCTGCTGCGACGGCTTCTGCGAGACGTTGACGCGCGTCGGCTTCGGCTTGGCGGCGACGCGCTTCTTCGGTTTCGGCTTCGGCTTTTCCTCGGCCGCCTTTTCCGCGGTCTGGGCCGGCTGCACCTCTTCCGGCTTCAAGGGCTCGATCGGCACGGCCGCGCCGGTTTGCAGGGCGACGTTGCCCTTCAAGTATTCCGGCGGAACGCCCTGCTGCACGCCCGGCACGCCCTCCGGAAACAGCGCATGACGCTCGCCCGGCAGCGGCTTCTTCTTGTTGAGGTTGAACACGTCGAGCTTGTCCATGTCGAAGCCGTCGGCGCAGCCGGCGACCACCGGGCCGATGCCGATGAGGAGCGCGACAAGGACGACGCGATGGATACGCATGGACGGTCCCTCAGCTCTTGCCGTTGCCGGCCATCAGCGCGGCCAGCACATCGGCGCGCGAGCGGATACCCGGCGGCGTCTCGGCGTCGCCGGAGATCATGCCGAGATATTTCTTGGCGGCGGCGGCGTCCTTGACGCGCCAGGCCGACAGCGCCAGCAGGTCGCGCGCACTGTGACGATAGACGCGGCCGCTGTCGGCGAGCGGCTCGAGCCGCTTCTGCATCTCGGCGAGCGGCGCAGTGTCGACCAGCAGCAGACCGGCCCGGATGGACGCGAGATCCTGCCACAACGCGCCGAGCGAGCCGTCGGACGCGAGCGCGTCGTAGGCCTTCACCGCCTCGTCCTTCTTTGTCTTGGCGAGTTCGGCGGCGGCGCGGAAACGCGCCAGCGTCCGATAGCCGCCCGGGGCCTCGGCGGCGACCTTGTCGAATGCGGTCTGCGCCTCGGCGGACTTGTTGGCCTCGGCCAGCGTCACCGCGGCCTCGAACTGGCTGCCGGCGATGGCCGCCTGCCGCGCCACGTACCATTCGTAACCGCGCCAGCCGCCGACGGCCGCGACAAGCAACACGCAAGCCGCGATAATCAGCCCGCTGTAACGCTCCCAGATCTTGGCCAGCCGCTCGCGGCGGACTTCCTCGTCGACTTCATGAAAGATGTCGGCCACGCCGCTCTCCCCTTACGCGCGTCGCCGATCTCGGCCCCCCGCGCCGGCTCCCCGTAGGGCAGCCATGTGGCACAGGCAAGGCAGGGGCCGCAAGTCTTTGATTCTGAAGGGCTGAGAAGGCGCTAACGGCGAGCCGGGGCGCGGCCCGAGGGATCGCGCCCCGCCCCGGCTTTGGCCGGTCTCCAGCCGTCACCGCATCATCACGAAGGACGCCATCTCCTGATTGCCGCCGAGGTACTGGCCGGCCGGCAGGACGAAGGCGCCGATGATCAGCGGGTTCCCCGCCTGCGACGTCATCGTGTAGGTGAGGTTCGAGTTGGAGTTGAAGCTCACCGAGTTGGTGTAGGTGCTCGAGCCGGAGCCCCAGTAGAAAGGCCAGAAGCCGTAGCTCGAGTTCTGCGTGATCTGCGTCTGCTGCGAGGAGGAATAGCTCGCATAGGACGTGATCGTGGCGCTGATCCCGTCCGCCACCACGAGCGAGGCCAGGAAGTAGCGCATGTTGCCGTTCGGTCCGAAGGTGCTCTGCCAGCTCGGCATGGCGCCCGACCGCCACGGCGCACCGCCGGTATTGGCCGCATTCGCCTGGCCGAGTGCGCTCGAGGAATACCAGCCGTTCGGCGGTCCCGGCGGATCGGCGACGAAGGTGATGAGCTTCTGGAACGAGATCGTCGCGGTCACCCGGTCGGACGCGAACACCTGAGTGAGTTGCGACGTCGTCTGGTCGCCCTGGCCGAAGATGCCGAAGAAGATGCCGCTATTGCCTTGCGCCCAGGTGTTGGTGACGTTGGAGCTGGCGGTCGAGCTGTCGAAATTGATCGCCGGCACCGAGCCGCCATTGGCGACCTGCTGGAGCAGCGCCGACACGCCCTGCGTGAAGTTCGGCGTGTTGTTGACGAAGCTGCCGGTGTTGAGCGCCATCGTCTGCGCGGCGAAGATCGGGTCGAGCAGCGCCGCGGCGAGCGAGGACCGTCCCGGCCCCGCCACGGTCGGCGCGTTGACCATCGCCCAGGTGTAGAAGACGTTGGGCAACTGGTTGAGCGGCGGCAGCGGACTGACGCTCGCGAGATAGCGCTGCCACAGCGGATAGTAACTGCCGAGCACGCTCTGAAAGTTCGTCAGGGCGTTCGACACGAGCTGCGACAGCACGCCGGTATAGTTGGCGAAGAACTGGTTGCCGCCAGACAGCGTCAGATTGTTGTTCAGGGAAGCAGGCGGCAGGTTGTTGAAATACTGCCAGACCTGGTCGTCCGTCGACATGCCCGAGACGGGATTGTTCGGCTGAACGATCTGGAAGTTCGCATTGCCGCCGACTGCGGCCGCAAGCGTGTTGTACCACTGGTTCTGAAGATTGGTGACGGCGGTCGGTGCAGCCATTTCGTCCTCCTCGTTGTGCAGGGCCGAGCGCGATCGCGCGCGCCGGTGACGCCGGCGGGACCTGCTGGTTCGCTGGTTGAGCAGTCGCGTGGGGATCAGAAGAGTCGCTCGGCTGCGGCTGGCGCGAGACCCCGCGGGAGCCGGTAGGTCGATGCAACCATTCAGAGCACGATGTATGTATCACAACCTATACAGGTGTGCAATGGTCCTGCAACCGGGCCTCGGAAACGACTGCGGCCCGCGCGTCGCTGGCGAGCCGCAGCAGATCGAAGACGTGGCGTCAGCGGTTGACGGTCAGCTCGGCTTCTTCATCGAATAGACGTGGTCCGGACCCGGGAAGGCGCGAGAGCGCACCTCGGCGGCATAGTCGCCGATCGCCTTCTCGATGCCGGGGCCGAGATCGCCGTAACGTTTGACGAATTTCGGCACGCGCGGCGACAGGCCGAGCATGTCCTCCATGACCAGCACCTGCCCGTCGCAAGCATTGCTGGCGCCGATGCCGATGGTCGGGATCGGCACCGCCGTGGTGATCTTGCGCGCAAGCGGCTCGGCCACCGCCTCGATCACCACCGAGAAGGCGCCGGCCTCCGACACCGCGAGCGCGTCCTGCTCGATCGGCCCCCAGTCGGCTTCGCTGCGCCCTTGAGCGCGGAACGATCCGATCGTGTTGATCGACTGCGGCGTCAGTCCGACATGCGCCATCACCGGCACGCCGCGCTCGACGAGGAAGCGGATGGTCTCGGCCATGCGCTTGCCGCCTTCCAGCTTGATCGCGCCGCAGCCGGTCTCCTTCAGGACGCGCGCCGCGCTCATGAAGGCCTGCTCCTTCGACGCCTCATAGGAGCCGAACGGCATGTCGACGACGACGAGCGCGCGGCGCGAGCCGCGCATTACCGCGTGGCCTTGCAGTATCATCATGTCGAGCGTCACCGGCACGGTCGACTCGAAGCCGTGCATCACCATGCCGAGCGAGTCGCCGACGAGGATAACGTCGCAATGCTTGTCGGCGATGGCCGCCGTGTGCGCGTGATAGGACGTCAGCATCACGATCGGCTCGCCGTTCTTGCGCGCGCGGATGTCGGGCGCGGTCAGACGGCGGATGTCGCTCTGCACGGACATGACTTACCTCGTGAACACGGGCACGCCGATGACGTGCGGATGGAACCAGTAGCCGAGCGCGAGGAAGATGGCGATGCCGGCGATCAGCACGGCGACGTCGTTCTTCCATCCGCGCGGCGCGACCGGCAGTGAGACGTCGGTGCGATGCTTCGCCGTGACGAAGGCGTAGACGGCCCAGACGAGCAGCGCGCCGAACAGGATGATGCCGCCGAGGTCACCGTTCGAGAGAAGATGCGCAAAGGCCCACACCTTCACCGCGGCGAGCAGCGGATGCTTGGCGCGTGCCTTGATGTGGCTCGGGATGAGATAGGCCGCGATCAGGATCGAGGCGATCAGCATCAGGCCGATGGTGACGTGCCGCATGAAGGCCGGCGGCGTCCACATCTGTACCCACCCGGTGGCCCGGTACAGCGCGAAGCCCCACACGATCAGCGCCAGGCCGATCAGCGATACGAGGCCGAACAGGGAGTGATAGAGCGGCTTGCCGAGGCGGCGAATGGCGGCCGCCCGCGCCTCACGGAACGTCACGAACAGATGGTTGGCGACGAAGATCGCCAGCCCGAGGACGAGGATGCTCAGTCCCATGTCGCGCCTTCCGGCTTGCCGCGCGATTGCCCAAACGTTGTGCGCCGCAGTAAAGGATAGACGCGGCCAATGCAAGCCGCGGTGACTGCATGGGACATGTGCCAATGGCCGCAGGCGCGAATGCCGCATTCCTCGTTGAGCCCGCACGCGAGACGCCGGTCGGCGGCGAATACGAAGTGGTCGTGCTCGGCGGCGGGCCGGCCGGCATCGCCGCCGCGGCAGCCGCCGCCAAGCAGGGGCGCCGGACGCTGCTGATCGAGCGCTACGGCTTCCTGGGCGGCATGGGCACCGCCGCCGGCGTCACCAATTTCTGCGGGCTGCATGCAAACATTTACGGCGACATCCGCCAGGTCGTGCACGGCGTCGCCGACGACCTGCTCGGCCGTATCGACCGGCTCGGCGGCCTCAACACGCCACACATGATCTTCGGCAAGACGCACGCGCAGGCCTACGACACCGCCGCCTACAAGATCGCCGCCGACGATCTCCTGCTCTCGGCAGGCGTCGACATTCTGTTTCACGCGCTCGCCGTCGGCGTCGTCTTGGACGGCGAGGCGCGCCTCCGCGCGTTGATGGTCGAAACCAAGTCCGGTCGCATGGCGATGCTGGGACAGGTGTTCATCGATTGCTCCGGCGACGGCGATCTCGCGGCGTTTGCCGGCGCGCGCTTCGAGAAGGGTGACATGCTCTATCCGAGCATGATGTTCCGGCTCAATAACGTCGATCCTGTCAAAGCCGGCGAAGCGTGGAAGACCATCCCCGCGCTGATGCAGGCGGCGGAGGCGCGCGGCGAACGATTTCCGCGCAAGGGCGCGATCATCAGGCCGCAGAAGCACACGAGCGAATGGCGCGTGAACGTCACGCAGGTGAAGGATGCCGACGGCCACGCCATCGACGGCACCGATGCGCACGCCTTGAGCGCCGGCGAGATCGACGGCCGCAGGCAGGCCCGCGGCTTCTTCGAATTCCTCAAGCGCGAGGCGCCCGGCTTCTCGAACGCCTACATCGTCGACATTCCGCCGCAACTCGGCATCCGCGAGACGCGGCGCATCGTCGGACTGGCGACCATGACGGCCGACGATGTCACCTCATGCGCCGATTTCGACGACACGATCGGCGTCAATGGCTGGCCGCTCGAGATGCACGTCGCCGGCGACGTGGTCTGGCGCTGGCCGGACATCCCGGGCTCGCGCGGCTATAACCACCTGCCCTATCGCATGCTGGTACCGACGACCGCAGCCGGTCGCGCGTTCGACAATCTCCTGGTCGCCGGCCGCTGCGCCTCGATGACGCACGAGGGACAGTCGGCCGCGCGCGTCTCCGGCGCATGCTTCGTCATGGGCGAGGCCGCGGGCACCGCGGCGCATCTTTCGCTTGCCGGCAACACGGGCTGCGCCGATATTGCGGTCCCTAAACTACAGCAAACATTGGAACGCGGCGGCGTCTTTCTCGGCCGAACCGCCACCTGAAGGGGAGGATTTAAGATATGTTGAAACGTCTCACGCTCGCGGCCTCGCTCGTAATCGCCGCCGCCGCGCCGTCGATGGCGCAGACCTGGCCGGCCAAGGCCGTGCACATCATGGTGCCGTTCGGCGCCGGCTCGACGCCCGACATCGTCGCCCGCATCATCGCCGACGGCCTGAAGAAGCAGTATCCGGACTCGGCTTTCATCGTCGAGAACAAGCCGGGTGCATCGGGCAATATCGGCACCGACGCGGTCGCCAAGGCTGCGCCCGACGGCGGCACGATCGGCGTCTCGATCGGCGGCCCGCTCGCCATCAACACGCTCCTCTTCTCCAAGCTGCCCTACGATCCGAAGAAGGACATCACTGCGGTCACCCAGCTCATCACCCAGCCGAGCGCGCTCGCGGTCAACAACGATCTCAAGGTCGGCTCGGTCAAGGATCTCGTCGCGCTGATCAAGGCCAACCCGGGCAAGTACAATTTTGCTTCGATCGGCAACGGATCGCTGTCGCATCTCGCCATGGAAGCGATCGCACTGAAGGCCGGCACCAAGCTGGTGCACGTGCCCTATCCGTCCTCGCCGCAAGCGATGACCGCGATCATCCGCGGCGACGCGCAGATGGGCTGCCTGCCGGCGATCTCGGTCGTGCCACTCGCCAAGGACGGCAAGGTGAAGATCATCGCCGTGTCGACCGCCAAGCGCTCGCCCTACCTGCCCGACGTGCCGACGCTTAAGGAGAGCGGCATCGACGTCGAGGCCGATGCCTGGATGGGACTGATCGCGCCCGGCGGCATGCCAAAGGCGATGGTCGACAAGATCAATCACGACGTCGTCGCTATCATCAAGCAGCCGGACGTGAAGGAAAAGCTCGGCAAGACCTTGATGGAGCCGGTCGGCTCGTCGCCGGAGGACTTCCGCGCGGTGATCAACCGCGAGGTCGACCGCTGGGGACCGGTGATCAAGGCGGCGGACGTGAAGGTGAATTGAAGGCTTCAATTGTCCCGGGCGCGGGGCAGCACATCAGTGTTGTGTCGCAGACCCGGGACCACGCTCAACCGAGGCCCCGGATCAGCAGTGCAGCACTTCGCTACGCTGCGTGCCGCACAGCATCCGGGGCACGATCGCCTTACACCGCGCTGTGACTCGACCTCACCAAATCCCTGAGCGCGAAAAAGAAGCTGACCAGGAACGCGCCGGCGAAGATCCAGGCGCCGGCTTCCGCCACGTAGGTGGCGGCGCCGCCGTCGGGCTGTCCGTAGCGGACGATGGCGACCAGCCCGCCGACGATCGCGACGGCGAAGCCGATCGCCATGATGCCGGCTAGCGCGAGATTGATCTTCTCGCGCGACGTAAATGTTTCTGCCAAAGCGCCCTCCCCCACGAGCTTGCACGGTCGAGGCTAGCACGTGTTGGCGGTAATTAGGTCAGGATGGCTTACGTACAAACCGTCATTCCGGACGCGCGGAAAGGAGCGAGCCGGACGACTCGAAGCGCATCATCGCGGGCACTGGCGTGTGGGCGCGCCGCTTGCGCGGCGAATGACCGCTACGCCTTCTTCACGTCCTTGATGTCCGTGAAGGTGATCCCCGGCGCGCGCTCGCGCGTATAATCGAGGGTGAACTGGTTGCGCGCCATGAACACCTTGTCGCCGTCGAGGTCCTCCGCGACGGACGAGTAGTTGGCCGAGACGAACTCGTCCAGCGTCTTGCGATCCTCCGCCGCCATCCAGCGCGCCAGCTGGAATTCCGGCTGCTCGAAGCCGATGTCGAGGCCGTACTCTTCGGCGAGTCGCACTTTCAGCACGTCGAGCTGCAGCGGGCCGACGACGCCGACCAGCGCCGGCGCGCCGTCGAGCGGGCGAAACACCTGCACCACGCCCTCCTCGGCCATCTGCTGCAGCGCCTCTTTCAATTTCTTGGCCTTCATCGGGTCGCCGAGCTTCACGCGGCGCAGGATCTCCGGCGCGAAGTTCGGCACGCCGAGGAACGACAGATCCTCGCCTTCGGTGAAGGTGTCGCCAATGCGCAAGGTGCCGTGGTTCGGAATGCCGACGACGTCGCCGGCATAGGCCTCGTCCGCGACCGAGCGATCCTGCGCGAAGAAGAACTGCGGCGCCGACAAGGTCACCGGCTTGCCGGTGCGCGTCAGCTTCGCCTTCATGCCGCGGCGCAGCTTGCCGGAGCACAGCCGCGCGAAGGCGATGCGGTCGCGATGGTTCGGATCCATGTTCGCCTGGATCTTGAACACGAAGGCGGTCATCGCGTTCTCGTGCGCATCGATCTTGCGCGTATTGGCGACTTGCGCACGCGGCGCCGGAGCGAGCGAGCCGAGCGCGTCGAGCAGATCCTTGACGCCGAAATTCTTCAGCGCCGAGCCGAAGAATACCGGCGTCAAATGGCCTTCGCGGAAAGCCTGGAGGTCGAACGGCCGGCAGGCCTCCTTGACCAGCGCCAGCTCTTCCTTGATTGCCGCGGCGTTGAGCATCGGGTTCTTCGCCGCGAGCGCGTCGACGTCGAGCGGCTGGCGGTCGACGGTCTTGCCGTCGTCGCTGATCAGCCGCATCTCGCCGGTCGCAATGTCATAGGTGCCGGCGAAGTCGCGGCCCTGCCCGATC
>Ga0310810_10003896_pt1 | contig 16392 bp, 16 predicted proteins | sample NCmetagenome_FD_207641 | JGI IMG/M metagenome (GOLD analysis project Ga0310810, IMG submission 207641) | Soil microbial communities from experimental microcosm in Duke University, North Carolina, United States - NC | ecosystem: Engineered > Artificial ecosystem > Soil microcosm > Unclassified ... | reverse complement strand
TCTCGATTTTGTTTGTCAGGCCGAACGCCCAGCATCGGCTCGACCACGGGTTTGAGCCTACAGGCGCGACAGCAACGTAACTATCGGCAAGTCTTGACAACGGAAGTCAGGCATTCTCGACTCGAGCGGACCCGCTCAGAGATCAATGACCACGTCGCTTCGGGGTCGCGAGCAGCAGATGAGCAGGTTGCCGTCCGCCGGGGATTCGAGCGGATCCGGCTGATAGTCGATCGCTCCCGCCACGAGTCCGCTCTCGCAGCTATGGCAAACCCCGGTGCGGCAAGACCACCTGACGGGAATGTCGCAGGCTTCGGCGAGCTCCAGCAGGCTTTGATACTTCGGATGCCAGTGAACCGAGAGGTTGCTGCGCGCAAAGGACACCGGCGGCCCGCTTCCCGCGGGCCCGGCCGGCGAGTGCACCGGTCGATGATGCGCATTGACGATGCCCGGCGCGCGGGATTCGCCGGAACCGAACGTTTCAGTGTGGATTTGCGTGCCGGGAACGCCCCACGTTGCCAGGTCGGTGCAGAGCGCGTGCATGAATGCCATCGGGCCGCATAGGTAAAAATCGGCGTCGCGCGGAATGTTCAGCGCGTCGAAGCTCGCTACCGCCATATGACCGGCCGCGTCGAAGTCCGTACCGAGTCGATCCTCGGCTGTGGGGCTGCTGTACCAGATTCGGCTCCGTGCACGAGGCAGGAGGCGCAGCAGTGTGCGCGACTCGAGCGCAAACGGATGGTGCTCGCGATTGCGAGCGCCGTGAAGCCACCAGATTTCGCGTCTCGAACGCTCGACGGCCAGCCCATGCATGATCGCCAGCACCGGGGTGATGCCGATACCGGCGCTCGCCAGCACGAGCGGGCGCTCGCCCGGTTTCAGCGTGAAACTGCCTCGCGGCGCACTCACCTCGAGCACGTCGTCGATGTTGACGTGACGGTCGATATAAGCGCTGGCCGCGCCGGCCACCTCGCGTTTGATGCTCACACGGTACCGTGCCGCGTTGGGCGCGCCCGACAACGAGTAACTCCGCATGAGCGGTGATGCTGTGCGCGCCGGCTGCATACGCAGGACGATGAACTGACCCGCCAGCGGCTTGGCGAGCGGCATCGCGTCTGCAGGCTCGAACGCAAGCGAAATCACGTCGACGCTCTCACGCACTTTCGCGGCGACGCGCATGCGACGGAAACCGCGCCAGGCCGGCGGCGACCGCGAAAGGTCTGTAGGTGCGAGCCCCCGATTACCGCTTGTCGCGCCGGCGTTGAGAGTTTGCTCGAGGAGGGCCCGGAAAGAGGCTTTCCATCCGGGACTGAGGGCGGGAATGCGCAGCGCGCGTTGGAGCTCTTCGCGACGATGGCCGAGGAGGTAGAGCAGCGCATTGGCTTCGGCAACGCTCATCCGCTCGATGCCCGAGGCAAGCTCGATGATTTCATTGCCCGCCTCGACCTCGCCCTCTTCGATCACGCGCAAGTAGAAACCAGGCCTGCGCTGGGAAACGAGCAGCGCCGCCATCCGCGGCTCGTTCATCCGGATGCCGACGCGATAACACGTCACGCGCGGCTGCGTCACCTCGAATACGGCGCTCCCGATCCGGTAGCGGTCCCCGATGCACACGTCGGCATCGGGCAGGCCTTCGACGGTGAAGTTCTCGCCGAACTGGCCGCAAACGAAATCATCCCGCCGAAGCTCTCGCTGCCAGTAGCGATAGGAATCGATCTGATAGACAAGGACCGCCCGTTGTTCGCCGCCATGGCCGATCAGGTCGCCTTGCCCGTCACCGTCGACATTGAGTCGCCGCACCATGCGCCGGCCTGAAACGGCGCGCTTCCAGACCGCCGTATGGACCGTTTCCCCGCGCCACGCGATATCGTTCGGAAGGCCGACGTTTACCGACAATAGCCGGGCACCGGTCGTTTCCGTCATCGGAGATCGGCGAGGTTCTCGCCCGACGCGCGGAGATACCGCAACATCAGCGTGCTACCCGAAACGAGCACGTGATGAAGGGCCATGGACCGCGTCTTTTCGGGAGTACCGGCCACGATTCGATGCGCGTTGCCGCCTTCGATCAACGGACTGACGGTGAGGCACAGCTCGTCGACACGATCTGCGTCGACAAGCGTGCCAAACAGCGTCGGTCCGCCTTCGCAGAGCACCTGGCGCAGTCCGCGCTTCGCGAACTCGTCGAGCATGGCCCGCACATCGAGCGCCTCCTCTCCACAGACGAGCACGTCGGCAACGCGCGAGAACGCTTCCTTCTTCGCGCGCGATGCCGCGCCGACCGTCACCACGACGGCCCTGACCGGCGCCTTGCTGAAGACGGCGGATTCGGGATCCAGCCCCAACGTCCCCGAGACAACGGCAAAGACCGGCTGATCGGGCAGGCCGTTCGCGCGGCGCCACTGAACCGACGTCCGGTCAAGCTGCATCGCGCCGTAGCCTTCGGCACGCACGGTTCCTGCGCCGACGAGGATGACATCGGACAGTCGTCGCAGGAGGTCGAAAACGCGCTTGTCCGCCGGACCGGATAGACCTCCCGAGAGGCCGTGATCGGTGGCCGCACCGTCGATGCTCGCAACGAAGTTGACGCGCACCCTTTGCGTGTTTCTGTGGTCGACTGCGTAGCATTCGGCCAGCCGACCATCGTCGAGCATGGCCGCGTCGGGCGACGGCCAGGCGTGATGGATCTTTGCATCGTTCATGACACTCCCACGTTATGGCGCAGGTATGCCGGTTGGCGAAAACCGAGGAGCGCTTCGGTCATGCGCACGACGTCAACCGTGGCGGCAACGTCGTGCATCCTCACGATCCGCGCTCCCTTGGTGATGCAGATGACCGCCACGGCAAGCGACCCGTTCAGACGTTCGCCCCGTTCCCGATCCAGTGTCTCGCCGATGAAATCCTTGTTTGAAACCGCAACCAGCGTCGGAATCCCGATCGCGACAATCTCATCCAGGCGCCGGGTGAGCTCGAGCGAATGGCAGGTGTTCTTGTTGAGGTCATACCCGGGATCGACGATGAGCCGGTCCAAGGGGACACCGGCTGCCGTTGCGCGTCCGGCACGATCGCGGAGGAAGGCGACGACCTCGGCGGTAACGTCCTCGTAATGCGGGAGCGGTGGCTCGCTGCGCGGCGGTGCGAGGCTGTGGGTAAGCACGAGCGTTGCAGCGCTATCGGCAACCACGGTGGCCATGCAGGGGTCATACAGTCCGCTCGTATCGTTGATGATGCTGGCCCCTGCTTCGATGCAGCGCCGCGCGACCTCGGCGCGGTGCGTGTCCACCGAGATCACCACTTTAGAAGCGGCGTGGATCGCCTCAACCAACGGCACCACCCGATGCAGTTCCTCGGCGGGGCTTACGGCGGGACCGCGCCCGAAGGGCACGCCGCCGACGTCGACGATATCCGCGCCTTCGGCAACCGCGGTGATTGCCGCGGCTACCGCCCGGTCCAGTTCAAACGTGGCTCCCTGGTCGAAGAAGGAATCCGGTGTGCGGTTGATGATCGCCATTACGGCGACTTCTCGCGAGAAATCGAACGCTCGTGCCCCTATCTGCCGGCGCATGCCACAGAGACGCCATTCGCGAACGCGACGTCGGCGTTCTTCTTTGCCTCGGTGATCCGATCTCTGCGACATCGATCGTGATTGGCAGATGCACGGCGAGCTCTACTCAGCGTCATGGGTAATCAATCAAGCGGCGCCGTGTGGCGCCGATCGTTGCGGCCGGCTGGGGAATCGGCACCTTGACGACACGCAGGGATCGAGGGGACGTAATGCCAAGCGACAACAGCGCGAGCATCAGCGGTGACGTTCGCAACCGAAGGGAGAGTCTTTTCATGGTGATTTCCTTGGTGACACATTCGCGCGCTGCGTTCGAACAGCATTACGAATGCGGGACAGCGCAAAGGTCGGGTCGAAGGTTCTCGACGCCTGACTCCAGGCTTCGACACTACGCGCACATGCAGGAGTAAAGAATAGGAAAATCTCCACAGCGGGAGTCGGGCATTCTTGAAACCGGCCGCCGAAACCTCTTTCGGATAAGCTGGTCATGAGGAACGACAATGGCGACGCTGCATCCGATCCGCAAAGCGCATCAGGAACACTCCGTTCCCTGGTTCTGGCCGTTGACTGCGGCCATCGAGCTCGGCGAGGAAGGGATGCGTCTATTCCAACGCAACCTCGAGTTTCTCGTGCAAGCGCACGTGATCAATGCGCCACCGCTGCCCGAGTGGGCCACGCCAAACCGTATCGATCTCGAACTCGATACGCTACGCCTGCGCGATTTCTCGACGCATGAATCGGCAACGATCTCGACGCCCGTGCTGATTGATCCGCCCTATGCCGGTCACAGCTCATCGCTCGCCGACTATGCCAAGGGTCAGAGTCTCGTCGAGACTTTACGCGCAGCCGGACATGACCGCGTTTTCGTGATGGACTGGAAGGGCGCAACCTCCCAGATGAAGGATTACGACATCGACACCTACCTGGCCGAGATCAACGTCGTTGTCGACGACTTGCGAACGCCGGTGCATCTCGTCGGATTGTGCCAGGGCGGGTGGATGTCGGCGATGTATGCGTGCAGATTCCCGGACAAGATACGCAGCCTGGTTCTCGCGGGAGCGCCGATCGACACCGATGCCGGCAACGGTCCGATCAAGCGAATGGCGCACGGGCTGCCGATGAGCGTGTACCGAAATTTCGTGGCAGCGGGCGGCGGACGAATGCGCGGCGAGGTCATGCTTGCCGGCTGGAAGAACATGCATCCGGGCGAACAGTATCTGACGAAATATATCGACCTCTATGACCACATCGCGGACAAGGGCTACGTCGTTCGCAGCGAGCACTTCGAGCGATGGTTCGAGAACGCGCTCGATCTGCCCGGCCGCTACTATCTCCAGGCGATCGAGGAACTGTTCAAGGCGAATCGCTTCGCCAAGGGCGAGTTCATCGGCTTGGGGCGAAAACTGTCGCTGAAGGACATCAACGTCCCGCTCTACCTGCTAGCCGGCGAGAGGGACGACATCACAACCAGGGAGCAAGTGTTCGCGGCAGCACATCTGGTCGGCACCCCGCATTCCGCCATTGTGATGGCCATGACGCCTGGAGGCCATATCGGGCTGTTCATGGGTTCGAAGACGTTGGCCGAAGCGTGGCCCGCAATCGGCCACTGGATGAAGAGCCATGAACACGGTTGAGACCGAATACCGTAAATATGGCGCGTGGTCCTCGCCGCGCGTGGCCCTCGCACGCGGGCAGGATCGAAGCCTCCCCACAGTCGCTGTCAAGGCCTCCCCGCAGCCAACTGTGCACTCGCATGGTAGGTTGATCAGCGCTGGTCATTGGCCGCGACGCGAGGGACGTGATTGACTTGTCCCTTCAATGGGTGCGTACTGCAACAAGCGTGACGGGTTGCAATCGGTAGTGCGCCGGCGATCGCGTTTTCCAGTGCGTTCTCCCACGTGGACGATCGAGTTGGCATCCACCGGGTGCGCTATCCGTTCACGAGCGATGTCGAGGAGTGGAGTGCCATGATCAAGGTCCTTCTGGCAGACGATCACGCGGTGGTGCGTGACGGCCTACGTGTTCTGCTGGAGGCGCAGTCGGACATCAGCGTCGTCGGCGATGTCGCAAACGGACGCGAGGCAGTACGGTTCGTCTTGCAGCAGCATCCGGACGTGGTGGTTCTGGATATCGCGATGCCGGAATTGAACGGCATCGAGGCGACACAGCAGATTCACGATGCATCTCCGTCGACGCAGGTGCTGATTCTGTCGATGCATTCGACGACCGAGCACATCTTCCGGGCGCTGCAGGCAGGTGCGCGTGGTTACCTGCTGAAGGAGTCGGCCGGCACCGAGGTCGTGGACGCGGTTCGCGTCGTGCATGTGGGTCGGCGCTACCTCAGCCAGAAGATCGCATCCACGGTGCTTGACGACTACATCTCCGAGCGATGTCGTGCGAGCCCCCTGGACAACCTGAGCCCGCGCGAGCGCCAGATCCTGCAACTCGTGGTGGAAGGCAAATCGAGCGCGGAAGCCGCGGCGATGCTGTTCCTGTCGCCTAAGACGGTGGATACGTATCGCAGCCGGATGATGCAGAAACTGGGTATTGGCGATCTGGCCAGCCTGGTCAAGTTCGCGATCCAGCACGGCGTCACGCAACTCGACTGAAACGTCGCTCCGCACGCTGCTTAAGTCTCCCTACACGAATCGTCAAGCATTCCCGATGGTCGTCGGCGCCTGCGGCGACGACAGTTCACTAATCGACGAACGTGACGGCAGATGCTGGTGCGCCGCTCGGTAGAGGGACTCGCGCGATGAAGAATTTCACAGTTACAGTCAACGGCCGTGAACGGCACGTGAAAGTCGAACCCGACACGCCGCTACTCTACGTCCTGCGCAACGATCTTGATCTCAAAGGCCCCCGCTTCGGCTGCGGGCTCGGCCAGTGCGGCGCGTGCACGGTGATCATCGACGGCAAGGCGATCCGCTCGTGCATCACCCCGTTGTCCACCGTGGGCAGCAAAAAGGTGACGACGCTCGAAGGACTCGGGTCCACTCAACGGCCGCACAGGATCCAGCAAGCGTTCATCGACGCACAAGCGGCGCAGTGCGGCTACTGCATCAACGGCATGATCATGACAGCCAAGGCCTTTCTCGACCAGAACCCGCGGCCCAGCGAAGACGCGGTACGTCACGCGCTGGCCGGCAACCTGTGCCGCTGCGGCACTCATCCGCGCATTGTCGACGCGGTGATGCGCGCCGCTCGGGAGTCATGAGATGAAACATTCGCCCACGTTCGCGGCCTCTCCGGGAGTCGGTCGGGACGACCCTTCCCCACCGACGAACGCCCCGTTCGCCGTGACGCGCAGACAATTTCTGAAGACCGGTGGCGCGCTGGTGGTGGGCTTCAGCTTTGCCGGCTCGATCGGCGACGCATTGGGTCTGGCGACGGCCTCCAGGCCGAAGGACTTCAAATCCGTAGACGCGTGGCTTGCCATCGGCGGCGACGGTCGCGTGACCGTGTATACCGGTCATGTGGAGTTGGGTACGGGCGTCGAGACGGCATTGACGCAGATGGTGGCCGACGAACTCGACGTACCGTTCGCTGTGGTTCGAGTCGTCCAGGGCGATACGCTGCTGACACCGGATCAGGGGCCGACGTGGGGAAGTCTCACGATTCAGGTCGCGGGGCTGCAATTACGCCAGGCTGCCGCATGCGCAAGGCGAGCGATGCTCGCTCTCGCGGCGACGGAACTCGGCGCAGCGTCCGGTCGACTCGACATCGAGAACGGCGTGATCTCGGGTGCCGGCAAGCGCATCACCTACGCGATGCTGACGCGGCGTCGGGCGCTCGAGGTGCCTTTCGACGATAAAGTCGAGCTGAAAAAGCCTGCAGCGTTCAAGATCGTCGGCAAGCCGATTCCGCGCGTCGATATCCCGGGCAAGGTCACCGGCGAATTCACCTACATGCAGGATTTCAAGGTGCGCGGCATGCTGCACGGACGCGTCGTCCGTCCGACCGGGATGCAGGCCAGGCTTGAATCGGTCGATGACGCTGCGGCGCGCAAGATCGCCGGCTTCGTCAAGACCGTCGTCAAGGGAAACTTTGTGGCTGTCGTGGCAGACACCGAATGGGGCGCAATCAAGGCCATGGAAGCGCTCCGATGCAAGTGGTCGGATTGGTCCGGGCTGCCTGCGATGGATCAGGTGTATGCAACCGTCAAGAAGACGCGCATCGAGCAGACGATCACGCCGATGAAGGAAGGTGATGCTGCTCGTATGCTCAAGGATGCAACGACCCTGCTCCAGGCGACCTACGAATATCCGGTACAAACGCATGGGTCGATTGGCCCCTCCTGCTCGATCGCCGATGTCCGGCGCGATCGCGCGTTGATCTGGTCGGCCTCGCAAAGCACGCACTGGACGCAGCGCCAGATTGCAAAGATGCTGGGCATGAAGCCCGAGCAGGTGCGCGTCGTCTACCTCGAAGGTGCGGGCTGCTACGGTCGCAACGGTCACGAGGACGCCACCGCTGACGCAGTGGTGCTGTCACAGGCCATCGGCCGCCCGGTGCGCGTGCAGTGGATGCGACACGACGAGCACGGCTGGGACCCTAAAGCGCCGCCGTATGTCGCTGACCTCGAGGGCGCGCTGGACAAAGCGGGCAACGTCGTCGCGTGGAACTTCGTCACCTGGCTGCCGTTCCGAATCGGCGGCAGCGTCGACGTGCCGTTGCTGGCACAGGACCTGGTGCAGAGCGACGTCGCCGTCCAGACGTCCGACAACATGAACGCGGGCACGATGGAAAGCGATGCCAAGCCGCCGTACACGTTTCCGAACGTGCTGTCGACGGTGCACAAGGTGGCGAGCACGCCGTTCCGGCCGTCCTGGCTGCGCAGCCCGGGCCGCATGCAGAACACCTACGCCAACGAATGCTTCATGGACGAGCTGGCCGCTGCCGCGGGCGCGGATCCGGTGGCCTTTCGGCTGAAGCACCTCAGGGACGAACGCGGCGCGGAATGCATCACCACGTGCGCCAAGGCTGCCGGCTGGCAGACACGTCCGTCACCCAACAAGGAGGCCGGCAGCGGCGACGTGGTCAACGGACGCGGCTTCACCTATGTGTTCTACGACAACGCGCGAACCTACGTTGCCGCGGTGTGCGAGGTCGAGGTGAATCGAAAGAGCGGGCACGTGCGCGCGACCCGTTTTGTCATCGGGCACGATTGCGGTCTCGTCATCAATCCGGACGGAGTCAAGGCACAGATCGAAGGCGGCATCATTCAGACGCTCTCGCGCACGCTGATCGAGGAGGTGAAGTGGGATGCCTCGCGTGTGACGAGCGTCGACTGGGCGAGCTATCCCATCCTCACGTTCGATGCGGTCCCGAAAATCGAGATTACGCTGATCGATCGGCCGGACAAGCCGGCATGGGGTGCCGGCGAACCGATCTGCGCCGTAGTCCCGTCGGCACTTGCCAATGCGATATTCGACGCGACCGGTTCGCGTGTTCGCACGGCGCCGTTCACGCCAGAGAGGGTGAAGGCGGCGCTGCCGTCGTGAATTCCCCGGCACGCGAATACGACCAGGCACTGGCGCAGGCGATCCTCGCTCAGGCAGCCGACGCTGTCATCTTCGCGGACCCCGAGGGCGTGATCCGCATCTGGAACGCAGCCGCCGCCCGCATCTTCGGCTTTGCTGCGGAAGAGGCGCTCGGCGAGAGCCTCGATCTGATCATCCCCGACCATCTGCGCTCCGCGCACTGGACGGGTTTCCACCGCGCGATGCAATCTGGAACAACGCGGCTCAAGGGACATCCGACGCTGACTCGCGGACTGCACAAGAGCGGGCGGCGCCTTTACGTCGAGATGAGCTTCGCCGTCGTGCGCGCGTCATCGGGGCTCGTTGCGGGCTCGGTCGCGATCGCGAGGGACGTAACCGAGCGCCACGAAGAGGAAAGACAGCGACAATGGGGAACAGGCTCCGGATCGAGCACGGCTGCATCCACCGCTCAGCAGTCATGATCGAGATATTCTGGCGTCGATCCCGTGCCTCGGAATTGCAAGCCGGTCACGACGGCATCGCATCGGTCGCCTAGACGTCGTTTGCGCTTCGTGGCGCTATTTGGCCGGTCTCGCCGCCTGACCACTGTAAGTTGGCGTCCGCGCAAATTCGGCCGGCACGTCCCACATGCGTGCCGCATACCAGACTGCCCAGGCGACGACGAATAGCGACAGCACCCAGACCCAGACGGGAATCAGTGAGCGGGCTTCGGCCCGGCGCGGTTCGAACGGGTCACTGGCGCTGAACGCATCCACGCTGAAGCGCACCACGCCACGCCGGGTCGCATGAGCGTCCAGACCGGAAACGATGATGCCCGGTCCGTTTTGCACGCTGAATGGAATCTCCTCGATGCCCTCGCGACCGTTCTGGTCCTGTGCACGAATGGTCAGACGGTGCGGACCGTCGTCCATCCCGTGCGTATCGAGGACGACGTCGGTAGGCAGCTCGCGGTCGATGATCGGCTCGGGATCGTCGTCGAGAAACACGCGAACGCGAGGCTTGTCGGCGAATTCGGGCCGATCAGTGATCATCGTTCAGTATCTCGTATTTCGGATGATGTCGATCCGTCTCACCAGGCCGGAACAGCATCCAGAACATCGCGACGAAGCAGACGAGTGTAACGGTACCGGCCAGCGCCGTGGCGACGACGACACCCAGCATCGGTCCGGTGAGATGCTCATGCATCACGAATCCCCAATTCATTTGCCTTTGGCGCGCTCGGCTGCGACTTGTTGCGTCGTTACCGGCGCACCGTGGTTGCCCCAGGCGCTGCGCTCGTAGTTGATGATGTGCGCGACGTCCGCATCGCCGAGTGTTTCGGCGAACGGCGGCATCGGACTCGAGTAGACGACGCCGCCTACATCGGCCCCCTGGAGACCGTACAGCACAACGCGGATATGTGTTGTCGCGTCCGGGTCATTGACCGCGGCGTTGCCTTGCAGCGGAGGGAACGCCCCTGGCAGACCTTCACCGGTTGTCTGGTGGCAAGCTGCACAGTTGGCAGTGAACAGCGTCTGCCCCTTCGCGGCGTCGTAGCGATCCGCAGCGGGTGTCGCTGCACCGACGGATATTGCGGCGCCCCCGTCGGCAGTCGAGGTCGCGCCGCTCATCGCGACAGCCGACACGCCGGCGGCGTTTGCAGCATCGCCAGGCAATGCGGGCTGCTTGAGCGATAGCAGATATGCGAGCAACGCCTGCGCGTCAGGCGTGGGGATTACCACGCCATCCGGCGGAGCAAACGCCCTTGGCAACGCAATTGCCGTCACGCCCGCCGGCGCCTTGTCCACGACCTGAAACATCCAGTCGAACGCAGGCATTACCGACTCGGGTACCACCGCGCGCGGGTTGTAGAGATGAATGTATTGCCATACCTCGCTCGATTGACGCATGCCGATGTTGGTCAGGTCCGGACCCGTGCGTTCCGAGCCGAGCAGCTCCGGCGTCTGGTAGGCGAAGTCTCCGGGCGCTGAAGGCCGACCAAATATCTTGTCTTGCGGCAACGGGCGGACCTGCTGTGTATGGCAGTAGCTGCAGCCATTTGCCACGTAGATGGCGCGGCCTTTGGCCTGCAATGGGGTCAGCGGTTTGACCTCGGGACCCGGCGGCGTTCCCGACAGCAGGATGCCGGGCAACACGCCCATCATCAACGCGAGGATCGCGTAAACCAGCGTAGAACCACCCGCAATCAGGAGCAGTTTGTTCACGCCGCGTCTGCGGCCGGCAGCGCTGCAAGCGGCGTTGCCTTGGCGGCGTGGCCATACGTCATGCGCCAGACGTTCCAGGCAAACGCGACGTGACTCAGGAACATGAGCGAGCCACCGACGCCGCGCCAGACGTGGTACGCCTGCATGTCCACCACCGACTGGATGAACGGCGCACCGCTTTTCCAGTTCAGTCCCTGAATCGTCCCGCCGATCGACAGCGATATGACGTAGATGAAACTACCGACGACGGCCATCCAAAAGTGCAGCATCAAACCTGCACGGCCCGGCTCTGTGCCTGTCGCCAATGGCAGCAGCGCATACACGCCGCCCCAGATCGCGAAAGTAACGAACCCGTACATCGTCAGGTGCGAGTGACCGATCGTGAAATTGGTGAAATGCCAGACTTCCTGCAGCGAACGAAACGCTTCGACCGTCCCCTGTGTCGAGCCGACGAGATAGCCGATCACGCCGACCAGAATGAACATCAGTGGATAGGAATGCGCCAGGTCGCGTACGCGGCCGCGCATCGTCAGCAGGAAATTCGCACTGCCGCCCCAGACCGGCACGAGCATGGCAACGCTGAACACGATCGCCGTCGTCTGCAGCCACCACGGCAGCGGGCTGAACAGGAAGTGATGCGCCCCGATGACCGGGTAGAACACGAGGTTGGTCCAGAAGGCGAACACCCCGAGCGCGTAGGAATAGATCGGGCGATTGAGAAGCTTCGGCAATGCGTAGTAGAAGATACCGAGCGCGAGCGGCGTAAACCACATGCCGACCGCGTTGTGCATGTAATAGCCGGACACCGATACCTGGCCGAGGCCGTACTGGTACCAGGGCAGGATCGCCACGACCGCGATGATGCAGGTCCACAGCACGCCGCCGATCGTGTACCAGTTGGAAAGATAGATATCGTCGGTGCGGCGTCGTGCGACGGTGCCGATCAGGTTCCAGGCAGTGACGACGAGCGCGGCCAGGAAGACGAGGCGGATCGGCCATGGCCATTCGCGGTACTCGAGATTGCCGTCGTTGTAGCCGAGATCCAGCGCGATCGTTCCGGCGAGCGCGGCGAGGTTGAACAGCGCGAGCCCGATCCACCCCAGCTTTGCGCTATACAGGAAAGTGCGCGAGCTGCGGGCAGCGACGTAGTACGCCATCCCGACCAGCGCGATGCTGGCCCAGCCGTAAAACGTCGCATTGGTATGGATCGGGCGCAAACGCCCGAATGTCAACCAGGCGCCGCGGCCGAAATCGGGTGCGCCGAACTTGTAGGCGAGCAGGATGCCAACGCCGGTGGCGAACAGCAGCCACGCCGTGGCTGTTATCGTATACGCAGCGAAGATCGACGCCAGCGCCCGATCGTCCGTCTCGCTGGCGCTGGAGTAATGCGCCGCGACGCTCGTGTGCATCCTGCCGGATCCCGTTCAACGGCCGTGATCACGCCGGCGATGGCAAAGGGCGCATGTTCCGACGGCCCAACGCGCATCAGCGAGCATGCACCGTTTCCTTCTGCATGATCTCGGCGACTGGCGGGAATGCCTTGCGCGCGACGTCGGCAACCGCCTTCCAGTGCTTGTCCGGTGCATACCCGAACGGCTTCGTTCCCGGCCCGTTGCCAGGCTCGCCCACCACCACGCGTCCTACCATCCCGGCCATCTCGTGCGGTTTGCAGAAATAATCGTAGACGCCCTGCACGGTGAATACGTGCTCGAACGTCGCGCCGCGCTTCGGATAATCGGCGAGCAGGATATCGGAATCCCACGGCTCGGCCGTTTCCGGAATCCGCAACTCGTGATTGTCATTGTCCGGATGGTAGGCGGTGATCGAATGGAAACCGCTGAGCTGTACCCACCGGACCGTATCGCCGGGTGCGATATGGATGCCTGCCGGGTCGAAATACGTTTTGCCCTCCGGCGTTTGCACCAGCTTGACGTCCACGGTTGCGGCTATCGCCGCCGCTGCTGCGACAAGAACTGCCGAACCCGTGAGCCATGCCACCACGAATCGCCTGGCGGTGCCCCGACGGGCCGGCTTCATCGATACCGGTCGACTTGCCAATTGCCGCCCATTTGCATTCAATTCCTCCTCGCTTCCGCGTCTACTGCATCTCGGCCTTGACAGCGGCAGGACTGATCAGCCATTGCACGATGTGATAGTGCGGCTCCTCGACGCCGGGATGCCCCGGGTTGTACTGGATGTCGGTATGGTTGAGCTTCACGCCTGCCGCGACGGTGCCGAGCGTCTCGAAATTCTTGTGGCCGTCGATATCCTTGAGCGGAACCATGTAGGTAATGTTGACGAGCTTCCCCTTATGGTCGTAGCCGAGGAACGGCCCGATCGGCAGCGTTGCCGGATCGACGTACAACGTTCCGAGTCCGGGCAGGAAATCCGGCAGCTTCACCAGCGTGCTGACCTTCTTGAATTTCGGGGGCGGTGTCGTCGTGATGCCGGCGGCGAAGGCTGGGGGCGCCACCATCATCAGCGGCAAGCTCAGTGCGAGCGCCGCAAAGGTTCCTTTGGCCCATGTAGCGTAGTACTGGCCCTTTCCTGTCATGTCAGATCTCCTTGTGTGAAGCAGATGCGCAACGTGCCATGGCGCTCCTGCCGATTGCATACGCGATGCGAAGAGAATGTGCGACACGTGGACAACCTTATCTCGACGAAGCAGCGGGGAATATAGGCAAACCTCGACAAGTGGCGTCCGGCTTTCTCGATGCGCATAACTCCGGTTGCTGGAACATGCCGCAGTCAATGGGTATCGTCACTTGTGGGGAACGCCCGGCAGCAACGCCGCGGTTTCCATCCGGGGTTCCCGACTCGGCCGCTGCGTTAAGCTTCGAAGCACATGAGCGACAAACTCGTCGGACCCGTGATCGCGACCGCTGTTCCGACCAGCCGCGTCTCGCTCGTACTCGGCTCCGGCGGCGCGCGCGGTTACGCGCACATCGGCGTCATCGAAGAACTTCTCGTGCAAGGATTCCGCATCGAATCGATTGCCGGCAGTTCGATGGGCGCGTTCGTCGGCGGCGTGTACGCGGCCGACAAGCTCGACCAATACAGGAATTGGGTCGGTTCGATGCAGAAGTACGACGTGTGGCGCATGCTCGACTGGACGCTGACCGGCGGCGGCCTCATCAAGGGCGATCGCATCATGACCGCGCTGCGCGATCTGGTCGGCGAGACGAGCATCGAGGACCTGCCAATTCCCTACACGGCAGTGGCGGTCGACATCGACACCCAGCGCGAAGTATGGCTATCGCGCGGCTCGCTATTCGACGCGATTCGGGCTTCGATCGCGACACCGGCCATCTTTCGCCCCTATCGCCACCGCGGCCGCACGCTGGTCGACGGCGGGCTGCTCAACCCGGTCCCCGTATCGGTGACGTTACGAGATCTGACCGATTGCACGATCGCAGTTGACGTCAACGCGCCGGCTGAATCCCTCGGCTCCGACTCAACCGGCATGAATGCAGGATCGCTGCTCGCCTCGGACGGCGCGTTGCGGGCGTCAGTCGAGGACGGGGAGCACGGCGTGGCTGGTCAGGCGTCCCCCGAAGTGCTCGACCCGCAGGACGTTGCCGCTCCGGCCCGTGCTGCAGGCCGGCACTGGAAGAAGATCGGCAATCGCCCGGACTCGTTTTCGGAACGGCGCGCACATCGGGGGGACGTGCTGGAGCCCGGCCTCGTCGAACTGTTCGTCCGCTCCATCGACACTGTGCAGGCCAGCATCACACGCTTCAAGCTCGCAGCGCAGCCCCCCGATCTGCTGATCACGATTCCCCGCAACGCCTGTGCGTTCTACGAGTTCCACCGCGCCGAGGAGTTGATCGAGATCGGCCACCGGCGTACCCGCGACGCGTTGAAGCGATGGCACCGGCCGCCGCCGCGGCGGGCACGCTGATCCGCGCAGTGCTTCATACGCCGGCGGCGGATTCACCCTCGGCCGCAAACAACTCAAACATGAGGCGCAGTGCGAGACGAGGACATGGTGAAGCCACGTCGGGCGCGCTCACGCGGCGCGACGCAATCTCGAAAGCACATTCGGGCCGGAGCGCGATTCGTCCTCCCGTCCGCGCCATCGAAAGACGAACAGATCGCGACCATCATCCATGGCGTGAACACTGCCGGAAGCGCCGTTAACGGCGATTGTCGTGCTCACGCTGCCACGCTAGCTCCTTGCTCGCTTTTGCCGTCGAACGGCCCGTGCAGCCGACGACCTCGCTGCAACTTTGCGCCTCCCGGGCGCCTTCTTTCATTGTCGATGGGCACCGGGACGCGCGAGAAGTCCCGCCGGGAAGGTGTCGCCGAAGCTAACGGTAGCGCGTCTCCATGAGATCGATCTCGCGCACCAGCTTGCGTGAGGTCTCGTGGGACATCTGCGAGTGGCGCGCCATCTCGAATATCTTCTCGCGCTCCGCGCGCAGGCCCGCAAGGCGCAGCGCGCGTTCGACCTGCTCGGCCTTGCGCGATTTCTGAGCGTCGACGCCGCCGGCCGCCGCGCCGTCGAGACGACTCCGATAGAACCCGATCACCCGCGCGGCCGCGTTGGCGTTAATGTCCGCCTCGTCGACTCGATGCGACAATTGATGTCGTGCCTTGTCGATCGCGTCGATGCCTGCCGTCGACGCTTCGTCGCGTGCACGATCTTCCTCCTCGCGCAACGTGGGTTCGGGAGGCAGCGCAAGTCCCGCAGCAGGCGCGACAGGCCGACGCTGGCGAATATCAGCGACAGCAGTCCGTGGTTGCTCACGGCCGCGGCGCTCGTCGACGATCCTGGTGCGATCGTGGCCGCTGCGCTCTTCCATTCGGAGCGCCTCGACAGTCCTGTCTGTTCGCGGCACTCTCGATCACGGGAGTGATGGTGCTGCTGGTTCGTTCGGGGTGTGTACTGAACGATACAGATATCACTCCGGAACCGCGCTATCGTGCCGGTCGCCTGCTTGTACCCTTGCGGTTGTTTAGCGCGGGGGAAACCACGGGCCCGCCACATCGGCATCGGCATCAGCAGGAAGCACCGACGTTTCCCGGATGATCATCGTCTCGTTGGACACGCTTTGGATGCCGGGCACGCGACGAACGGCATCGGCGGCAGTCCACGACTCGGCTTCCGAGCAAACGTTGCCGGTCA
>Ga0310810_10003895_pt1 | contig 16392 bp, 16 predicted proteins | sample NCmetagenome_FD_207641 | JGI IMG/M metagenome (GOLD analysis project Ga0310810, IMG submission 207641) | Soil microbial communities from experimental microcosm in Duke University, North Carolina, United States - NC | ecosystem: Engineered > Artificial ecosystem > Soil microcosm > Unclassified ... | reverse complement strand
GATCAATGCCGCAAAGCGTGGCGCGGCAGAACTAGTGCGTATGCTCGTGAAACTTGATCTGGATCTCACGGTCACGATCGGTCGCAATGATGAACTCCGTCCCGTTATTGACGCGGCCGCAGATGGTCACCGAATAAAGATCATTGGTTGGACGAACGAACTCCCCCGCATTATGCACGAGAACCATTTGCTCATCGGCAAGGCCGGTGGCGCGACAGTGCAGGAAACGATTGCTGCAAAATGTCCTATGATTATCAACCACGTCGTCGCTGGTCAGGAGGAAGGCAACGCCCGGCTGATCGTCGAAACGAATTCAGGTGTGATTGTCCAGTCGTCGCGAGAAGTTGTCGCGCAGGTGCAGCACGCGTTCGATGACGGCGCGAAACAATGGCAAGAATGGGCCGGCAACATCAGCAAGCTCAGCCGCCCACGCGCAGCGCTCGACATCGCGGAATTTCTGATGTCGCTGTAGGTTTTCATTAACACCGCGGCTTTAGCCCGGTGTTTTTGAGCAGTATGTGAGTCGAGCCGTTTTAATGGCTTACATCCAAGAAACCGTTGAAAACGGTTCGCGTTCGCTGTGCGCTTCTTGTTCACCGGGCTGAAGCCACGGTGTTAATGAGACCACATTACGTCACCGCAGCGGAACGTTCGTAATACATCCAACAGCGGCGAAAGTACAACCAAATCGGCGTCGGCTCCGACAACAAGGCGACCTTTCGTTTCGAGACCGATAGCGCGTGCGGGATTTTCCGCCGCCATCGCGATGGCTTCATTTAACGGAACGTTCACATCGCGGACCATTACGCGCACGAGGTCGATCATACGCGAAGCGCTGCCGGCGAGCGCTGAATGATCAGCCAGGAGGCAGACTCCGTTTTCCACAATGCAATTTTTGCCGAAGAGCGCGAACTGCGATCCTTCCGGCAATCCGGCACCAGCGGTTGCATCGGTCACCAGACAAATTCCCTGCGGGCCTTTCGCCCGATACAACATTTTCATCAACGTAAGCGATACGTGATAAGAGTCCGCGATTAGTTCACAACTGATCTCAGGCTCGCTCAACGCAAACTCGAGCAAACCGGCGCCCCGATAAACACCTCGACGGCGCGCGCTCGACATGCAGTTAAATGTGTGTGTCACGCTGCGCATACCGCGATCGAATGCCGCCCGGGTGTCTTCATCCCAGGCATCGCTATGTCCGCCGCTCACGCTGATCCCATGAGCACGGAAGTCTTCGATCGCTTCGAGTGCTCCGGGCAGTTCGGGCGCCAACGTCACGCGCTTGAGTACTTCCGCGTATTCGAGCAACTGCCGCACACCAACCGGTGACGGATCCTGAATGAATTCGGCGCGTTGCGCTCCGGCCTTCGCTTTCGAAATGAACGGTCCTTCGACATGAACACCGGCAATTGCTCTGATTGCTGATCGAAAATCGCGAACCACTTGCAAGACCTTGACGATTTCGTTGAGAGGCGCCGTGGCTGTCGTCAGCAGAAGCGATGTCGTGCCGCCACTCGCGTGGTAATCGCAAATAGAGCGAAACGCTTCAGCCGACGCTTCCATCGCGTCGCGGCCAAGCGCGCCGTGCACGTGAAGATCGATAAAACCGGGCGCAAGATAATTTCCATTGAGATCAATGACCTCTTTTCCGCGTACCCGCTCGCCTGTCTGCCGCAGCCTTGGCATGGGCGGACGGATCTCGGCGATTTTTCCCTGTTCCACGACAATTTCGAGCCCGTCGCGGATTCCATCGGGCAAAATCAAACGCGCGTTGGTAAAGATCATTTGGTGATGCAGGCAATCCTGCCTGCACCGTGATGGGGGCTCAATCGAAATAGTCGCTGCGGTTATGGCAATAGCTAAAGATTGTCTGGGTCACTCGACCCCGCTTGCTCTGGAGCGGTATAAAGGCCATCCTCTTCGAGCGATGAATTTCGATTACGACGTCGTGATCATCGGTGGCGCATTCTCCGGCGCGGCAACGGCCCTCATGCTGAAACGCAAACGCCCCGAAGCGCGTGTCCTGATCATCGAAAAGGGAGCTGCGTTCGATCGCAAGGTGGGCGAGTCGACCACCGAGGTGAGCAGTTGCTATATGACCCGGATACTGGGTCTGACGCATTATCTCGGTCATCACCAGTTACCCAAACAGGGATTGCGCCTCTGGTTCTCAAACCGGAATGATCAACGGTTTGATGATTGTGTTGAGATCGGCACGCGTTATCAGAGTCGCCTGCCCGGTTTTCAAGTGGACCGCGCGAAGCTCGATTCGCACCTGCTTGAGCTCGCCCGCAACGCGGGCTGCGATTTATGGCGCCCCGCCAAGGTCGCGAGTTTTGAACTAAACGGCGGTCGTGGACAAAGAGTAAACGCTGTCGTCGATGATACTCAGCGCGCGGCCAGTTGCCGCTGGATCGTCGATGCTACGGGCCGCGCGGCGATGATCGCACGAAAGCTCGGGTATTTCAGACCGAATACCGAACACCCAATTAATGCGGTGTGGGCGCGGTTTAGCGGCGTCAAAGAATGGGACAGCTACGAATGGCGCGAACGTTTTCCCGGTTACGCGAACTCTTGCCGAACGGGACGCGAATGGGCCACGAACCACCTTTTCGGACGCGGCTGGTGGGTTTGGATCATTCCGTTGCAGGGCGGCGATGTCAGCGCCGGTATCGTTTACGACAGTCGCATCTTCAAATTTCCAGAGGGACCGACTCTGGGACAACGATTGCACGCGCATATTCTGAACAACCCCGTCGGCCGCGAAATCTTCGGCGCAGCAAAAGTGATCGAAGGCGACGTGCATGCGCTTTCGATGCTGCCGTATCATAGCGAAAAAGTTTGCGATGACGGTTGGGCGATGGTGGGCGATGCCGCCGGATTCATCGATCCACTTTACAGTCCGGGTCTCGATTTTTGTTCTTACACTTCCTATTACGTGGCGAATTTACTGGCGGGCAGTCTCAAGGGCGAAGACGTCACGGAGCGACTACATTATTACAACCAACAATATCCGGTTACCTACCGATCTTGGTTCGAGAGTTTGTACAAGGACAAATATTATTATATGGGGGATGCAGAATTAACGTCAACGGCGCTGCTTCTCGATGTGAGCAGTTACTACGCCGGCTTGGTTCGACGAGTCTATCGCGATCCGGAATGCGCATTTCTTAACCTGCCCTTCACCGGGACAGGAGGCAGATTTGCCCGGAATGTGATGAACTTTTACAATCGCCGGCTTGTGGCTCTTGCAAATCGCCGATGGGTGACTGGCTACTACGGAAAAAGAAACGCCGGCTGGCGCGAACTTTACGACGGATTCGTTCCGGACACGCGCCTTCGCAAACAAATTTTTCGCGGACTGCGTCGCTGGTGTAAGTGCGAACTAGTTAATCTCGCGTTGATGCTGCGCCAGCCTGCAGCCGCTGTAGCTGGGGGCGTCGACCCCGGCAGAACTCAAACGACACCTGCTCCGACGAGCGCGGGCTCTTCCGCGCTCTCATAATCCTCTTCGCCTTCGCCCTGTCCAAGCGGCCAGACGTGAAATCCGCCTGACTCGTTAGGCAATTCCCATAATCCCCAGATCCCTTTGCCCTCGCGAAACCCGCGGTAGTAAACGTCGTGCGCGCCGATGTAAGTCTTCGTCCAGTAACATTCTCCTTTTGAGTCATCGAACCGCCCGGCAAGAAAGAATCGACCGATGTCATCGCTTCCGTTGCCCGAAATCGTGTGATTAGAGAAAGTCAGCACGAGATCCATCCGATGTTTGCGCGTGCTGCGGCCGTAATTGTAAAAACCAGTCCAGGGCCCGGAAGGGAAATCCATTTCTGAAAGTACTTGTCCTGGATTCGGCACCGTCAACCTCTAACGCGCGAGCTCACTGTAGGTAAGGCTAAAGCACGCAATCGCATTACGGGCTGAGCAGCATTCCGTACCAGCGCAGAACTGTTTCGCCAAAAAACATCCAGGTGAGTGCGCCGAATGCCAGATACGGTCCGAAAGGTAGTTTGGCTGACCAAACAGGTTTTCCGACGATAAGCGTGACCAGGCCGATCACTGAACCGAGAAGTGATCCGGCAAACAAGCTGAACAACACTGCGCGCCACCCAAGGAATGCGCCGATCGCGGCAAGAAACTTCAGGTCGCCGCGTCCCATTGCCTCGCGCGGGATGACCAGTTCGCGCGTGACGCCGGAAATATGCGTTACATCGTCGAGCATTAACACGTGGCCATCCGCGTTCACGCGATCGTAACGAAAATCCAGCGTCACGTTTCCATATTCGCGATCATCAATCCGAACTTCATCGCACTGGAGCAGAAGACGATCTTTTTCACGGGCGAAATATTCGCTCCACAGACTTTCCTCAGTTCCGACGACGAAATCGGCGTCGTCGCCGCGTTTTGTCCACGTGAACGGTGTCGGCCCGTCGAACTCGATCCGTTTTCTGCCAAAGGCAATCTTACCCGCTTCGAGCACGATCCAGAGAATCACATATCCGAGCGCAGCGGCCAGCGCTGCGCGAACTCCGGCCGCTACACGTGAATCGGTTTGCATCAAAGGGGGAACAACGACGCTGCAAGCAACACCTACAATCGTTCCGCCGATGGTTACGCGGTCCGGGATGATGAAATGCTCAAAATCAATGAACGTCCCGACGATGAGGAACGAGACGAAAATCCAGTATGCAATCGCGACCTGCCACGGGAACCTTTGCCAGATAGCGAGAAAAAGCAGTGCCGTAATGAATTCCACTGCGAAATAGCGAAACGCAATTTTCGCCCCGCAATTTGCGCATCGGCCGCCAAGCGCGAGCCAACTCACTAACGGCAGATTCTGATGCCATGGAATCGGGTGTTTGCACTGCGGACAAAACGACCGACGCGGCCGATTGATGGAGAGGTCGACCGGCCAGCGGTAGATGCAAACGTTCAAAAACGAGCCGAGCGCCGCGCCGAGGACGAAGGCAAACGTGCTGAAGAAAAGACTCTGAATCGAATGCTGCACGCGATTTTAACTGGCGATCCGTTTCGATGCGCGGCGCTCCATCAGCCATGCGATCCAGATACAACTTTCGTATAGCAGACACATCGGCAGCGCCATGGCGATCAAAGTCAGAATATCAGGCGTCGGGGTGATGATTGTTGCCAGAATAAAGATGAGCACGATGGCATACGGACGGGTGCGCGCCATGAACCGGTAGGTAATCAGCCCGAAACGGACCAGCGCCAGTACGACAACCGGCAGTTCAAACGCCAGACCAAATCCGATGGTGAATCGTGTTACGAACGAGTAATACTGCTGCACCGTCCACGTCGGTGCCCAGCCGAGCGATTCGGTGTCGCGAAAGAAAAAAAGAATCGTTTTTGGGAGCAACCAAAAATAGCAAACCAGCACGCCCACGAGAAAGAGCGCGAAGCTGACCGCGATCGCTGGAAATAGAAATCGTTTCTCCACGGCCGTGAGCGCCGGTAAAACGAATTCCGCGAGAAAATAAAGCAGCAGCGGAAAGGAGAGAATGATCCCGGCGTAAAACGCCAGATGAAATGAAATCACGATCGAGTCCGTGATCCCGAGCGCCTTGAGCGTTCCGACTTGTGACCCGAGATGGTTAAGCGGCGCCTGGATAACGCGCACCAGCGTCGAGCGAAACGCGAAACAAACAACCATCGCAATCGCCAGCGTGATGGCCATCTTTACGATGGTCCACCGCAAGTCTTCCAGATGTTCGAGAAACGGCTTGGAGGTTTCGGTTTCCGGCGGATCACGAAATCTAAAAATGTCTCGCAGCGCCATCGGGTTTGCTCTCGTACGAATGCCAGCGACTTCTCATTAACACCTGGCTTTAGCCAGGTGCAGCCAACTGCAACAACGACAAACCGTTTCAACGGTTTTCGATTCAAATGTAAGCCGTTGAAACGGCTCGACGGCCACTGTCGTTTCTCCACCCGGCTGAAGCCGGGTGTTAATGAAAACAGCGGAACAGTAAGTCATGGGCACGACGCTAGCGACAGAAGACCTCGAGCGGCGAGGGTGGCGCAAATGCCAAGTGTGTTGGCGTCGCGAATTTCATTCTCCGCAATCATCCGGCGAATCTCCTCGCCGGTGAATCCGCGGCAATCGAGAATTGATTCGCCTTCCTCGCGGTTCGGCCCCTCCGCGCAGGGTTGAACTGGACTGGCGAGAAAGAAATAACCGCGCTCATCGGTAAACCCCGGTGAAGAGAAAAAATAAGCTAACGAAATAAGTTCCCCGTTTGGGGCCAACTCGTACCCAGCTTCTTCACGAACTTCGCGCAAAGCTGTCTCCTTGATTTTATTCTCATCAGCATTGTGATCGTCGATCTGACCTGAGGGCATTTCCCAAATCGCCTGTCCGATCGGGATTCGTTCCTGACGAATAAGAATGATTTTCCCCTCCTGCGTCATTGGTGCGACGACGACTGCCGGTTTGCGATGCACAATCGTCCAAGCTCGCGGGTTTGGGTGGGCGGGTGTTTGCACACGATCGGTGACAACTTCGAGGTTGCGATCAGCGAAGTGCCGTTCGCTCGAGATCGTTTTCCAGTTACCGCTTTTCATCCAGCAATTGTAGTGGGCGCCAACTTCAGCGGCAAACTGTAGCGGTTGTGTCAAACGTCCAAAGCAGCTCTACAACTTCGCGTGTCCATTCGTAATCAACCGACACTTGCAGTTCGAGTGACGGTCACTGAAACATATTTTGCGTCCTGTAGCGCAAACTTTCGCAGTTCGATTGTTACCTTTTGAATTGGAAAACTCTCCAGCAAATGACTTGCGAGCCTGTCCGCCAGCGTCTCGATAAGACTGACGGACTGATCGCGCACAAAATTCTTCGTTTCCTCAGCTACGGCTGAATAGTTCACCGCCCGCTCGATGTGGTCGGCCAGATCGCTTGTCTGCTGATACGGCCAGAGCGAAATGCTTACGGTCAACTTTTGCGGATTCGCGCGCTCTTCTTCCGGGACTCCGATGCGCGTGAAAACGTCAAGCCGTTCGATGTGAATCTTGTCTGGGAACGGATGCGATTCATTCGGCACGGGCGAATCTTAACCACGAATCCGCCTTCGCCAATCACGGTCTAACGATTCAACGCGGCGAAGCCATTCGCGTCATTCGCGGGCTTCTGGTAAATTTGTGGTGAATGAAAACGGTCTGGCGCGTATTTGCTTATCTAAAGCGTTATCCCGGGTTGGCTGCTGGGACGCTCGCCTGCGCAATCCTGGGCACGTTGATGGTGATCGTGTTTCCGACCGTGACCAAATGGATCATCGATGACGTGGTGCGCGCGAATCGGCCGGACAGATTGCTGCCACTGATTTTGCTCGCCACAGCGGCTTTTCTTGTTCAGCACGTTTTCAATTCGCTCCGGATCATTCTGAACAACACGTTCGAGCAGAAAGTCATTTTCGATCTGCGCAGCGATTTGTATTCGCACATTCAACTGTTGCCGTTGCGCTGGTTCGATAATCGCGCCACGGGCGACCTGATGACGCGCGTGATTGAAGACGTGAACTCGGTCGAACGCGTGCTGATCGACGGAATCGAGCAAGGTGTCGTCGCGGTTTTACAAATCGTGATCGTGGTAGCGGTGATGTTTTATTGGAACGCAAAGCTTGCATTGCTTGCGCTGGTGCCGTTGCCGCTGCTGATTGCGGGCGCGCTCGCTTACACGCTAACGGCGCACCGGCGATATCGATTACAGCGGCGGGCCGCGTCGAATATCAACGCGCTGTTGCACGATAACCTTGCCGGGGTTCGTCAGATCAAAAGCTTCGCGCGCGAACGCGAGGAACACGCGCGTTTCAATCGCGCCAGCGACCAATTGCGGCACGCCACGCTGGTGGTGATGCGGACATGGGCAATTTACTCGCCATCGATGTCGATGTTCGAAGCAATCGGCGCGTTGTTGGTGCTGGGATTTGGCAGTCACGCCGTTTTGACCGGCAGCTTGCAGCTGGGCGATCTGGTCGGGATCCTGATGCTCATGGCATTTCTTTACGATCCGATCACCCGGTTGCATCAGCTGAATCAACTGGTGCAGGCCGGCCGCGCGGCAGGCGAACGTGTGTTTGAGATTCTCGATGAAGACGCCGAGCCGGGCGTTGTAGCCCGGGTCGGTGACCCCGGCACGGCGACCATCGACCGCGGCCACAGTGCAAGCATCATCGGCGACATACGCTACGAAGATGTGAGCTTCAGTTACGTCGACGGGTTATCTGCGCTGAGGCACATTTCATTTCACGCGCTGCCGGGTACCACGACTGCGCTGGTCGGCGCGACTGGCGCGGGAAAATCGACGCTGGTGAATTTGCTCGTGCGCTTTTACGAGTTCGACTCCGGCCAGATTTACGTCGATGACAAATCTGTTCGCGAGTACGACCTGCGCACTTTGCGCGAAGCGATCGGCGTGGTGACGCAGGAAAGCTTCCTTTTCAACGGATCGATTCGCGAAAATCTTTTGATGGGGAAACCAACCGCTACTGACGCGGAACTATGGCGCGCGGTGGATGCGGCGAATGCGCGACAATTCATCGAGCGCCTGCCGCAGGGGTTGGAGAGCGTGGTTGGCGAGCGCGGCGTAAAATTGAGCGTTGGCGAGAAGCAGCGGCTGTCAATTGCGCGGGCGCTGCTCAAGGACCCGCCAATTCTAATTCTTGATGAAGCAACCGCCAGCGTGGACACGGCAACAGAGCGATTGATCCAGGAAGCGCTGGAACATCTGATGGCGAATCGAACATCGATTGTGATTGCGCACCGCCTTTCGACGATCGTGCATGCGGACCAAATTCTGGTGCTCGATCACGGCCGAGTCATCGAGCGCGGCACACATGATGAACTGCTCGCGCTCGATCGAAAATACGCTCAGCTATGCCGGCAGAGTCTGTTGGAGTCGTCGCCTCAGCGGGAATCAGAGATGGCTGAAATCGTCGCGTCAGAAGTTGCGGAACCGGAAGAGGAGCGATTACAGGTCTAATAACTTGGCAGACAAGATGCCCGGGTTACGACAGATCGCGCAGCAAGAGGTCCTGGTATTTTCGTTCTAACTCTGCGTAACGCTGCTCGCTCTCGGCCAGGGCGCGGCGCTTTTCCTGAAGCGTTTGCTCAAGATCACGAATTCGCTCCTGAAGATGAAGAGACATCTTTGCCACCGCTGGCGCGACGGGATCGCCGAGTTGAATTTCGATTTGGTCTTCAGCCTGTAACTCGCTGGTTCCCCACAAATCGGGCATTTCCCGGATTTGGCGGCGAGTGCCGTCACAGGTGTTGATTACGACGGTTCCACCATCGATTTCGCCGAGCTGAATAAATTCCTGCAAAGCACCGAACGTGGTCGGTCCGTAGTAATGCTCGCTCGTTAACTCTACCAGCCAGTCCATACCGAGCTGCGATAGCATGGGTGCTTTAAGCCAGGTCTGACCGTCGCTGGACAGAGTATCGTGCGGCGCGATCTGCGCCGCAGCCGCCCAACGAGCGATTTGGTCGAACTGCACCGGGCCGAAGGTGCTACCGTCCTCGTGTTTGCGGAGAAACCACCGTTGGTTCACTCGGAGGTTACTATCCCGTTAGGGCGACGGCGAGCCAGAAGCGGCAGGCGACGCCGTCGGAATAGTGATGGTTTGGCCGGCCTGCAATTTACGGCCGTCTTCGATGTGATTGGCCTGTTGTAAATCGTCCACGGTCACTTTGTACATTTTGGCGATGGACGTGAGCGTTTCTCCGCGCGCAACAGTGTGCATGTTGCCTGCGACGGCGGAATGCGATGCAGATGCGGCCGGAGCGGCAGCGCTTGCTGGCGCGGGTGCAGCTTCTCCGACCATTACACCTGGCCGAGCATGCGAGAGTTGTTGCTCCAATTTGAGAATCTCCTGAGAAAGCGCGTCGATTTTGGCGTTTTGTTCATCAATTTTTTTTGCCAGCGCTTCAAGTTGCGCGGACTCAGCCGATTTTCCCTCCTGCGATGCCGGGTCCTCCGCAAAAGCAGTCCAAAGCGCCAAAGCGCCTATTGCGCAGAAAATGCCGGCCATCTTCATCGCAGGGAAATTTTGCCACCGGCGCATTTGTCTGACAAGCGGGTTCGCCGCATTGAACGGTTGTTTTTTTGAACTGTTAATGAGTCCACTGTAGCGATTTAATGATTCCGCGGACGGTGCGCAGCTTGCGTTTCGAACTTTTGCTCGTACGTTTTTTCATGCCTGAGCGCATTCAAAAGCCGCTGGAACCGGCTCCCTGGGGACCAAAGCAAGGCGATGGCGGTGGGCCGCGTTCGCCGGACGTTTCGCGACCGGACACAAAGGACCTCTTAAAAAAAATGCGCAAGGTTGATCCCAACCAATCCAAGCGCTATCGCCAGCGCACGGGTCAGTAATGGACCGTTCACAGTTGGGATTTAACCAGAACTTTTCTGGTGCAGCGGATGACTTTCCTTCGCTGCTGCGGCGCAAAGGTCTGCTCGGCCCGGCTGCCATCGGTCCGATGCCGCAAAACGCGATGCAACAGCAGACGTGGCAACCGACCGAGGCGACAACGATCCTTGCGTTCAAATTTTCAGGCGGCGTTCTGGTTGCGGGAGATCGCCGTGCGACTGCGGGTAACACCGTCGTCTACGATCGTGCGGACAAGGTTTTGGAAATCGATAGGCAATCCATAATGGCCATCGCCGGTGTGCCTGCGACCGCGTGGGAAATGGCGCGCGTCCTCGAGCATTCACTCCAATATTTTCGGCGAACTCAGCTCCAGGAGATGAGTGTCGACGGCAAAGTGCGAGCGCTCTCGAAGTTGTTGCGCGACAATTTCGGGTTCGTCATGCAAGGCGTCGGTGTCGTAGTCCCGATCTTTGCGACTTACGACGGAAATTCGAAACCGGAGGCGCGCCTTTATTTCTATGATGCGATGGGTGCGCAATTTGAAGCGGCGGATTACGCCGCAACGGGGTCCGGCTCGCCTGCGGTCCGCGGCATTCTCTATTATGAAAACACCTGGGGCGCGAAAGCGCTGCACAAGTTGAGCGAACAGGAAGCAGTATCGCTCGCATTGCGTGCGCTCGACACCGCTGCGGAATCCGACACCGCGACCGCAGGCGTAGATCGCAGCGGAAAGATCTATCCCGTGATCAAGATTGTGTCGCGCGAAGGCATCACCACTTTGCCCGAGAACAAAATCGCCGCCGTATTCAAAGAAATGGTTGCATGATCGAAGAGCCGTATCGTTGGGTCGAAGCCATTGCCAACCGGCGCGAGTACATCGAAGGGCAGCTCGCCCCCGGTAGTCCCATCGCGGCGCTGGGTTACCGCGAAGGTATTCTGTTTCTCACGCTTGGTCAGACGCGCCAGAAACTTTTCGAGATCTATGATCGGATCGCAATGGGAGCGATTGGGCATCCTGGCGACATCGAGCGGTTGCGAGTGGCCGCGATTGAACTGGCCAGCACGGAAGGCTTCACCCGCTCGGCTGCGGATGTTTCACTACGGCGGCTCGCGCATTATTCGCTCAGTCCTGTCATGAAAAGCGCGTTCGAGCAGATCTACGGACCGCCGTATCTGACGCGGATGCTTTTCGCGGAGGTGGGCGCACGCCCCGAGGACGATTTGTTTTTGCGAGTGGAATATGACGGCGAGATTGCGAGCAATGGCGCGACCTACGCGCGAGCGCGACAAGATTTCGCCGTGCTCAGCGGCACGCGCCAATCGGTCGAACTGATGGAAGCATTTCTCAAAAGCGAGCACAAACCGGATGCCAGCTTTGAAACGGCAGTGAACTCGGCGCTCGACGCATGGAGTGTCGGGCACATGTTGTTGCAAGCCAGTGAAGCAAAAGAGCTGCCCGCGCGGGACGCCATCGCGCAACATCGCCAGGAGCAACTCACCATTGCTGCAATCGAAGCAGCAGTACTGGAGCGCGATAGCGGCAGGCCGATTCGTTATCGTTCGTTAGCAGATAAGGAATTGCGCTCCATCATTTCTCGGTGATTAAATTATGAAGAGAATTCTTCTGAAGGGGACCACAAATGAAACGAGCCATCCGGAATTTGCTGGCGGTCGCGGGCTTGTTGTTGATGAGTGCCTCGCTTGTCTGGATTTCGTTCCATCAAGAGAAGCGACCGGCGGTTTATAAAGAATCAAAGGCGACTCAGCCACAGACGTCCAACCCATTCGCAGTAGTGGTTCTCGATCCAGGCCATGGAGGTGAAGACTCCGGCGCAATGTGCGGCGGAGTCATGGAAAAGGATCTGACATTGGACGTTGCGCGCCGTGTCGACCGGCTCCTGGACTCCGAAGGTGTTGCCACGTTAATGACCCGGCTCGGAGACAGCTATGTCTCACTGGCGGATCGTGCAGCGTTCGGGAATCGGGTGAAAGAAAGCATTTTTATCAGCATTCATTTCAATGAAGACAACAAACCGGTCGCGAGCGGTGTGGAAACTTATTATGCCGCCCATCAGATCGACTCATTCTCTACTTTCGCTTCGTGGCTGCCGTTCTTCTCGCGGCCGCCGTCCAATTCTCCCAAGCCCGAAAGCCAAAGCCTCGCCGGTTTCATTCAGGAAGCGCTGGTGGCTCGTACCCGTTCTGTCGACCGCGGGACGCAACCCAAACAATTTTTTGTGATCGCCAACGTGAGTTCTCCCGCGGTGTTGATTGAGGGAGGCTTTATTACCAACCAGGAAGAACTTTCGAAACTTGCGAGTGAGGATTATCGCGACCAATTAGCGGCAGCGGTTGCTGACGGCATTCTGCGGTATCGCGACGTGGTGAGTCAGCGGAAATCAGCATTGGCAGCCACAGGTCAGAACAGCGCTGAATAGGCAAAGAGCGTCGTCGTCGAATAACCATGAAAATCACAACAGCTGCGGTGATCTTCATGGGATCGATGATGCTGATGCGGGCGGATCAACTCGTTGAAAGCGTGCAACAGGCTCTGAAGGACGAAGGTTTCTACTACGGCGAAGTCAACGGTGACATGAATGCGAATCTGACTGCAGCGATTCGCCGTTATCAAATTCGCAATGGTCTGCAGGTTAGCGGTGAGCTCAATGATGAGACGCTGCGATCGCTCGGGATTAAATCTTCCGGGTCGTCGCGACCAGCGACGAAACCTGCGTCACCGACTCCGCCGGATAGTGCTATGCCAAGTGAGCCGCCTTCCGACGATACGGATAACGGAAGTCGAGCCCCTGTGGTTCAGCCTTTCAGCAATGCGCCACCAGGCCAGCAGGTTTTTCCCTCAAATCCCATCGGTCCGGCGAGTTCACCTGGGACAGTTTTTGCCGGCACGCCATTTCAGACCGCTCCTCCCGGCGTGCAACGCAATGTGATTGTCTCGGCGCAAATCGTTCTCGCCCGGTATGGACTGTATCGTGAACAAATTGACGGAATCTACGGACCGGCGATGGAACTATCCCTGCGCGCCTATCAAGCGCGAACAAGACTGCCGGTGACTGGTCGGCTGGATCTGGAAACGCTCGCGGCACTGCGCTTATTGCCCGGGCCGCGCCAGCAGTTTTATGATCCCTACCGCCAGCGTATGCGTCCACCCCCTGGGCCGCCGATTCGTGGTCAATGGGAGCCCGACTAGCCTTGCTTTGGGTTATCGAAATGCACCGACTGCAGTTCGGCGAAAACTGTGCCCACGAAAACCTGCGCATCGATACGAAGGACGAGCCGTTCGGCATCGTCTGACACCCAGATGGTGCCGCGGCGAAATTTCTTGTGCGGTTCTAATTCGAGATGCTTTCCGACGCGTTTGAGTTGGAGATCAAGCTTAATGGCGTTGTAAGTGCCCGCGCGCACGGAGATCTTTTCCCGCCCGATTACTTTGATAATCGCGACATAAGCGTTTGTCGCCGGGTAAACCGCCAGCCGATAAACGCTCCCTTCTTTGAGCGGCTGACTGCGCAAGTACAGCGCAGCAGAATGCAAATCGAACAAATTAGGGAAAACAAACTGTTTGCTTTTTGTCTCGGCCTTGTCGCCTTGACCTTCGGTTCGTGCTCGCGTCACTCCACTGTTGGTGAAAGCGAGATGCGTGACGATTTTTTTTGATCGGTAACTTTCGCTTTGCTGCGTTTCGATGGGAGCCAGTGTATGGGAATTAGCAATGGCGCGCTGCGTGACATCCAGTTTCCATAATGCCCGAACAAACCCAGTGGTTCGGCCTGTACCTTCGAGTTGAAATCTGTCGTCCGATGGCTTGGTAAAGTGAATTTCACCGGTGGCCGCAGTCACTCCAGACCACCCGAAGCGATAGGACGCGCGCAGAGGGCGCAACTCGGGAAAATTCCCAGCCGGCTCTTTGCTGAGTTTTGCCTGCCAATCCGCGGCGAATAAACCGCTCCAAGACGCGAGGAGGATTGTAATCGCGCATTTCGCTATTCGGCATCCGGGTAGAAAAAACATTCTCTGGAAATTCGCACCTACTCACGACCATCGCCGTGCCAACGGGCGATTTCATCCGTACAAAAAAATACACGCGAGTTTTGGCTCGCATGTATTTTGAAATTCGAGGCGAACCTCAGGGCTTCGTTGCTCTCGCTGCCCCGGGGGTGACGGACGCTCCTGCTGCAGGTTTCTTGGTCGAAGCCGTAGCGCGACCGGGTTTGTTTAGTACTTCGATGATTTCATTTGTGAAATCAACGTTTTCCGGCGCGTACATCACGACAGGGACCCCATTGATGCTGACGCCCGATTTATCCAGCACAAAATCGAGGCTCTTGGCTTTGACCTTTTCCATGACGACGTCGGTAATTTCCTTCACGATCCCCTCGCGCATTCGCATCAATTGCTCCTGCAACTGACGCTCCCGCGTCTGACGAAAGTCGCTGATCTCGCGTTCCATGCTTTTGATGTTGGCGATCTTGTCATCGCGCTCCTTGGCCATGCCCGTCTTTTTGTCGGCGCTTAATGCCGGAGACTCAAGTTGCTTGTTCAGATTGTTGATTTCGTCGAGAGCCTTCTTGTACGCTTCCGCCCGGTCATCATATTCCTTTTTGGCGGCGTTTTTGGCTTCGTTGATTTTTTGCTCGGCGTCCTTGGTTTTATTGTAATCCTTGAACGCACGCTGCATATCGACCGTTCCAATTTTGCCTGTGCCCTGTGCGAAGGCCGCAATGGGAGCAGCCAGCGCCAGCGCAGAGAGTATTAACAGAGACTTTTTCATAGAAACAGACGATACGGTTGGACGAATCGCCTTAGACTGCAACCACATATATTCGTTCAAAATTGATAGCCCACGTTGAAGTTGAAATGGCCGCCGCCGTTGTACCCGTCACGCATAACCGGGTATCCGTAATCGAGGCGTAGTGGACCGATCGGCAAATCAAGCCGGATTCCGACACCGATATCGGAAGCCATATTATTGAAGCCGAAAGACCACGCGTCGCTGTTCACAAAACCCATGTCGTAAAAAACTGCGCCGCGGGCTTTTTCAATGATCGGAAACGTAAGTTCGATTGTGGTCCGCGCCATCGACTGACCACCAATCGGTTCACCGTTCTGATCCTTGGGACCCACTTCGCGAAAGGGGAATCCGCGGAGATTGTTTGAGCCGCCGAGATAGAGTCGCTCATAAATTGGCACGTTTGAAACTTCCGTCGCAACCGCGATAGGAGTTGCGGATGCGGTCGGTCCAGGCTGGAACGTTATTATGGTCTGCGTTTCCGGCTGGTTCCAAACATCGACGGTCGCGATTTCGCCGTTGATCAACAGAATCATGTCCCACGGAAGATGGAAATATTTCGATCCCTCCAAATTCAAACCGTAAATCTGGGTATCGCCTCCCAGAAAACCGCCGGTGATCATAGGCGAAAATGTAATGCGTTGCCCGCGGCGGGAGAGCAACGGATTGTCGCGCGAATCATAGACGAAGCTCGAGAAGATCTTGCTTTCAACGGACGATCCCTTCTGTGACTGAATGGACTCAGAGGCGTTCGGGTCCACGTTAAAAATGTCGATGTCCTGCAGGATGTATCCCAGGGTAGCGTACATGTACGCGTTGATTGGCTTGCGCAGCTCGAACGAGATTCCGTAATTGCGCTGGTTGTACTGGGCGCTCAAGTAATTCGCCTCGTTGAAAAACGCCTGGCCACCCAGCGAAAGACGTCGATCAAGGAAGTAAGGTTCAGTGATCGCCAGAATAAAATCCTTTCGCTCGGTTCCATACTGAAGACGTAATCGGAATTTTTGCCCTCCACCGGTGAACGAAGGCCAGTTGAACATATCGAAATTGCCTTGGGTGAGTTCCGCAAACCCCACCAGTTTATCGACCGTACTGAAGCCACCTCCGAAACTGAGTGAACCGGTGCGTTTTTCCTGGACGAGAATCGTAAGATCTTTCCGTCCCGGTATATCTGTTTCTTCCGGATAAGTCTCGACCTTT
>Ga0310810_10003894_pt1 | contig 16393 bp, 9 predicted proteins | sample NCmetagenome_FD_207641 | JGI IMG/M metagenome (GOLD analysis project Ga0310810, IMG submission 207641) | Soil microbial communities from experimental microcosm in Duke University, North Carolina, United States - NC | ecosystem: Engineered > Artificial ecosystem > Soil microcosm > Unclassified ... | reverse complement strand
CGGCCAGTCCCGCGGTTGTTTCCGCTCAGGCGCCGAAAGACGCCGTCATCATCAGCGACGCGGACATCAAAGCCGTCCTCAAGATGGCGGCTGACACCAAGCGCACCATTCCGGACAACAGCCTCCGTGTGATCGACATGGGCAGCTATCAGCTCGCCGTCGGCATCGTCGCGCGCGGCAAGCTGGCTGCGGCGCCCGCGGCCGCCGCGCCTGCCGCACCGGCGGCCAACGCGCAGCCCGCCTGCGGCCAGCAGCGTGCGGGCGCCACGGGACCGAACGGCATCTATCACGACAGCACCGCGGAAACGTACATCGTGACGTCGGGCAGCGGAACGCTCATCACCGGTGGAACCATCGTCAATGGCCGGCGCTCGCCAGCCGACAACGAAGTGACGACCATTCTCAACGGCCCGTCGTGCAACGGAACGATGGTGGGCTACAGCAGCCGGGTGATCAACGTCGGCGACGTCATTGTCATTCCGGAAGGCGTGCCGCACGGGTTTTCGGCCATTCCCGACCACATCACGTATCTCAGCGTTCGCCCGGATCTGAAAAAGGTTCTCAAGAAGGGCTATGTGAACCCGGCACTGGCCGGAAAGCCACGGAGTGCGATCGACACGGCCGGCGCCGTCGCCACCGCCGGCACGCGCAGCCTGCCAACGTTCGAAGTCGATCGGAACTGGCCGAAGGTCCCCGCCCAGTGGAGGCTCGGCGACGTATCGAGCTTCTCGGTCGACGCGCAGGATCGCATCTGGGCGCTGCACCGCCCGCGCACCCTCGTCAAACCTGAAGACGTGCCGAAACGCGCGCCTGCAGTGATGGTGTTCGACGCGGCAGGCAATTACGTGACGAGCTGGGGCGGCGACGGCGCGGGCTTCGAGTGGCCGCAGCGCGAGCACGGCATCAACATCGACAGCAAAGGGTTCGTGTGGATCACGGGCAACAACTGCCCGACCAACGGCATCGCCAACCTGAAGCATGTGGCCGACGATCAAATCCTGAAGTTCACGCAGGACGGCAAGTTCGTCATGCAGATCGGCCACAGCAACCAGAGCAAGGGGAACGCGGACACGACCAACGTCCACCGCGCGGCCGACGTGCAGTACAACGCGCGTGCAAACGAACTGCTGGTCGCGGACGGGTACGGCAACCACCGTGTCATCGTGTTCGACGCCGACAGCGGCAGGTTCAAGCGGATGTGGGGCGCGTTCGGCAACAAGCCCGTTGACAACGATCACTGCGAGGTCGTGACGCCGAAGGAGTTCCCGGCGGGAGACGGCCCGCCGAACTTCAGCATCGTGCATGCGATCCGGCTGTCGAAGGACGGCGTCGTCTATGTTGCCGATCGCGAGAACCGACGCGTGCAGTCGTTCACGACCGATGGCAAGTTCCTCAAGCAGATCGTCAAGACCGACACGCAGTTCGCGCGCGATCTCGCCCTCTCCCCCGATCCGGACCAGCAGTTCCTTTACGTCGGCGACGGCAACGACATCGTCATCGTCGATCGCAGGGCGATGCAGATTGTCGGCAGCATAAAGCTGCCGGGGCAGATCGGCGGCGGGCACCACATCGCAACCGACTCGAAGGGCAATATCTACATCGCCGGAACGACGATGGGGCTGCAGAAGCTGACGTTCAAGGGGCTGTCCACAACTTCAACCAACTAAGCACAGCCTCAGCGGCGCAGAGACTCAGAGAAGAGATTGTGACCTCTGTGCCTCTGTGTCTCTGTGGCCGGTCATCACCAGGAGCACAGTTCATTGGATCTGGGTCTCAAGGGAAAGCTCGCCCTCGTCAGCGGCAGTACGGCAGGCATCGGCTACGCGATCGCCGAGGCGCTTGTCAGGGAAGGTGCGAAGGTCGTCGTCAACGGGCGGACACCTGAGTCCGTGGATGCTGCCGTCGGGCAGCTGAATCGGATCGCGACCGGCAGCGCGTTGCCGTTCGCCGCTGATCTGAGCACGCCCGATGCCGCCAACGAAGTCGCACAGCGCTACCCCGGGGTCGAAATCGTCATCAACAACCTGGGGATCTTCGAGCCGCAAGCGTTCGAGGACATCACCGACGAAGAGTGGATCCGGTTCTTCAATGTGAACGTGCTGAGCGGCATCCGGCTCGCTCGCCTCTACCTACCATCAATGAAGGAGAAGAACTGGGGGCGCATCATCTTCATTTCGAGCGAGAGCGGCATCCAGATCCCGCCGGAAATGATTCACTACGGGGTGACGAAGACGGCGCAGCTCGCTGTCTCGCGAGGTCTTGCCGAGGCGCTCGCCGGCACGGGCATCACGGTGAACTGCGTCCTGCCGGGGCCGACGCGGAGCCGCGGCGTCGAGGACTTCGTCACCGCCCTCGGAAAGCGCGAGGGCAAGACCTTCGCCGAATTCGAAACCGAGTTCTTTCAGAAGGTGCGGCCGACGTCGCTCATCAAGCGTTTCGCGAAACCGGAGGAAGTGGCGCCGCTCGTCGTGTACATTGCCAGCCCGTTGTCGTCGGCGACGACCGGCGCTGCGCTGCGCGTTGACGGCGGAGTGGTCAAGAGCGCGGTGTAAGGCGATCCATCCGGAACAATTCGACGTCGAAATCAGTGCTGCCCCGAGTCGCCAGGTCGACCACGATTTCGCCAACGACGCTACAAAATTTGAAACCGTGACCCGAAAATCCCGCGGCGACGATGACGTTCTCGGCGGCCGGATGACGATCGATGACGAAATGCTCGTCCGGAGTATTGGCAAACATGCACACCTTCATCGCGAGCGTCGGGCCGTCGGCTTCAGGGAAATAGCGCCGGATACCCTCGCGAAGAACGGCCTCGTCTGCAGGATGGCAAGTGCGATCAACTGAATCGGCCTGAACGGCTTCCCTGCGATGGTGATACTTCCCGATCTTGAAACCGGGGACGGAGTGCATCGGAAAACCATAGAAGCGACCTTCCGGCACTTCCATGTTGAAGATCGGAAACCGTCCCACCTCGAAGTACTCGGGCCTGCGTGGCTGCGCCCACAGCAACACCTGGCGCTCCGCCACGATAGAGGAGCGAAGTTGGCGCTCGACACCGGGCGTCCATGGTCCGACCGTCAGCACGAGCGCGCCGGCTTCGTAGCGGCCGCGATCGGTCGTGACACGCACGGTGCCGCCACTCGCATCCCAATCCATCAGCCGTTCGCGGCCGTGAATTTCGGCACCGGCCGAGAGCGCTGCGTTGAGATGTGCGACAACGCACCGTTCAGACATCACAAACCCGCCGTCGGGCTGATAGACAGCGACCAGATCCTGCGGAAGCCGGTATCCGGGGAATTCACGGTTCACATCGTCCGCACTCATCATCCTGTGAGCGAGTGCGTGTTCATTGCACGACCGGAGAGAGCCCTGAATGGTCCAACTGCTCTCCGACCCGGCGTCGACCCCGCCGGTAATAAAGAGCAGCGGCTCGCCGGCCGCGGACTCGAGCGCCCGCCACAACTCGTAGGCGCGAAGGAGCAGCGGCACGTAGCTCGGATGCTCCGAATACGCAAGGCGGATGATGCGGGTGACGCCGACGTATGCGGCAAGCGCGTTCGGCACGTCAAATTGCTCGAGACCGAGCACGCGACGTCCGCGCCGTGCGAATTCATAGACGGCGGCGCTGCCCATGCTTCCAACGCCGGCCACTATCGCGTCATACGATTTCACGGTTCGAGGACGTCAAGGCGGACACGGTTCGTCAGCCCGTTTGCCCGAAAGGGGGTTTGAGGCCGGCGCGATTCTACATGGACGCCGCCCGTGGGCACCTCGGCACGCGTCGTGTCCAAATCGTCGTAAACGCGGGGACGCACGCCACAGTAATGTCACACGTAGTCCAGCCTCGGTACGCCAGTATTGGGCCCCCTCGGGCTCGGGTAACCAGGAGTAATCGATGCGCGTCAGGCATTCTCGGACCGCGCTGTGCACGATTGCGCTTCTCGCGATGTTCGCGCCGCGCCAGCCCGTCCACGCGCAGGATGCGGCGAAGGGCGGCATGCTGCTGGCCGAAGCACGCAAGGCGCTCGGCGGCGAGGACAAGCTCGCGGCGGTGAAACGTCTTCAGGTTTCGGGCACATTCCTTCGCTCGACAGGTCCGGATCAGGTGATCGACGGCGACTTCGATGTGTTCGTGGAGCTGCCGGACAAGTACCGCCGGGACGAGATCACCGGCTTCGCCGGTGCCAACGTCGAACACAGCGAAATTCTCAACGGCGATCAGGTGTCGGACCAGACGAGCGGCGGACTGACGGGCGGCGGCGGGTTTCCGGGGGGCGGCGGCTTCGGCCGGGGCGGTCGCGGCGGTGGAGATCGCGGAGGTGGCGGCGGCTTTCGTGGCGGCGGCTTCGGGGGCGGGCGCAACCAGGGTCAGAACGCGGGCGCCGCGCAACAGGATTCCGCACCGAATGACGAGCGGCTGAAGGAACAGCAGCGCCGTACGCGTCAGGCGGAGCTGGCGCGTCTCGCACTCGTATGGCTGCTGAGCGCTGACGGACCAGTCGCCTGGATCGGCACGGCGCAGGCGCCCGAAGGGACCGCAGACGTTCTCGAACTGAAGCCGGCCAATGGCGTCCCGACGCGCCTCTTCCTCGAGCCGTCAACGCACCTGCCATTGATGATCACGTGGTCGGGTCAGCCGTCGCGCGGGGGCGACATCCGACGCCGCGGCGCAGCGGCGGCCGCTCCGCCACAGGGACAAGCGACCCTCGAACTGCACCTGGGCGAATACAAGACCGTGAACGGCATCAAGCTGCCGCATCTCATCACGCGCGGCCCCGAAGGGATCACACAGGAAGAACTCAAGATCAAGACCTTCAAAATCAACGCGAACCTGAAGGCTGATACGTTCACGCCATGATACGCAGCACGCTCGTTCTCGCTGTGCTGTGTATCGCCTCGCCGTTGCTGGCGCAGACACCGGCGCGCGCGAACGCGCCCGCACAGCTGCGCGTTGTCGTGCTCGACGAGACCGGTGCCGGAATTCCGTCGGCACACGTCACGGTGACCGCGCCAGGAGCCGCGCCCGTGACGGCCACCGCTGACGAGCGCGGCACGGCGACGATACCGGCGGTGCCGATCGGCGCGGTTCAACTCGGCGTCGAAGCACCGGGGTTCACCGCCTACGCCGCACCGCTGACACTCAGGCGGGGTGCGAACAATCAGACCGTCACGTTGAAGATCGAAGGGTTTCAGGAACAGGTGGTCGTTGACGACGGCATCGCGGTGGCGGCAACGGGTAGCGCCGAGACGACCAAGGTGCTCGACGAGGCCGTCGTCGAGCAGCTGCCCGACGACCCCGACGAGCTCCAGGCGATGCTCGAAGACATGGCGGGCGGCGTGGGGGCGGTGTTCCGCGTCAACGGGTTCACGGGCGGGCGGCTGCCGAACCGCGAGGACATCCGCCAGATTCGCTTCCGCACCAACTCGTTCGCCGCCGACAACCACGACGCGGGCCGCGTCCAGGTCGAAATCATCACGCGGCCGAATGCGCAGACATGGAACGGCAATCTCAACGCCAATTTCCGCAACGACATCTTCAACGCCCGCGACGCCTTCGCCGCAACGAAGACGCCGCAGAACATCGCGCGGATCGGCGGCGGCATGCGCGGACCGATCGTGGCGCGCAAGACGTCGCTGCGCCTGAACGTCGAGCGCAATGAATCAAACACCGCCGCCAACATCTACGCGCTGACGCCGGACGGAAGCCCGTTGCTCGGTTTCGTATCGAGCCCGTCCCATAACACCTATGGAACCGTCGCCGTCGAGCACGCGCTCACGAACATGCAGACGCTGCGCGTCGAGTACCAGCGTCAGCAAAACGTTGTGCGGAACGGCGGCGTCGGCGGGTTCAATCTGCCGGAACGAGCGAATAACCGGACCAACGGAAACGGTCAGTTGCGCATGCAGGTACAGGGGCTGTTCGGGCGATCGACGCTCAACGAATTTCACGTTGAACTGCGAGACACCTGGAACAACCAGGTGTCGGTCTCAAGCGCGCCGTCGGTCAACGTCCTCGATGCCTTCAACGCCGGCGGTTCGGGGATCGATACCCAGTCAACGCAGCGCACGGTCGACATCGCCGACAATCTCGATTTCACCATCGGCCGCAAACACGCGACGCGTGTCGGCTTCGAGGTCTTCGGCGGCCGCTACCGGTACTTCGACGCGCGGAACGCGGCCGGCACGTTCACGTTCAGCAGCCTCGACGCGTATCGGGCGGGAACGCCGCTTCAGTTCACGCAGCGGATCGGCGAAGTCCACACCTCGTTCACCGCGTATCAGGCGGCCGTGTACTGGCAGGACGACATCCGCACCACTCGAACGTTGACCATCAGCGTCGGCGTCCGGCAGGAGCTGCAGTCGCTGATTGCCGACAAGCTGAACGCGATGCCGCGACTCGGAGTCACCTACAGCCCGCGAAGCAGCAAGACCATCGTCCGCGGCGGCTACGGCCTCTTCTACGACTGGTACGATGCCGCGCTCTACGACCAGACGCTTCGCGTGAACGGCATCGCGCAGCGCGACGTGCGGGTGAACTGCCCAGGGTACCCGGATGCGTTTGCGGTGTCCGCCGATCTGGCGTGCCGCGAGGCGCTCGGCGGCGTTCCCGTGATCCAGCCGGGCGGCCGGATCCAGGCGAGCCCGAGTCTGCAGATGCCGCACATCCATCAGGCGTCAGCGAGCATCGAACGCCCGCTTGGCGCCAACCTGCGGACCATGGTCAGCTATCAGATGCTGCGCGGACGAAGCCAGATGCGATCGCGTGACATCAATACACCCGATCCCACAACAGGTCTTCGACCCGAGCCGGCGATCGGCAGCGTTACGCAATTCGAATCGACGGGAAAGTCGGCCCGCGACAGCCTGACGGTGAACGTCGGATACGCCGTGCCACGCCGGCAGATGAACGTCGGCATGAACTACACGCTGGCGCGGTTTCGCAATCACTCGGACAACCCGATGCAGCTGCCGGTGGACAGTTACAACCCGGACGCGGAGTGGGGCCCTTCGTTACAAGACATCCGCCACCGCCTGCAGACCAATGTCTTTCTCCCGCCGTGGTACGGCTTTCGGCTGGCGGTCAACGGACTCGTCTATCAGTCAGGCACTCCGTACAACATCACGACGGGTCTTGACGACAACCACGACCTGGTCATCAACGACCGGCCGCTCGATGCCTCGGGTCACGTGATTGGACGCAACAGCGGGCGCGGTGCCGCACGCTGGGGTGACTTGAGCACGCGGCTCGGGCGCGCGTTCACCTTCGGCGTTCCGGCTGGCGGCCCGACGGTGGCGAGGCTCGCGCAGCAGGGCGGCGGCCCGCGCGGCGGGGGCGGGGGCGGGGGCGGCGGACGCGCCGGTGCGCCGCCGGCCAACGGCCGCTTCACGCTCGAGTTCTTTGCGCAGGCGGAGAATGTGCTCAACCGCGTGAACTTCACGAGCTACGCGGGGACGATGACCTCACGCCTGTTCGGACAACCGACCGCCTCGTCGCAGGCGCGGCGGGTGCAGATCGGGGCGAACTTTCGCTTCTAGCAAAGCCCAAATTCCAAAACCCAAATCCCAAGTTCGGAGTCACGAGCCACAGAGACACAAGGACTCAGAGAATTTTTGTTCTCTGTGTCTCCCTATCTCTGTTGGCCCGGGGCGTGTGATTGCGATTTGTGAGTTGTGATTTGTGATTGGGCAATGCGAGGGAGCAGCGCGCTGTAGTTCAGGTACCTGCATGCACAGCGTCGGAAAGACTCAGCCCGTGTTTGGGCGTTGGGATTTGGGGTTTGGGATTTACGAAGGCCCAGCTCCCTGCGTATTCAGATAGACGGCATACAGCGACTGGCTCGCGCACATGAAAAGCCGATTGCGCTTCGGGCCGCCGAAGGTGATGTTCGCGCAGACCTCGGGCAGGCGGATTCGACCGATCAACTTGCCTTGCGGATTCCATACGGTCACGCCGTTGTAGCCAAGCTCGCGTCCGGCGTTGCTGCCGGCCCACAGGTTGCCCTCGACGTCAACGCGGATGCCGTCGGGCGCGCACTTCACGCCGTCGATCATGAAATCGCTGAACAGCTTCGGCGCTCCGAGGCGGTTGTTCGCCCCGATGTCGAAAACGTAGACGCTGCGATCGCCGCCACGCCCGGTGTCTCCAGGGAACTTCGCGAAGCTGACGACATACAGCTTCTTCCGGTCCGGTGAGAATGCGAGGCCATTCGGGTCGGGCAGCACGCCTTCATCCGCCAGCAGATCGACACGACCGCTCGGATCGACCCGGTACACACCCGTCGGCAGCTCGCGATGGAAAGTGCCCATTTCAGGAGGAAGACCGATCCGCGGGTTGATGTGACCCGCCTGGTTGAGGCCTGTGCCCGCCGCGTCAGGCTGTCCCTCGAACATCTGTCCGCCGTACGGCGGATCGGTGAACCAGATGCTGCCGTCCGGATGCGCGACGACGTCGTTCGGCGAGTTCAGATTTTTGCCGTTGTACTTGCTCGCGACGATCGTCACCGTGCCGTCGTGCTCGTACCGAACGACGCGGCGCGTGAGGTGCTCGCAGGAAATCTGCCGGCCCTGGTAGTCGAAGGTGTTGCCGTTGCTATTGTTCGACGGGTTGCGGAACACCGTCACGCCGTTGTTGTCCTCGAGCCAGCGCATCTGCACGTTGTTCCCGATGTCGCTGAACGCAAGGAACCGGCCGACGTTGCTCCATGCCGGGCCTTCGAGCCAGAGTCCCCCGGTCCAGAGCCGCTTGATCGCGTTGTTCGGCAGGACGACGCCATCAAACGACGGATCGACCGTGAGGATGTCGGGATCCGTGAAGTAGGTCGTCGGCTGACTGAAGTCGCGAGGAGGGTTCGAGATCACCGTCGGCGGTGTCGCACGCTGCGCGAGCAGCGATTCGCCGGCGAGCGCCGCGCCTGCCACTGCGCCGACCGTCTTCACCATGTCTCGCCGCGACATCTGCTGTGTCTTCATGAGTTCGTATTTTTCATTAAAATGCCCAATGCTCAAAGCGCGATGGTGAATGCGCAATCAATGCTCAACGGCACATGACAGATGCCCAATGGCGGAGTGAGGGAAGGGAATGAAAGTTCGTTTTGCGATCGGGATCGCACTCATCGTGATCGCTGCGGTTGTGATCACCGCGCAGCAGGCCGGCAATGCGGTTGCCGTCGACGCCGACGACATTGGCGGCGTTGTCACGAGCGCGAAGGGACCCGAAGCCGGCGTCTGGGTCATCGCGGAAACGCGCGAGCTGCCGACGCGCCTCGCGAAAATCGTCGTCACCGACGACCGTGGACGTTACCTGCTTCCCGATCTGCCAAAGGCCAACTACGACGTGTGGGTGCGCGGATACGGGCTCGTTGACTCGCAGAAGGTGAAGGCGGCGCCGGGCAAAACGGTCAACCTCACGGCTGTGGTCGCGCCAAGTCCCAAAGCCGCCGCGCAGTACTACCCGGCAGCCTACTGGATGTCGCTGCTCAACGTGCCCGACAAGGCCGAGTTCCCGGGAAAAGGGGGGCCGAACAGCTTCACCGCGAATGTCAAGAGCCAGGATCATTTCCTCGCATTGATGAAGACGGGCGACATCTTCGGAAGCTGCATGACGTGCCACCAGCTCGGCGACAAAGCGACGCGCGAGATTTCGAAAGAGCTCGGGAACTTCCCGAACAGCCGCGACGCGTGGCTGCGCCGCATCCAGTCCGGACAGTCCGGCGCGGACATGGTGAAGATGTTCAGCTTCATGGGCATGCAGCGAACCACGGCCATGTTCGCCGACTGGACCGACCGCATTGCCGCCGGCGAGCTGCCGCCCGCACCCCCGCGTCCCTCAGGCGTGGAGCGGAACATCGTCATCACCGAATGGAACTGGGGGACCGACAAGACGTATCTGCACGACCTGGCTGTGACCGATCGGCGTAATCCGACGGTGAATGCGAACGGCCTCGTGTACAGCTCGCCGGAGATGAGCACCGAAGACACGCCCGTGCTCGACCCGAGCACGTCGAAGACATCCGCGCTCAACGTGCCGCCGCAGGATCCGAAGACGCCGGTCGCCTCCGGGCCGACGCTCAAGCCGTCGCCGTACTGGGGCACCGAAAACATCTGGACAAGCCGCAGCGACGTGCACAACTCGATGTTCGACGAACAGGGCCGCTTGTGGATGACCGCACGCATCCGCCCGCCGGCAACGCCGCCGTGGTGCAGAGCGGGCTCGAGCCACCCTTCGGCTAAACGGTTCCCGATGAACGAGGCCGTGCGGCAGGCGGCGATGTACGACCCGAAGACGAAGAAGCTGTCCTACATCGATCTCTGCTTCCACGCGCATCACCTGATGTTCGCGGAAGACGCCAACAACACGCTCTGGTTCAACGATCTCGGCATGGGCCACTCCATCTTCGGCTGGCTCAACACGAAGATGTGGGACGAGACGCACGATGCCCAGAAGTCGCAGGGGTGGACGGGCTTGGTTCTCGACACCAATGGCAACGGCAAGCGCGACGCCTACGTGGGTCCGAAGGACCCGATCGATCCGGCGAAAGACAAGCTGATTGACGACGAGCTTTATAGCGTCAACCCGGCGCCGGACGGATCGATCTGGGGTTCGGTGAACGGTTATCCCGGCGCCATCATCAGGCTGACGCCCGGATCGAATCCGTCGGAGACCTCACTCGCCGAGCGGTTCGAGGTGCCGGCTGACAAAGGGTACGCCGTACGCGGCATGGACGTGGACCGCAATGGTGTCGCCTGGGTGGCACTCGGCAGCGGACATCTTGCGAGCTTCGACCGGCGCAAGTGCAAAGCGCCGCTCAACGGCCCGAAGGCCACCGGCCGCCACTGCGATGAAGGCTGGACGTTCTACGCGGAGCCGCTCCCGCAGTTCAAGAACCTGAAGGAGTCAGGAAGCGCGGAAGGCAGCTACTTCGCGTGGGTCGATCAGCGCAACACGTTCGGCCTCGGCGACAACACACCCATCGCCACGGGCAACGAATCGGACGGCTACCTCGCGCTCAAGGACGGAAAGTGGGTCACCATCCGAGTGCCGTACCCGCTAGGCACCTACTCGAAAGGCATCGACGGCCGCATCGACAACGCGAATGGTGGGTGGAAGGGCCGCGGTCTCTGGGTGACGACCAGCACGCGCACGCCGTTCCATATGGAGACCGGCAAGGGCCAGACGCCGATCGCGATGCATATTCAGCTTCGCCCGGATCCTTTGGCGAAATAGAGAAGGCGGGTCCGTCGCCGATGGATTCAGGCCGGCAACGGGACCCGCCCTACGTACGTAGGCCGGGTGCCGCGCCGAAGGCGCGGACCCGGCGACCCGCTAATTCGTCGCCGTCTTCTTCGTATCCATGGCGACGAGCCGAGCCTCAGCACAGTCCTTCATGATGTCGGCGAACTTCCCGAACTCGTCGACGGTCAGCACGAATGGATTCGGGCCGTTCGGGTTGCTGCGAATCTCCTCCATCCAGCCGACCTCGTCGCCAAAGAGGCCAGGGTGGCCGTTGATGAGCGCCTGCACCTTCTGCTGCTTCGCGTAGTCGAGCGCCTTCTTGAACGCGTCGAGCGAAGCGCGGTCGGGCGTGATGTTCGCCCCTGACAGCATCAGGATGTTCATCGACTTGCCGTGATCCTTGACGGGAATGTAATAGGCAAGCGTACCCGGCGTGTGGCCCGGCGTGATGCGCAGCGTGATCGTTTCGTCGCCGAGCGTCACCTTCTGGTTATCGCTGACAACTTCGACGTCGCGCTTCGGCAGCGGACGGTTGGCCTGCGGACCGCGCGCGTTCGGGTTCGGGCGCTCGATCATGTCCCAATCGAGCTTGCTCATCACGACCTTCGACCCATACTTCTGCTGGAAATACGGCGCGCCGCCAAAATGATCGAAGTGGCCGTGGCCGACGATGATGTATTTGACATCCGCCGGCTTGAGACCGGCCTTCACCAGCGCCGGCTCGATGATTTTTTCGGCCTCGTCAACCGTGTTGAGCGAATCGATGAGGATGATGCCCTGGTTCGTCGTCAGCGCCCATGCGCCGACCGTGTTGAACCCGAAGTAATAGAAGTTGTCGAACAGCTTGACGATGTCGACCTGGCGCTGCGGCTCGGCGGGCAGCCCGGCGTTCTGGCGCAGGACCGCGGGTCGCTGCGGTCCGAGCACGGTGCAGGCCTTCTCGAATCTCGACTGCAGCTTGGCGTCGTTGCCAGCCGCAGCTTTCGCTTTGGCGACGAGCGCCTGCGCTTCCTTCGAGTTCTTCCACTGCTCGTCGGTCGGATACGCGTCGTTGCCCGCCGTCGTTCCTCCAACGGCGCGCCGCGCCGGGGCGCCGGCACCCTGCGGCCCCTGTGCCTGCTGCTGCGCGCTGACCTGGACCTGTAATGCCATGGCGGCGAGCGCCGCGACAGCTGTTCCAACCGCCATTCGTTTCACCATTGATATCTCCTTGACCGAGTCGAGCTTCGTTCACTTAATTTTGCCGAACAGTTCTCCCTTATCGATCACGTCCGCGCGCGTCGGACCATATCCTGAAATGAGCACCCACACTTCCTCGTCGTGCGCGCCGTCGTAGTGGAGACCGCCGGAGGGATGACGCATGTACTCGCCGGGTTTCAATCCGATTTCTTTCGCGTGTTCCCACGTCTTGGTGCCTTCGCCGGTGTACCACGTGCCCCTCAACACCACGCAGTGCCGTTCGTCGGGGTGCGTATGCGGCCTGCTCATCGTATTGGGCGGAAATCTGTTGATCGTCAGGTAAAAACCTGGCTTCGAAGGATCGCCCTCAAGCACGGCGGTCTGCACGCCAAGCTTGTTGCCCTCGGTCGCAGTCCACTTGAACTTGTCGATGTTCAGGCGGATGAACTCGCGCGACGGGAACGTGCCGAACTCCGCCTGACGATTGGCCGCCGGCGCCGCCGCCTGCTGCGCGTTCAGCGAAACCGCCGCGGCAATCAGCGTGACCGCCGCCCACGATGCCACTCTCGAAACCTTCATGGAACCCCCTCAAGGCGCGATTATATTCGGGCCGTTCAACTCCAAGCCAAATCCAAAGCCAAATCTTAAGATGCGATCACGAAGCCACAGAGACACAGAGACTCAGAGGAAAAATGACGCTCTCTGTGTCTCTGAGCCTCTGTGGCCCGTGACTATGTACGGTCGCGTCGACGTCAATCTCGCAACTCCTGCGGCTTGATCACCACCTTGATTGCTCCGTCCACCTTGTCCTTGAAATAGCGAATCGCTGTCGGCAGTTCGTCGAATGCGAACGTGTGTGTGTGGAGCGGCGATGGGTCGAGCTTCTTCTGCGCGATGAGCGATGCCGCGCGCCGGACCGCGCTCTGGCCTTCGCCGCGTATCCCGTATAGATAGATGTTGTTCGTCACGATGTGGCCGACATCCACCAGCGCTGGTTTCTGCGAGAAGGCGCCGAGGCAGACACGCCCGCCGCGCTTCAGCATGTACACCGCTTCGGTGACGGCGTTCGGGGCACCCGAGCATTCGAAGACCAGGTCGACGCCGCGGCCGTTTGTTAGCTGGCGAACAGAATCGACGACTGACTCACGTGCGGCGTTAATCACAACGTCGGCGCCGACCTGAGTCCCAACCGCGAGGCGACTGTCCACGATGTCGGTCAGGATTACCGGGCTTGCACCAAGTGCTCTGCCGACGGCCACGGCCGAAAGGCCGATCGGGCCCGCGCCTGTGACGACAAGGCTCTCGCCGGCAACGAGGCCGCCAAGCACGTCCAAACCGTAGGTCGCGGTCCCGGCGGTCACGATCAGCGTCGCCACTTCGTCGCTCAGATGCTCGGGCACGCGAACGACGGTGTTGACGTGGTTCAGCACGTACTGCGCAAAGCCGCCGTCTGTCGTGAACCCGTTCGCCCGATGCCCTTTGGTGAAATCTCCGTAGTTGCGACCGTAATTGAGGCATGAGGTGTACATCCCCTGCCTGCAGCGCTCGCAGCGGCCGCAGCCCGCATGGACTTCGACAGCCACCCGCTCTCCAACGACAAATTCGTCGACGGTCGGCCCGAGTTCGACAATCGTGCCCATGTACTCGTGACCGGGGGTGAAATTCCTGTTGAACGGCGGCTCGCCCCCGACACTGGCGGGAGGCCCGTGCGCAATCACTTCGAGGTCGGTTGCGCAGATTGCCACAGCGTCGATGCGGATGAGCACTTCCGCCACACCCGGGACGGGCACCGGCTTGTCGACAAGGCTCAGTTGCCCTGGATCACCGAGGACCCACGCCTTCATGGTTTTCGACATTTTCCTGAGCTATATCATCCGTTTTTCGCGTCGTGAAAAGCGTCGCGTCCGCTTCTGTGCTTAATGCGTCGGGTGTATATAATCTTCCGTTCGAACACGTGGTTTACCACAAGGAGGCACTGATGAAACTCGGGCGATTGGTCCGTCTGACCGTCGCGATGCTCGCGTTGCCGCTCCTCGCCTACGCGCAGGACGCAACCGTGAGCGGAACCGTCAAGGACAACACCGGCGGCGTTCTTCCGGGCGTCACCGTCACCGCGACAAACGAAGCGTCAGGCATCACGTTTAACAGTGTCACCGATGAACGGGGCCAGTACCGCATGCCGGTACGCGCGGGCACGTATAAAATCACCGCGGAACTTTCCGGGTTCACGACGTCGACGCGTCCCGGCATCGAAATGCTGCTCGGACGTTCCGTCGTCCTCGACTTCAACATGCAGGTGTCGTCGCTGCAGGAAACGGTGACGGTCACGGGCGAGGCGCCGCTGCTCGACACCACATCATCGACGATCGCAAGCAACATCGATCCGCGACAGATGCAGGACATCCCGATCAACGGCCGCAATTGGATGGACCTGACGATGCTGGCTGCGGGTTCGCGCACAAACGCGTCAAGTGAAGTGCCGCAGGATCGCCAGGGGTTCTTCCAGGCGAACGTTGACGGCCAGTCCGTGACGCTGACGGTCTGCTGCGCGCAGAACCAGCCGCGCTACAGCCGCGACTCGATCGCCGAGTTCCAGCTGACCACGAACCGCTTCGACGCGACACAGGGCCGCACGATGGGCATGATGGTCAACGCCATCACCAAGTCAGGCACTAATACCTACGCCGGCACGTTCGGCGGCTATTTCCGCCGCGACAACTGGAATGCGAAAGATTTTATCCAGAAGAAAGTGCTCCCGTACAAAGATACGCAGGTGAGCGGCACGTTCGGCGGACCGATCGTCAAGGACCGCGTCCACTTCTTCGGCAACTACGAGTATGAGCGCAACCCGCAGACGTTCACGTTCGGCGGCCCGAACGGACCGTTCCCGACGGCGGGACCGAACATCAACCTGAACCTGCAGTCGAAGAACACGCTTCAACAGGGCGGGGCGAAGGTGGACGTGCAGGTCAACCCGAAGAATCGGTTAACTGGTCGGTTCAGTCACTACAAGTTCGACCAGCCGATCCAGAGCTCCCAAAACCAGAACTCGCTCAACACAACGAATCCTTCGAATGCCACCGCTAATAACCGCTTCGTTGATCAGTATTTCGGCACCTACACGACGGTGTTGAGCAACAACACCATCAACGAGTTCAAAGGCGGCCTCGCGTCGAACTACTACACGCTCGAACCGATCGCAGGCTGGGGCACGTCGGGCAGCCGCCGGCCGCCCGGGACCGCGCCGATTCTCGTCGGTGTGACGAGCGGGCGCGAAATCCAGGGCGGCACGCCGGGGATCAATTTCGCCGGGTATACGGTCGGGCCTCCAACGAACACACCGCAACGCACCGGCGAGCACAACTACCAGTTTCGCGACGACTTCACCACCGCGTACAACCTTGGCGGCCGTCACGACGTGAAGATGGGCGGCGACTTCATCAGATACACAATGTCGCAGGGATGGTGCAACGTCTGCGACGGCCTGTTCACCTCGACCTTGCGTGCGCCGAACGATCTCGAGCAGCTGATCCCCGACTGGCGCGACGCGTCCACGTGGAATTGGACCGCGATGTCGCCGCTCTTCCGCGATTACAACGTGACCATCGGGAATATGTCTTACTCAGTGCACCGCCAGATCTACGCAGCCTGGTACCAGGACGACTGGAAGGTCGGTGAGAAGCTGACCCTGAACATGGGCGTCCGCTACGATCTCGATCACGGCGCGCAGGGCGAGTTCGTCAAGTTCCTGCCCTGGTTATCGGGCCGACGGCCGACGGACAAGAACAATCTCGGTCCGCGCCTCGGTTTCGCCTATGCCTTGAACGATAAGTCGGTCATCCGCGGTGGATGGGGCCTGTTCTTCACCGAGCTGGAAGACGACGCCCTGCACCAGTCGTACATCCTGACGCAGAACGTGAACATCACGCTGCCGAACAACGGCCGTGCGGATTTCGGTGTCAACCCATTCGGCGGACCGGC
>Ga0310810_10003893_pt1 | contig 16396 bp, 12 predicted proteins | sample NCmetagenome_FD_207641 | JGI IMG/M metagenome (GOLD analysis project Ga0310810, IMG submission 207641) | Soil microbial communities from experimental microcosm in Duke University, North Carolina, United States - NC | ecosystem: Engineered > Artificial ecosystem > Soil microcosm > Unclassified ... | reverse complement strand
CGTGAAGGAATTCTACCTCGGCATCGCGGAAGGCAAGCGCAAGTCGTTCCGCGACGGCAAGCACTACAAACGCCGCAAGCGCTGGCTGGCGTAGACTTTCCGAGTGCGTCATTGCCGGACTTGATCCGGCAATCCATCATGAAAGAGTCTTGCATGCGGGATGGATGCCCGGGTCAAGCCCGGGCATGACGACGGTGAGGTTATCTGATGCCCGACCACTTCGACTCCCTCGAAACCCACGATTCCGCGGCGCGTGAAAAAGACCTGTTCGCGCGACTGCCCGCGCAGATCGCGCATGCGATGACGGCGCCCGGCTGGGCGAAGTATCTCGCGGGCGTCGACCCAAAGGCGGTCACCAGCCGCGCGGTGCTGGCGAAGCTGCCGCTGCTGCGCAAGTCCGCGCTGCTCGGGCTGCAGAAGGAAACGCCGCCGTTCGGGGGCTTCAACGTGACGCCGCCCGGAAAGGCGAAGCGCCTGTTCATGTCGCCCGGGCCGATCTTCGAGCCCGAAGGGCACGGCGGCGATTACAATGCCTCGCGCGCGTTGTTCGCGGCCGGCATCCGCGCCGGCGAAGTCGTGCACAACTGCTTCTCGTATCACCTGACGCCGGGCGCGTTCATCCTGGAGGCGGGCGCGCATGCGCTCGGCTGCGCGGTGATCCCGGGCGGCGTCGGCAACACCGACGCGCAGCTCGATGCGATCGCGCAGCTCAAGCCGTCCGCCTATGTGGGTACGCCGGATTTCCTGAAGATTCTGCTCGACGCGGCGAGCAAGGCCGGCAAGGACGCTTCCTCGATCAGGCGCGGCCTCGTCTCCGGCGCGGCGCTGCCCGCCTCGCTACGCAAGGAATTGTCCGAGCGCGGCGTCGACGTGAAGCAGTGCTATGCGGTCGCGGAGGCGGGGGTCATCTCGTATGAGAGCGATGCGCTGGAAGGCATGATCCTCAACGAGGATATGATCCTGGAGATCGTGCGGCCGGGCACCGGCGATCCGGTCGCCGAAGGCGAGGTCGGCGAGGTCGTCGTGACCACGTTCAATCCGGACTATCCGATGATCCGGCTTGCGACCGGCGACCTCTCCGCGGTGCTGGCGGGCCGCTCACCCTGCGGGCGCACCAACACGCGCATCAAGGGATGGATGGGCCGCGCCGATCAGACCACCAAGGTCAAAGGCATGTTCGTGCGCCCCGAGCAGGTCGCCGAAGTGGCGAAGCGCCATCTGGAGCTTTCCCGCGTACGCCTCGTGGTGACGCGCGAGGCCGAGCAGGATGCAATGACGCTGCAGGCCGAATGTGCGAGCCCGAGCGACGGGTTCGAGCAAACGATCGCCGAGACCTTGCAGGCGGTGACCAAGCTCAAGGGCGCCGTGAAGCTGGTCGCGCCCGGGAGCCTGCCGAACGACGGCAAGGTGATCGCCGATGAGCGGCCGGTGGGGTGAAGGCTATCGCCCCACCATCCTTCCCTCGACGGCGGTCCTTGCCGTGCCGAGGCCGCGCAGATACTGCACCACCTCATTGACGACCAGCGGCGCGTCATTCTCCGGCGTGAGGCGGCGGGCGCTCGTGAACATTGTGTAGTCGTCGTTGCCGCGCGCGAGAAAATCGAGCGTCGCGACGCGATAGATCCTGCTCTCATCGAGCGGCGCATCGCCGACGCGCATGGCCGTGACGCGGCTGCCCGGTTCGCGGTCGATCGTGAACTCGACCACGATGCCGGATACCTGCGGAAAGCGGCCGCTCGATTGCGGCAGCTTCGACAGGCCATTCTCGATGGCGCCCCTGATATCGCGGCCGCTCATTTCCAGCAGCACGACGCGGTTGCCGAACGGCAGTTCGGCGAGCACGTCGCCTTGGCTGATGCGCGCGCCCGCCTCGTAGCTCTTGCCGGCGCGGATGCCGCCGCCGTTGAGCAATGCCACATCGGCGCGCGTGCCGGCGCGCATCGCGTCGGCGAACAGGTTGCCGATCGCGGCCTCGCGGGTGCGCACGGTCGCGGTCGAGGAGTCGAGCGCGACCGCGGTGGTGCAGAGCGGATCGGTCATCTTGTCGAGCAGCACCTGCTCGAAACGCGCCGCGGCGGCCGCGACTTCCGGGTCGGGCGTAACCGTGGCGGTGTCGATCACGCGAAACTGCGGCCACCATGTCGCCGTGCGCTTGCCGTTCTCCTCGCGCACCGAGATCGCCACGTCGACGCAGGTGACGTAATGCGCGTCGTGGCCGGACTCGACCAGCGCGCATTTGCCGTCGAAATTGACGAACAGGTCGTGCGAGTGGCCGGTGAGCAGCAGCTCGGTCGCGCGCTCGTATTGCAGCTTCATGGCGTCGCCGCGATTGACGTGCATCACCGCGCAGACGAAATCGGCACCCGCGGCGCGCAGGAGGGTCGCCTCTTGTTTCGTCGTGTCGATGGTCGAGGCGAACTTCAGGTCATCAGGTGACGAGACGCGCGGCGATTGGTCGTAGGCGAGGCCTGTCAGGCCGACGCGCACCCCGTCGAACTCCATCACTGCGCGATCCCTGAAGCCGGGCAGCGTCGCGCCGTTCGCGTCGCGCAGGTTCGCGGCGTAAAGCGGGAATTTCGCCTCGCCCATGCGCTCGAGGAACACGGCCTTGCCGAAATCGAACTCGTGGTTGCCCGGCACGAGGATATCCGGTGCGATCATGTTGGTGAGGGCGACGATGTGCGCGCCCCGGTCGAGTGCCGACATGGTGGAAGGCGAGAGGGTGTCGCCGCCGTGCGCCACGACCACGTGCCGGCCTTCGGCGCCGGCTTTCGCGCGCTCCGCCTTGATCACGGCGGCGAGCCGCGCAAATCCGCCACGCCTGCCGCCGTCCGGAAACGCCTGCTCGCCCATGATGTAGAAGTCGTTGAACAGCACGAAGGTGACCTTCGTGCTGTACGCCGCCTGCGCCAGGGCGGGCCGCCACGCCGCGAGCAGCGCCAGGGTGGAAGCAAGGGAAGAGAGGAGGGAGCGGCGGGTTATTTTCATGTTATGACGCGGGCGATTTAGCATCATGTGACCGGCCCCGCCACCGCGGCGCGGGCGAGAACCGGAATGCGATGAACGATACGTTGCCCAGCGATGCGGTGCGGACCGCCGATGACCCGCCGGTTACCGCCGGCCGCATCGGTGTGCTCATCGTCAATCTCGGTACGCCGGATGCGACCGACTACTGGTCGATGCGCCGCTACCTGAAGGAATTTCTCTCCGACCGTCGCGTGATCGAGGAGAACCGGATCAAATGGTGGCTGGTGCTCAACCTCATCATCCTGTCGGTGCGCCCGCGCCGCAAAGGGCGCGACTACGACAAGATCTGGAATAGAGAGCGTGACGAATCGCCGCTGCGCACCATCACGCGGTCGCAGGCCGAGAAGCTCGCCGCGATGCTCGCCCCTGTCGACCGGCGGATCACGGTCGACTGGGCGATGCGCTACGGCAATCCGTCGATTGCCTCGCGGCTCGATGCGCTGCAGACGGCAGGGTGCGATCGCATCCTCATCGTGCCGCTCTACCCGCAGTATTCGGCTGCCACCACCGCGACCGTTGCCGACAAGGTCTTCGATGCGCTGAAGGCGCTGCGCCGGCAGCCGGCGGTGCGCATCGCGCCCGACTGGCACGGCGATCCCGTCTACATCGAGGCGGTCGCGTCATCGCTCGAGTCCGAGCTGAACAAGCTCGCGTTCAAACCGGACATCGTCCTCGCGTCATTCCACGGGATGCCAAAGGACTACGTGCTCAAGGGCGATCCCTATGCGGACCAGTGCGCCGAGACGGTGCGGCTGTTGCGCGCGCGGCTTGGACTCGATGAGAGCCGCTTCATGCTCACCTTTCAGTCGCGCTTCGGCACCGCCGAGTGGCTGCAGCCCTACACCGACATGACCGTGAAGGCGCTTGCCGAGCGCGGCGTGCAAAACCTCGCGGTGGTCACACCGGGATTTGCCGCCGATTGCCTCGAAACACTGGAGGAAATCGCCGGCGAGAATGCGGAGATTTTTCACCATGCAGGCGGAAAGAACTTCGCGGCGATTCCCTGCCTGAATGACAGCGAAGCCGGCATGGCGGTGATTTCGCACATCGTGCGGCGCGAATTGCAGGGCTGGATAAGCCATTGAACCGGCTCGCTTCCCGGGCCGACTAACCATGGCCCGGAAGAGCGGCCTTGCCGCCGGCTTGCCGCTCTCCCACATTTTAGTCAGGCGGAGAACGGGGTCCGCCGAGGGAGGATGCCGTGTTTTTCGGCTTCGATATCTTCGTTCTCGTCATCGTCGCGCTTGCGATCCTGACGCTGTTCGCGGGCGTGAAGACCGTCCCGCAGGGGTACAACTGGACCGTCGAGCGCTTCGGCAAATACACCGGCACGCTGCGGCCCGGCCTCAATCTCATCGTGCCCTATTTCGACCGGGTCGGGCGCAAGATGAACATGATGGAGCAGGCGGTCGACATTCCGCAGCAGGACGTCATCTCCAAGGACAACGCGACCGTGACGGTTGACGGGCTTGCGTTCTTCCAGGTGATCGATGCCGCCAAGGCATCCTACGAGATCGCCAATCTGGATCAGGCGATCGTCAAGCTCACAATGACCAACATCCGCTCCGTGATGGGTTCGATGGATCTCGATCAGATGCTGTCGCACCGCGACGACATCAACGAAAAGCTGTTGCGCGTGGTCGATGCCGCCGTTGGTCCGTGGGGCGTGAAGGTCAACCGCATCGAGATCAAGGACATCGTGCCGCCCGCCGACCTCGTGCAGGCGATGGGCCGCCAGATGAAGGCCGAGCGCGAGAAACGCGCGGTCGTGCTCGAAGCCGAGGGTGCGCGCCAGTCCGCGATCCTCAAGGCGGAAGGCCAGAAGCAGTCGCAGATTCTCGAGGCGGAGGGCCGGCGCGAGGCCGCGTTCCGCGACGCCGAGGCGCGTGAGCGCCTCGCGCAGGCGGAAGCCAAGGCGACGGAGATGGTGAGCGAAGCGGTCGAACGCGGCGATGTCGCGTCGCTCAACTATTTCGTGGCGCAGAAGTATCTCGAGGCCTTCGGCAAGCTCGCGCAATCGCCGAACCAGAAGGTGCTGATCATTCCGATGGAAGCCTCCAGCGTGCTCGGCTCGCTTGCCGGCATCGGCGAGATCGCCAAGGCGACGTTCGGCTCGGACGGCGGAGGTGGCGGCGGCAACAGCAAGACCGTGCCGGCGACCCCGCGCAAGCCAAGCGGACCGGCGACGCCGGGCTTCACGACGCCCGGCTACACGCCCCCGGCATAAGGGAGCGCCGCCATGCTGATCGATTATCTCGCCGCCTGGGGCAAGTGGAACTGGCTGATCCTCGGCGCCATCTTCTTCGTGCTCGAACTGCTGGTGCCTGGCGCCTTCATGATGTGGCTCGGCCTCTCGGCGCTGCTCGTCGGCGTAATCTCGTTTTTTGCTGCGTGGGCGTGGCAATACCAGTTGATTGCGTTCGCGGTGTTTGCGCTCGCGTCGATCCCGCTCTGGCGCCGCTTCGCGCATCGCGTAGAGGGAAGGGTCGACCAGCCGTTCCTCAACCGCCGCGCCGATGCCTTTGTCGGGCGCGTGTTCACGCTGGAGAAGCCGATCGTCTCAGGCAACGGCACCGTGCGGATCGACGACACGATCTGGCGGCTCGCCGGCGCCGACGCGCCGGCGGGGAGCCGCGTCAAGGTCGTGCGCGCGGATGCCGCGACCCTGGTGGTAGAGCCGGCCTAAGCCACGCCCGCGCGCAGCAGATCATGCAGATGCACGATCCCGGCCGGTGCGCCGTTCTCCACCACGATCACCGCGGTGATCTTCGATGAATTCAATAGCTCCAGCGCCTCGCTGACGAGCTGATCGCCGGAGACCGTCTTCGGATTCTTGGTCATCACGTCATCGACGCGCGCGGCGAGCAGATCCGAGCGCATGTGGCGACGCAGATCGCCGTCGGTGATGATGCCGCTGAGGCGCCCATCCGCGCTCGTGATGCCGACGCAGCCGAATCCCTTCGCGGTCATCTCCACGATCGCGTCCGCCATCGCGGTGCCGAGCGGGCGCAGCGGCACGGCGTTGCCGGTGTGCATGACGTCGCGGATGAATTTCAGCTTCGCGCCGAGCCGTCCGCCCGGGTGCAGCCCGCGGAAATCGAGCGCCGTGAAACCGCGGCTCTCCAGCAGGGCGACAGCAAGCGCGTCGCCGAGCGCAAGCTGCATCAGCGAGGACGTGGTCGGCGCGAGATTGTGCGGGCACGCTTCGCGCGCCTGCGGCAAGACCAGCATCACGTCGGCTGCTTTCGCGAGCGTGCTGGTCGCCTCCGCCGTGACGGCGATCAGGCCAGCCTTGAAGCGTCGCGAATAGTCGATGAGATCTTTTAGCTCCACGGTCTCGCCCGACCAGGACAGTGCCATGATCACGTCATCGCGCGTGATCATGCCGAGGTCGCCGTGGCTCGCTTCGCCGGGATGTACGAAGTAGGCGGGCGTGCCGGTCGACGCGAAAGTCGCGGCGATCTTGCGCCCGACATGGCCGGATTTGCCCATGCCGGTGACAATGAGCCGGCCCTTGGCCTGTGCGATCAGATCGACCGCGGCAGCGAATGGTGCACCGAGCGGTCCGCGGATCGCCGCGATCAGTGCCGCGACCCCGCCGGCCTCGGTATCGAGCGTGCGCAGCGCCGAGGCGATCAGCGGGCTCTCTTCGGTCCTCTGCTCGGGTCTTGCATTTGCCATTCGTTAACTCTTTACGCCCGCCATTGAGGTAGCACGGAAAGCGCCGCGAAGGCGACCGCAACGCCCCATTAACCATCCTCGTTTTACATCCGTTAACCATAAGCCGCGGTTGCGGCGCGAGGATGTTTTCGTGCGGCGTGCCGTTCCACATTGTCTTGCGCTGGCGGGCGCCGGCGCGGCCGTGCTTGCGGCAGCACTCGCGCACGCGCAACCGGCACCCATGCCGGGGCTGCGTCCCGGCCTCGAGGATACCGACCAGGATCGGCGTCCGGAACCGAAGCGGCCTCCAGCGCGGCGCGACACGCGCCCGGTCGGAACATTGCCAACGTTCGGGGACATGAAGCCGCAGACTTATGCGACCGTGCCGGGTTTGGGCGCGGGCACGACCGGCTTTGTGTCGACCAACCTGAAGCGCCGGCAACTGGTGCGCCGTAAAGGGTGGCCGGGCCAGATCCTGACGCCTCCGCCGCTTTCACTGACACCATCCAGCCTGGCGAGCGGTGTTCCACCGCCGTCCGGCACCGGGTCTTCGACGGCGTCCAGCACCGTATCGTCGGCCGTCTCAACTGGCGCGCCGCAACCGATCATCCCGCAACAGCCAGCGGCGGCTCCTACCGCCGCCCCGCCGCGCAATCCCTTGCTGCGCATCACGGAGGGGACCGCGACCGGCGATCCGCTCGGCACCGTCAATACCGCGCAGATGAGCGCCGCGCAGGCGACGCTGTTGCGCCGCCGCACGGCGCCGGAGGAAGACGCCTTCGCGCAGCTCGGCTTGCGCACCGGGTCATTCCTGGTGTTGCCAGCAGTCGAGATCATTGGCGGCTACGACACCAATCCGGCGCGCACACCGAGTGGACGGGCCTCGCCGCTCGTCACCATCGCGCCCGAATTGCTCGCGAAGTCCGACTGGTCGCGCCACGAGGTGACCGCGACCCTGCGCGGCAGCTACACCGCCTATAGCGCAACCCCCGAACTCGACCGGCCCGCCTTCGACGGCAAGGTGACCGGACGCCTCGACGTGACGCGCAACACCGCGCTCATCGGCGAGGGCACGCTGGTGGTCGGAACGGACAATCCCGGCAGCCCGAACGTGCAGGCCGGGCTTACGCGCTTTCCGATCTACACCACGCTCGGCGGCTCGCTCGGCGCGACGCAGCGCTTCAATCGCGTCGAGGTCGCCGTGAAAGGCACGGCCGAGCGTACCGAATACCAGGATTCCGTCTTCACCGACGGCACCACGCAGAGCAACGCGGATCGCGACTTCAACCGCTATGCCATCCTGATGCGCACCAGCTACGACCTGATGCCGGGCATCAAGCCATTCATCGAAGGAGGCGGCGACACGCGCCGGTATGACCTGCCAGTCGATAGCTTCGGCCTGCAGCGTGATTCGAACGGATGGACCGTCAAGGCGGGATCGACGTTCTCGTTCTACCGGATGCTCACCGGCGAGATCGCGGTCGGCTATCTGCAGCGCAACTATGTCGACCCGACCCTGCAGCCTGTCCAGGGGCCCACGCTCGACGCCGCGCTGGTGTATGCGTTCAGTGCCCTCACCAACCTGAAGCTCACCGCAAGCACGGTCGTGAGCGAGACCACGGTGCCGGGCACTTCGGGCGTGTTCACGCGCAATGCCGGCGTCGAGGTCGAGCACGCATTCCGCCGCTGGCTGATCGGATCGGTGAAGTTCAACTACGGTTTCGACGACTATGTCGGCTCGCCGCGCAAGGACGACCGATATGCGATCTCGGGCACGCTCATCTACAAGCTCAACCGCATGATGCAGGTGAAGGCGGAAGTGCGCGAGGAGTGGCTGCGCTCGACTGTGCCCGGCAACGATTACGTCGCGACCGTCATGCTGCTGGGCCTGCGGCTGCAGCGCTAGCGCCGCCCCAAAAAAAGCGCGATATGACGCTTGATCTGTGTAAGCACGGTCAGGCATTTCAGTGGGCATGAGCATGGCGAATCGATTTGTGGCACAATCCATTGGGATGACAGGCCGTTGGGGCGCTCCCGCCATCCTGACGCTCGCGGGGATGGCCGCGCTGATGGCGCTGACCGCCGACGCCGCCGCGAAACAGCAGCGCCCCGCGCCGCCCCCCAAGGAGGCGACGGCGCCGCGTGATGCCGGCGAACCGATCATGGCGATCGTCTCGATCAAGTCCCAGCAGGTCACGTTCTACGACGCTGACGGCTGGATCCTGCGCGCGCCGGTGTCGACCGGCACCACGGGACGCGAGACGCCCGCAGGCATCTTCGCCGTAATCGACAGGGAAAAGGACCATCACTCGACCATGTATGACGATGCCTGGATGCCGAACATGCAGCGCATCACCTGGAACGGCATCGCGCTGCACGGCGGGCCGCTGCCTGGATATGCGGCCTCGCATGGCTGCATCCGCATGCCCTACGGCTTTGCCGAGAAGCTGTTCGACAAGACGCGGATCGGCATGCGCGTGATCATCTCGCCGAACGACGCGGAGCCGGTCGAGTTCTCCCATCCGGCGCTGCCGATGCCGAACGCGGAGGCCCTGAAGGCTGCTCCGACGCGTGCCGAGCCGCTCGCCCACGACGCCGCGGACGCCGCCAAGGCGGCCGACGAGGCGAAGAAGGCCGCGGCGACAGCGGTGCGCGAGGCGGCATCGCTCACGGCGTCGCTGCGCAAGCTGGAACAGCTCAAGGCCCGCGCCGATGCCGAGCTCGCGGTCGCCGACAAGCGGCTCGCCGCCGCGAAGACCGACCAGGCCAGGGTGAAGGCGGAAGAGCAGCAGCAGAAGGCTACCGCCAAGGCTGCGGAAGCGGCAACAAAGCTCGATGCTGCCAAGGCCGACGCGAAGTCGAAGCCCGACGCCGCCACCGTAAAGGAGGCCGCCAAGGCGGCCGAGGCCAAGAAGGCCGCCGCCGCAAAGGCCGCGCTTGACGCCAAGCTCGCGCTCGAGCCGTTCTCGATCTACATCAGCCGCGCGACGCAGAAGCTCTACGTGCGGCGTAACACCCATAAGCCCGCGCCGGACGGCGGCGGCGAGGTGTTCGATACGAGCATCGAGGTTCCGGTCAGCATCCGAAATTCCGACATGCCAATCGGCACGCATGTGTTCACCGCGATGGCGCGCACTGACGCCGGCCTGCGCTGGTCCGCGGTCACGATCGACGACGGGGACAACGCCAAAAGCGCGCTCGACCGCATCACCATCCCGCGCGAGGTGCTCGATCGCATCGCGCCGACCGCGCTGCCGCGATCCTCGATCATCATCTCGGACGAGCCGCTCAGCGCCGAGACCAACTATCGCACCGAGTTCGTCGCGGTGCTCAGCAACCAGCCGCAGGGCGGCTTCATCACACGCAAGCCCACACCCAACGTGAACGTTGCGGACAGCGACGGATGGGGCAACGGCGGCTTCGGCTCCATTTTCGGCGGCTGGGGCTCGCAAGGCGGCAACCCGTACCAGCGCGGTTCGGATATCCAGCGGGGCCGGGGTCCCCAAACCGGGCCGCAGCGTGGCCGGGACTTCCAGTCAGACAACTGGGGTTGGGGCGGCGGCAACGAGTTCTATCGTCGCGATCGACAGGGCTGGTGATCAGGTCGCGGTTCGCCGCGTACAGGCCGCGTCGTCGCTAGCCGAGCAACTTCTTCAGCTCTTCCCTGAATGCCGGCGCGATGTCCTTGCGGTCGAGCGCGTAGGCGACGTTGGCGATCAGGAAGCCGAGCTTCGAACCCGAGTCGTAGGTTCGCCCGTCGAACTTGTAGCCGAAGAACGGTGAGCGCTTCGCATGCGCGATCATCGCGTCGGTGAGCTGGATCTCGCCGCCGGCGCCGCGTTCCTGATTCTCCAGGATCGCGAAGATGTCCGGCTGCAGGATGTAACGTCCGGAAATGATGAGGTTGGACGGAGCCTTTCCCTGCGGCGGCTTTTCGACCATGCCGTTGATCTCGAATGCCTTGCCCTTTTCTCTGCCGACGCTGACCACGCCGTACATGTGCGTCTGGTCGGCCGGCACTTCCTCCACCGCGATCACGCTCGCGTCGTCGCCGAGATCGCGCCAGGCGTCCACCATCTGCTTGAGGCAGCCGGGCTTCGCCATCATCAGCATGTCGGGAAGGATCACGGCGAACGGTTCGTCGCCGACGAGTTCGCGAGCGCACCACACTGCGTGCCCCAGCCCGAGCGGCGCCTGCTGGCGCGTAAAGGATGTCGCGCCGGCAGCCGGAAGCACCTCGGCCAGCGCAGCAAGCTCGGCGGTCTTGTTACGAGCCCGCAGTGTCTGTTCGAGCTCGTACTGCAGATCGAAATAGTCCTCGATCGCATCCTTGTTGCGCCCCGTGACGAAAATGAAATGTTCGATTCCGGCCTCGCGCGCCTCATCGACGACCAGTTGAATGGCGGGCCGATCAACGATCGTGAGCATCTCCTTCGGGATCGCCTTGGTGGCGGGGAGGAAGCGGGTACCGAGCCCGGCCACCGGAAACACGGCTTTGCGAATCGCTTTCATGCAAACCTGTCGGGGAATGGGAACCGTGGCGGCTCTATACAAGGTGCGTTAAGAGCCGGGAAACACTATCTGGTGCCCTATCAGGCAGCAATCATGGGCCGGGTCTTCTGATCAATGCCGTTTGTCCGCCACCTTGCATGGATCGCGCCGCTGCTCGTTTCGGCTGCGGCCTTCGCGCAGGATGACCGCTATCCGCAACTGGTGCCGCCGGCCGGCATCACCGGGTCGGTCGCGCCGCAGTCCGACAAGTGGAGCGGGGAGCCGGGCGCGTCCGGTCATCCGCTGATGCAGCCCGACGCCATCCTGGCGGCGGTCGCCGATTTCAAGAATTGCCTCGAGCGGCTGTGGCCGGAGGCTGCGCGCCGCCACATCACCCGCGCAACCTACGACAAGTTCACCGGCGACCTCGAAGCCGACGTCAAGATCATGGACTATGTCGATGCGCAGCCGGAATTCACCAAGGCGTTCTGGGACTACCTCGATCTGCTGGTGACTGACGAGCGCATCACCAAAGGCCGCGAACTGCTTGCCACCAATGCGGCGATCTTCGATGCGGTCGAGAAGGCCTATGGGGTCGATCGGTACATCATCGCGGCGATCTGGGGCGTGGAAACGAAGTACGGCACCGTTGCGGGCGAACGCCCGGTGATCCGCTCGACCGCGACGCTTGCCTGCGTCGGGCGGCGGCAGGCCTACTTCAAGGACGAGTTTCTCGCCACGCTGGAAATCCTGCAGCGCGGCGACATCCGGCCGGAGCAACTCAAGGGATCGTGGGCCGGCGCGTTCGGCGCGACGCAGTTCATGCCGACGGCGTTCAAGCGCTACGCGGTCGATTTCGATCACGACGGACGGCGCGATATCGTCGGCACGGTCGCCGATATCGCGGCCTCGACCGCGAACCACCTGAAAGTTGCCGGCTGGGTTCCCGGACAGACTTGGGGCTACGAGGTCACGCTGCCGCAAGGCTTCAACTACATGCTGGCCGATCCGGCCAAGCGCCTCACGATTGCCGAGTGGGCGCGGCATGGCGTCGCGCGCGCGGGTGGCGCGCCATTCCCGAGGCCGGGTGATCGCGCAACCTTGTTCATTCCGGCCGGCGCGCGGGGCCCGAGCTTCCTCTTGCTCGATAACTTCCGCGCGCTGATGAAATACAATCCGGCGGAGGCCTATGCGCTCGCTGCCGGCCATCTCGCCGATCGGCTGCGCGGCGGCGGCCCGCTTGCGGGCCCTTGGCCGCGCGAGGAGCGCGTGCTCACCCGGGCTGAGCGGTTAGAATTGCAGCAGCATCTTGCCCGCCAGGGCTTTGACGTCGGCGAACCGAGCGGCCGGCTCGGCCTAAAGACCCGAACCGCGGTGCGGGATTTCCAGGCCCGCAACGGGCTTGTGCCCGATGGCTTTGCGACGGTCGCGATTCTGGAGCGCCTGCGGGGTCGTTAACCCCCATCTTTTGGCCAATTTCGCGGGGCTGATGACGGTCCAGGCAATGTGCTATGGACCGGCCCATGAGATCCGGCTTTGCGCGACGTACCGGAGTGCTGCTGCTTGCCCTTGCCGAAGTGGCGGCAGCGGCCATCGCGCTCCTTGTGGCAGTGGCGCCCGCAAGCGCGCAGGTCGACGACCGGTTTCCGTTCATGGAGGACCGGCGGCGGCGCTACCAGCAGCCCTATCAGCAGCCGAACCAGCAGCAGTACCAACAGTGGTCGCCGTGGGGATACGAGCAGCCGCGCCAGCAGCCGGTCGATTCATCGCGCGCTCCCGCCCCGCGCCGGACCGAGGGCACGCCGACGACCAAGATCGAAGTGCTCGGCGACTCGATGGCCGACTGGCTTGCGTTTGGGCTGGAAGAAGCGTTTGCCGACACGCCTGAGATCGGCGTGCTGCGCAAGCATCGCACCAACTCCGGCCTGATCCGGGTGGAGGTGCGCGGCGAAAGCTACGACTGGCCGAGCGCTGCGCGCGAGATGCTCACCGCCGACAAGCCGGATTATGTCGTGATGATGATCGGGCTCGCTGACCGCCGCGGTATCCGCGAAGCGATCAGGCAGCAGCCGGCAAAGCCACCTGCGGGACAGAAGCAGCAACCCCAGCCGGCCGCTCAAGGGCAGGCCGCCGCGCCGCAAGCCGCGCCCGCCGCGCAGCCGGAGCCTGCAAAGTCCGCCGACTCCGAAGCATCTCCCCAGACTCCCGCTCAGGAGGCGCAGGAGGGCGATCAGTCGAACATCATTGCGCCGGAGGCCGCGATCGCCGGTACCGTGGTGCACGAGTTCCGCTCCGAGAAATGGGGCGAGCTCTATTCGCGGCGTGTCGATGAAATGATCGGCGTGCTCAAGAGCAAGGGCGTGCCGGTGTTCTGGGTCGGCCTGCCGGCGGTGCGCGGATCGCGTGCGACCTCCGAGATGGTCTATCTCAACGATCTCTATCGCGGGCGCGCCGAAAAGGCCGGCATCACCTACATCGATGTGTGGGACGGGTTCGTCGACGATTCCGGAAACTACAGCAATTACGGTCCGGACCTCGAAGGCCAGACGCGGCGCCTGCGTTCGGGCGATGGCGCGCATTTCACGCGCGCCGGCGCGCGCAAGCTCGCGCACTATGTGGAGCGCGAAATCCGCCGCGTGATGATGGCGAACCTGCCGGTCGCAACACCGGCGCCGCAGGAGCCCGAGCCCGACGCCAAGGCGCCGCCGACAGCCGTCGCGCCCGGCCTGCCGCCGCGTCCGGCCGCAAGCCCGATCATGTCACTGACCGCGCCCAAGGGCGCCAACGACACGCTCGCCGGCGCAACGCCGGTGCGCAATGTGGGCGCGGACTCGGTCGCGACGCGCGTGTTGGTGAAAGGCGAGCCGCTCGAGGCGCCCGCGGGCCGCGCCGACGATTTCGCCTGGCCGCGCCGCGATATCGTGACCGCTACCGGCGTGCTGCCGCCCGATCCGGTCGAGCCGCCGGAACCCGCAGTGGCCGGCAGCCCGAGTCCGAACACCGGTGCTGCGCCGGCGGCGGTCGCGGCCGCACCGAAGCAGACGCGTCCGCGCCGCGAGCCGCAACACCAGACGAGCGGCGGCGGATGGGGCTGGTTCGGCGGCCAGCAGCCCTATGAATCGCGGCCGCAATCGCGCGGCGGCGGCTTCTTCGGCGGCTGGTTCGGCGGGGGGCGGTGGTAGTCGTGCGTCATGCACGGGCTTGACCCGCGCATCCATCCGAAAATGATCGCTGCGTCCGGGCGCGCATCTTGCCACTCACTTGAAGAGCCGACGCAACCGGTCCATGCGTTGACGCATTGCATGCTTGAGCCAATACCGCTGCGAGGCGTGCATGGTCAGGCGCTCCTGCTCGGCGCGGCGCCGCAACGCCTCGGCCCGATATTCTTCGGCCAGCAGGACGGCGCGAAGCTGGCCCTCGGCCATGCTGCGCAGCGCCTGCAACGCCGATGGATCATGTCGATGAGCCGGGCGTCCAAGACGTTCGACGAGCGCAATGATCGACGCGGCGATCATGCGGGCATCATGATGGACACGCGCAAAATCGTGGCCCACGCGGCCGAGATCGGGATGATAGCGCGCGAAATCCTCGCGCAGTTCCGCGAGGTCCGGCGTCGCCCGCACGCCCGTTCCGGCAAAGCCGTCTGCCTCCAGTCGCTGATAAGTTTCCGTCGTCACCCAACCGTCCGAGCCAGAATGCTCGTGGACATACGCAGGACGTCCGCACGCCATAGCCTCCAGAATTGAACGTCCGTAGCCGACGACAATGTCGGCATGAGCCATTTCTTCCGCCACCTCATTGGTGGGCTCAGGAAGGCCGAGGCGGCGCCATTCAAGTGCCGGATCTGACCACGCCTTTTGCAGTTGGCCGATCCGCTGACCCGCAGATTGCAGATAATTACCTATCAACAGGATGCGTTTTGGGCGCGCGCGTGCCCATGCGCCGCGCGGACTGAAGCGGTACAGATCGATTGGCTGGCGGATGCGCACGACTTCGCCGGAACCGGCACTGCCGCGCGCCAGCAGCTCCAGGCGGTCATTGGGGACAAGCGTGGCAGCGACGATGCCCGGTTCGGGAGGCGGAAGCCAAGCTTCGTCGCTGTTATGCATCGCATACAAGCGCGTTGCGGCGGGATAGCGTCTGGCAAGATCGATCGCCATGGCCCGGTCGAGCGCGAGAGTTGCGTCGGCATCCTGAGGAAGGCGCGCCTCTTCACTCACCACTTCGATGCAGCGCTGTCTGGCAAGTGTTGCCGCAAGACCAAGCTTGAGAGCATGCACCACGACCTCATGACCCAACTTCGAAATGTGCTCGGCGAGGGTGAGCGCAAAGGTTTCCGAGCCGCCCGGCGCCTCCAAGTGGCGTTGCGCGATCACAAAACGCATTGTCTGCTCGCCGTCAGCGCATCGTGCGCCGTCTGCCCGTCGTCGGACGGATACATGGTGCCGGCGGCGTCGAGGACGATGCGCCGCAGCGCACCCAATCCGAGAATCGCCACGACATCGCCGGAGTGCGCGGAGGCAATAGCACGGGCAATCGCTTCGCGCCGCTCGAGCACCACCTCAAGGCGCTGGGCGCTCCGCGCCGCATCACGCAACTCGCGTATGCGCAGAATGCGGGCGCTCCGCGGCGCGGAACCGGTCGTCAGGATGAGGTGGTTGCTCAGTGTCGCTGCGCTTCGGGCGCATCCCTCCATCTTCGCCGGATCCTGCACTCCTACCGGTCCGAATACGGTGCGCAGCGACGTGCCGCGCGCAATGGTAATGGCCCGCGCACTTTCAAGGAACTGAGCAATGCCATCCGGAGTATGGGCGTAGTCGACCACAACGTCGAAACTCTGGCCGGCATCAACAAGCTCCCATCGGCCGGGTGGCGCGCTCGCCGACTCAAGGCCCGCCACGACAATTTCATTGTCCAGCCCGAGGGCGCGGCCGCATGCGAACGCCGCGGCAATATTCATTGCATTATGGCGGCCCGGAAGGCGCGATCGCACCGAAGTCACGTCACCGTCGAAGCGGATTGTGGTCTCGGCTTCGCGCATGGTCCATCGTGCATCCAAAATGCGAGTATCCGCATCCGCCGAAAAGCCATAGCCAATGGCGCGCCCACCGCAGGTGCCGACCGTGCGCGCAATCGAACGACCGCAATCGTCATCAATGTTGACGATAGCGGTGCCCCCGGCGCGGCCTTCGCGCACAAACAACAGCCGCTTGGTGTC
>Ga0310810_10003892_pt1 | contig 16396 bp, 19 predicted proteins | sample NCmetagenome_FD_207641 | JGI IMG/M metagenome (GOLD analysis project Ga0310810, IMG submission 207641) | Soil microbial communities from experimental microcosm in Duke University, North Carolina, United States - NC | ecosystem: Engineered > Artificial ecosystem > Soil microcosm > Unclassified ... | reverse complement strand
CCGCCATCCTTATTCTTAGAGGTGGCATGTGTTATGCGTGCGCTCCCTCACTTCGCAAGAAAACATTCAGCCCCGTTGACAGAGCTATCTCCGTTGACACAGCTATCTAATGAGCGTAGGAGAAGATTGCGGCCCAGAAACCATACGAAGTCCGAGAGATCGGACAGACGCGCGGCTGTCATCCAGGTCTCCCGGTGACTTCATTACGAGAGGAGGGTGGATATGGACGACGCGACTCCGCCTGGCCCGTCAGGCCCGCCGATGCGAGGGCGGGTTTCTCGTCGGTCGCGCTAACCGGATCTCCGCTGGCTGTGCCGTCAAGGCACCATAGACCAACTGGATACCAGCCTCAGTTGATCGGAGCATCTGCCATCGCGCGAGGCACAAGTGCCTGGGATTGACGACGTCTCCCACGACTGGAACTCGCATAACCTGGCTTCGAGCGGGTCACTCGGGCCGCGACAGCTCAAATACAGTACCGGCGTCCTAAGCGCCAATCGCGGGCGACCTTGCACTCTAGTGTGAAGGTCGCCCGTGCCATTTCTACGGATGCTGAAAAAGCCGGCCATTTTCACCCGCCCGCCCCGGCGTCTATTTTCACCCGCCCACCCACCGATTGCTGGCGCAATCGTTTCCCCGTGACGCGCCCTCACCGAGCTTCGTTCTCGCTGCGCTCACAGGTTCAAGGCGGTTGCTGCGGCTTTGCCGGGGAACGCCACGGAAATTATCGAGCTTCCTGCTCGCCGGTTCGTCCGTCCTTTCGTTTCCAATAAAAATAGAGCGGAAGGCCGGCCAAGACGGTGATCGTTCCATACAGGGCCTCACCCGGTTTTTGCACCACGCTCGAGCCGACGACCAACGCCGTTGCCATTACGAGCATGGCCGGTAACAACGGATACCAGGGACTGCGGTAGGCGGGGCTCGAGTCGTGATGTGTCAGGCGGAGCGGAAAAATTGCTGACAGGGTTAATCCCATGAAAAATGCCAGCACCAAGCCGCTGTAAATGATCAATTGCTCGAACGTGCCGCTGACAATCAGCGCCGATGCCCATGTTGTTTGAAAAAGAATCGCTCGAACCGGAACCCCGGTTTCTCGATCGCGATGCGCCAGCCACGGCGTAATGACGCCATCCTGCGCCATCGCCCAATAAACGCGGGGGCCGGCCCAGGTCATGGCGCTGACGGCACCGGCAATAGAAAGACACAGCAGGCCGGCGACCAACCGCCCACTGCTGGGCCCCCACAACGCCGCCGCGGATTTTTCAGCGACCGGCACAATCGGTTCGGCGGCCAAGCCATTGATGGACAGCGCAGACAGGTACACGAAATTGAGGAGCACATAGATGGCCGCAACGAATACCGTGCCGCCGATCATTACTCTTGGCAGCAGACGGCGAGGGTCAGTGATCTCGGTGGCGATGAAGCCGGCAACGTTCCATCCAAGGTAGCAATAGATGACGATTACGAGTGCGACGGCGATCGAACCGGCACTTGGAGGGCCGACGGTGGCGCGCTCGGACAGCCAGTCAAAATGGGCGGCGCCCGCTGACAACCCGCCCAGAATCAGCGCGCCGATGGCCAGCACTTTCATGCTGGTGATAAAGCGCTGCAATCGGCCGCCGCCCGCCAAGCCCCGGCAATGGACCAGCGTCACCAGCCACAGCAATGCGAGCGACAGCCCTGTAGCCTCCCAGCCGCCCCCATCGATTCCTGGCAACATTCTCAAGGCGTAGGCCGAGAAACTGATCGCTGAAGCCGCGACGGCCGCACCGAAACCGATCGTGAAAGACGTCCACCCGCTGAGAAATGCGACCAACGGCCCATAGGCTTCGCGCAAATAGACGTAATCGCCGCCCGCTTCGGGCAGCCGGGACCCCAGCTCGCCATAGACCATGGCGCCGCCGATGGCAAAAAGCCCTCCCACGGCCCAAAGCAACAGGATCAGCAGCGGGTCGCCGAGATCTCTGGCCATCAAACCGCTTGTCGTGAAGATGCCGCCGCCGATGATATTGCTGATGAGAAGACAGGTCGCCGTAAACCAGCCGATGGTGTGGATGCGGGAAGCCGATCGTTGCACGAGCGGGGCCTTTCTTTTGTCGGCCAAGTCTCCTACCATATCCGCCGATGGCTGAGAAGGCGAAGAAAAAACCGGCGGCAGGAGGCACACGCCGCAGGCGAAAGCCGGCCGGCCAGTCGATCGGTTTGACCTCGACGGAGCTGCAATCGGCGGCCCCGCAAGGCGAAGTGGCGGATCTGCACCGCGCGATTGAAGAAGACGGCGGCAAGGTCCTGTCCGTCTATCGCGAACCCTATGGCGGTCATTGGCTGATTCTCGCGGCACTGCCCATTAGCCTTGTCGAACCGACGCCCTACCAACGCAATCTCTCCGATACGCACGTGAGGAAGCTCGAAGGTGTCATCGGTAAAATCGGGAGGTTTCTCGACCCGATCATTGCCGTGCGCATGCTGCGAGCGGATCACGCAGCCAAATACTGGACGCCGAACGGATATCACCGCCTGTCGGCGATGCGGACGCTCGGCGCCAAGAGCATTATCGCCATTGTTGTGCCGGAACCTACCGCCGCCTATCAAATTCTCGCCCTCAATACAGAGAAGGCGCATAATCTCCGTGAAAAAGCCCTTGAAGTGATTCGCATGTACAAGGAGCTGATGCAGTTGGGCGAGTCGAGCGAGGAGGCCTATGCCTTGGAGTTCGAAGAGCCGGCCTTGATCACCCTCGGACTCTGTTATGAAGAACGGCCGCGGTTCAGCGGAGGCGCGTACCATCCTGTCCTGAAGCGGGTCGAACAATTTCTGAAGGCGCCGTTGTCAACGGCGATGGAGTCGCGGCGCACCCGGGCGCGCAGAGTCCTGGAACTGGACGATGCAGTGGTCAAGCAAGTGGAAGCGCTCAAGGCAAAAGGGTTAACCAGCCCATACCTAAAAACTTTTGTCGTCGCGCGTGTCAATCCTCTCCGGTTCAGGCCCAAGGAGGCCCCTCCCCTGTCCTTTGAAGACGCCTTTGATCGCATGACGCAGGCGGTAGCCAAGTTCAATCCCGACAAGGTCAAAGTCGACGATCTCGCGAAGTCAGGCGGTGCCCCCGACGAGGCTGAGTAATGCCTCCCGCCTTGTTTCTCTCTGAAGGCCCCTCGTAAAATAACCAGTCGCTTGTAACCAGGGAGGCCTCCATGGGTCTTGCTGACAACAAATGTGTTCCGTGTCGCGGCGCAGTGCCGCCGTTGGCCGCCGATCGCGCGCAGGCGCTATTGAAGGAACTAGGCCGAGGCTGGGCCTTGAACGCGCCCGGTCACCTCGAACGGTTGTACACGTTCAAGGACTTCGCGCAGGCATTGGCATTTGTGAATAAAGTGGGCGCGGTTGCCGAAGCCGAAGGCCATCATCCTGATTTCTACCTGTCGTGGGGAAAATGTAAGATTGAGATCTGGACCCATAAGATCAATGGCTTGACCGAGAGCGATTTTTACCTGGCGGCGAAGGCCGACCGGGAGTTTGAACCGTTTCGCGCAGGTGCCTAGCCAGGATCATACATGACGCATGTAGTACGACAGCCGATTCTCTTGCCGGGCGCGGATATGCTCATGCGTGCTGTTCATCGGATTGCTGCACATGCGCCTGCGTTGTCTTCGCTCCGAGCGCTCGGCGCGGACATCGATCTCACCTGTCTCGCGACGATGCTCAAAATCATCCGGGCTCGGCCCCTGCCGAGGACCCATTGGACTGAGAGTAGAAATGACTGACGCAGCCCAAATCGCGCTCGTCAACATGCCGTTCAGCTTTTCGAAGTATCCGTCGATCCAACTTGGCACGCTGTCGGCATTGCTCAAATCACAAGGCATTCCCGTTGACTGCCATCACCTCAACGTGCGGTTTGCCCACAGGATCGGCGTGCCGTTGTATGAATTGATTTGCGAGAAACGAGCGCTCTTCGGCGAATGGCTCTTCTCCTATCTGTTATTCCGCGACAACCCGAAGCGTGCCGAATATCCCTGCGTCTTTAAACCTGTCTTCGAGCAGATTTCCCAGCAGAGCGGACAGCCGATCGGCTATTTCGAGGAGATGGCTACAAAGATTGCTCCGCAGTTCCTCATGTGGGCGCTGACCGCTATTGATTGGAGCCGTTACAAGCTGATCGGTTTTACGTCAACCTTTGATCAGAATGTGGCCAGCCTCACGATGGCGAAATTGATCAAGGATCTCTACCCAGAGGTCACGATCGTCTTTGGCGGCGCAAACTACGATGGGGAGATGGGTCTGGAATATTTCCGGGCGTTTCCGTTTATCGATCACGTGGTTGTCGGAGAGGGTGAAGTCGCGTTTCCCGCTCTTGCGCGGCTCGTGCTGGCCGGAGGGTCCGGGGAATATCCGGCGGGCGTGGCGTTCAGACAGGAGGGTGGGATCCGGTTGATGCCGAATGCCTCCCTCTTTACCGAGTTCTCGAAAACTGGTCCGCCCGACTACGATGACTACTACCACCTCTTGGCGGAGTTGGGCGACACGGCCCAGGGGCTGGACCGCATTCTCCTCTACGAAGGCTCACGGGGCTGCTGGTGGGGAGAAAAGCATCATTGCACATTTTGCGGCCTCAATGCGCAGAGCATGAAATTCCGTGCCAAATCGCCGGAGCAAGTGGCGAGCGAGATGACCTATCTCTCCCATCGATACGATACCGCGCGATTCAGATTGGTCGACAACATCATCGATATGAAATACATCGATCAGCTCTTCGGGAAATTTGCGGCCGATCATTGCGATCTCGACGTGTTCATCGAGACGAAGAGCAATCTTCAGAAATCGCAAATCAGAACGCTGGCGCTGGGCGGAGTCAAATGCATGCAGCCGGGCCTCGAGAGCCTGAGCGCCACGCAGCTCAAGGCGATGGACAAGGGTGTCACGCCGATGCAGAACATCGTCTGTCTCAAGTGGAGCTACTACTACCGGATTACGGTGTCTTGGAACATCCTGCTCGGCTTTCCCGGAGAAACAAACGACGACTATGTGCGCCAGGTCGACTTGATTCCGTCCTTGCTCCATTTGCAGCCGCCAGAGGCCACGGGAAAGTTCTGGTTGGAACGATTCAGTCCCTACTACGCGCGGCCTCATGAGTACGGTGTGCGCCTGACGGGACCGGGGTTGGCGTACCAATATGTGTACGATGCGCGGCAGTTGGACCTGAACAAGATCGCCTACGATTTTGAGTACGAATTGGATCAGTGGCCGGTGGACCCGCATATCTACCAGGAACTGGTCTCGGCGGTGGAGGGCTGGCAACGGCTCCATGCGTCCAATGATCGGCCGTTTCTCTTTTATTCGAAAGCGCTGGGGTATGTGACGGTCTACGACGGCAGGAATCCGAAGGCCCCGACACGGCGACGTTACGATGGAGTAGCGGCCGGCATCATCGAGATCTGCAACGAGTCCCCGAAGGCGGTCGATCAGATTCTTGCGGCCATCGGCGAGCGGTTCGCCGCCGATCGGGCGCAGGTAGAACCGGTCTTGGCGGACCTCACTTTAAGACGCGTATTGTATGAGGAGCGCGGCAAGTATTTCACGCTGGCGATCCCGGAACATCCCTATTTGTGAGCGGCTGGCTCCGACGAAGCCGGTGCCTGTTCCGCTGGTTCTGTAGCAGGGATTGATTTCCTATCGAGTCGATCCCCGCTCCCAATTCATCGAATGGCGACAATCGACCGGCGGAACGGCGATACCCCCCTACATGGACAGCTTCTCGGAGACATTTCGCATTTGAACGCCATGAACCAACGACGCACCGCCTCTGATGGCGCATGCCACGTGCACGGCCTCAGTCATTTCCTCGACGTTGGATCCTTTCTCCAATGACGCCTGCGTGTATGCGTCGATGCAGTAAGGACACTGCACGGTGTGCGCGACGGCCAAGGCGATGAGCGCCTTTTCTCTCTCCGTCAAGGCACCTTCGGCAAACACAGCGCTGTAATAACTCATGAATTTCTCCCACAGCGCTTGATTGCCTTTGCCCATCTCGGCGAACTTGCCCAGATCATGCGGATGATAGTAGGTGTCCATGCGGCGCTCCTCGTGATGTGACATTGACAGCGCGAGAGATTAGGCGTTGCTCGAAGGCTCGGGGTCGGCTTGAGACAAGACCTGAGAGAAGCGATTACCGACGATCGCGGACACTTTGGCCATCAGGTCGGTGACTTCCTGCCATTCGTGCGGCAGCAAATCCTGCTTGAGCTGTGGATGAATCGCCCACTGTGCCTCGACCTGAGAGCCTTGGCGGCTGACAAGAACCCGTAGCAGTTCGACATCCCATGAGGTGCTTTCTGCTCCCCCCGGCTGGGGGTTGCCATTCGATGAGTCCGGCGGAGGTGTAGACGTGGCCATGCGCGGTGGTCCCCTGTTCCGCCTCCATCATAGCGCAGGCAGAACCGCCCTGTACATCGGCAAAAACTGGCGGCATGCAGGTGCGGTTAGGTATGGGGCTGTTCACGGATGACGGCGAGCATGTCGTCGTGAATCCTCCCGTTGCTGGCCACGAGTTCGGGTTGATTGATCGAATGTGGATTGCCGTGGAGATCGGTAATGCGTCCGCCGGCTTCACGGAGGATCACGACTCCCGCCGCCATGTCCCAGGGACTCAGTTTGACCTCCCAGAATCCGTCGAGCCGTCCGGCCGCCACATAACACAAGTCCAGTGCGGCGCTTCCGGTACGTCTCACGCCTTGCGCTTTGAGAGTGAAGCGGGCGAAGTGATCGAGGTTGTTGTTCGCGTTCTCACGGATGTCGTACGCAAACCCCGTCACGAGGAGGGCGGTATCGAGCGTGTCAGTGTTCGACACCGCAAGGGATCGGCTGTTCAAGAAGGCGCCACCGCCGGCTTCGGCCGTGAACATTTCGTTCCGGGTCGGGTCATAGACGACGCCGATTAGCAGCTCATCCAAATATTCCACGCCGATGGAGACGGCGTACACCGGAAACCCATGGGCAAAATTCGTGGTGCCGTCAAGCGGATCGATGATCCAGCGAAACGGCGACGAGCCGTGCGCGTCGGCGCCGCGCTCTTCTGCGAGAATGCGGTGGTCGGGATAATGCCGCCGGATCTGATCAATCGCACGCTGTTCCGCGGCATGATCCGCATCGGTGACGAGATTGATCGGATTTTTGCGTTCGATATGGAATCCCCTCTTGGCGTAATCCAATAAGACGACACCTGCGGCTTTTGCGGCGTCCTGAGCGACGGACAGCAGCTCGGCGCTCGGCACTGTAGACTTCTCGAACGACATCGGTTGGCATCTTAGCATGCGCACGGAAAGTCTCTTGCTCCCTATCTCGTCATGCAAGCCATATTCTCTGCACGCGCTATTGACTTGTCGCGCAAGCAAGCATATAAAGCAAGCATGCTTTCGAAGGAGAGAGCTGTTGGAAGAACTCACCGATATTTTGGTCGGCCTTGAACAGCGCATCAACGCCTACAAGAATCGACTCCACGAACTCGAAAAAAAGCGCCGCCGCCTCGACGACGAAATCGCCACGATCAAAAAATATTTGGAACTGGCTGAAACCTTACACCGCGTCGAAGCGGATAAGGCCAAGCTCGCGACGTTGTCGACTCAACTCATTTCGGACGAGAAGGGCGCTCGTGCCCTTCCCGTCGATGTGACGGATCAATCCCGTGAAATTCTTTTGGGACGGAGCAAATATGCCGGGAAGAGCGTACCGCAAGCGGCCTACCAGGTACTGCGTGAGGCGAACCGCGCCATGCATGCGAAGGAACTTGTTCAGCGTCTGGTCGAGGGCGGTCTGCAGATCAAGGGCAAGACGCCGCTCACGTCTGTGGCGACGTCTCTGAAGCGCGACAAGCGGTTCCGCAAGGTAGGACCGAATACCTTCGAGGCCTCAGAAATCCTGGATCACGCGGTGTGACCAACACACGATTGTATACACGAGCATTCCGAAGGGAGGTGAGAGTCTTGGCGACGAAGAAAGCTGCGAAGAAGAAAAAGAAGTAAGTCCCGCCTCGATTCTAGCGCCGGGGGCGAGGCCACTCGCTCCCGGCGTTATCGATTCGTCCGTGCCCCCAGAAAATCGGCAACACAGAGCTTCTCCGTGATTCCTCGACTGCCATGCTGTCTTGCGGTCGTGGGGTGAGACTTACGACGCTTGAAGTGCGACGGAGCTCGACGGTCTGGCGGACGGTGCAGGCAGAGAAGGGGCGACTTCGCTCCCGGACACGGAATGGTCGGCGTTCAGCAGCACCCAGCATTCGGGATGGTCAAGAATCAGTTTTACCAAGCGAGTATGTAAGGCATGTCCCGATCGATCGGCAATGAGGTGACCAATGAACGGCAGACCCAACAAGGAGAAGTCCCCAATCAGGTCTAATACCTTATGGCGCACGAATTCGTCTGAAAATCGAAGACCGGATTCATTGAGGATTCCGTCCTGTGAAAGGACGACCGTGTTCTCGAGATTGCCACCTCGACCCAGTCCGCGCGCCCACAACGCTTCCACCTCCTGCAGGAAGCCGAATGTTCTGGCTTCGGCAATCTCGGTGGCGAACGCATGCGTCGAGTGCTCGTACGCATATGTCTGGGTTTGGATCAACGGATGGTCGTAGTGGATGCTGTACGTGATTCTGGGTGTAGAGGATGGCTCAATCCGGATACGGCGCGAACCTTCGATGATCTCGAGCGGTCTCGTGATCTTTAAAAACGATCGACGGCGACCTTGAAACGCCAACCCGGCCGATTGAATCAATCGGACGAATGGGGCGGAACTGCCATCCATAACCGGGGCTTCGGCGGCATCGATGTCGACAAAGACATTGTCAACATTCAAGCCCGCCAACGCCGCCAACACATGCTCAATTGTCTTGACTTGAAACCCGTTGCCGCTGATCGCCGTACAGAGTTCGGTGGCCACGAGATGATCCACCGACGCTGGGAGTGTCGCTCCAGCATGCCCATTCCGATTCACAAAGACCACTCCGGTATCGGCGGGTGCCGGCCGAAGGGTGAGGGTCACCGGCTTTCCGGTATGTAATCCAACCCCGGTACAACTGACGGGATTCAACAGGGTTTGCTGCTGCCTCACCGAGCGACCTCCAACTAATTACCAGTGGGTCTCAGCAACTCTAGTGCCAAGGCAATCTGCGATGAAAATGAAGTATAAGTACATCAAAAGAAAGGATAAATGCTTCGCTATCTCTTGTGCACGTCTGTTGCGTAAATGTAACATCTGTGACTTTCCTAGGAAGCGATTCATTGAATAGGCGAGATCAGGGCCTGGGATCCAGCTCGATCAGCCCTTTGCGGATTGCTAGAATCGCCGCCTGCGTACGGTCGTACACTTGAAGCTTGTGAAAGATATTGCGGACATGGTTTTTCACCGTCTTCTCGCTGAGGTCCAGACTGTTGGCGATTTCTTTATTGGTTTTTCCGTCCGCCACTAGCCGCAGGACCGTAATCTCCCGTTCGGTGAGATCATGCTCAACCCAGGCCGGCTTCTTTCCTTTTTTTTGCGCCATGAGCGAGAACTCCGCCAAGATCTTACTGGCCACTGACGGGTGAATCAGGGACTCGCCGCGATAGATCGCCCGGATCGCCGCAACAATTTGGGACGACTCCGAGTCCTTCAGCAGATACCCGGTGGCGCCGGCACGCACGAGGTCAAAGATGTATTGTTGCTCCTCATACATCGTGAGGGCGACGATGCCGATGTGGGGGAACTCGCGCTTGATTTGACGAGTGGCTTCCACGCCGCCCATGCGCGGCATGCTCACGTCCATTAAGACGACATCGGGCATCAAGGTCTTGGTTTTTTCGACCGCTTCCATGCCGTCCTGGGCCTCGCCCACGACATTGATGTCGTCCTTCGTCTTGAGGATCGCGGCCAGACCTTCTCGCACCACCCGATGATCATCTGCGATCAACACCTTAATTTTCTCCATCGTCCACCCTCTCTTTTCTGCCGAGTGGCACTTCGACGACTATCCGTGTGCCGCGTCCCTTTTTCGAATCGATTGTCGCGTCGCCACCGACGAGCTTCGCCCGCTCGACGATGCCACGCACGCCGAAGTGGTCCCACTTTTCGGGGTTGTGAAGGACCTGCTCCATATTGAATCCGACGCCGTTGTCAGTGATGACGACCGTAAGCTTTTCGTGACCGATCGTGAGCTGTACCGATACTCGGTCGGCCTTGGCATGTTGGACGACATTGCTCAGGGCTTCTTGCACGATCCGGAACAGGAAGATTTTGGTGCGTGGGAACAGAATCTGCTCATCGCCGGACACCGTGAAATCGGTTTTGATGTGGTATTGGGTCTCGTAGGATTTGAGATAGTTGGTGAGGCCGGGAATGAGCTCCATCTTGTCGTACTGGAGAGGACGAAGATTGAAGATCACCTGTCGGGCTTCCTTAATCGCGAGCTTCAGCTGCTCCTTGCTTTCGCGAAGCGTCGCCAGGCTGGCCTTCGGATTTTTGCGGATCAACTGCTGGGACAGCTCGAGCTTGAAGCCCACGCCGGCGAGGCTTTGCACGAGTCCGTCGTGGATTTCGCAGGCGATTCGCGTTCGTTCCTCGGTCACCGCGGCTCCGGTTTCCTTGACGTAAAGCCGATAGAGCGACTGATATTTGTTGAGTGTCTTCTCGATCTCGGCGGTTGCCCGGATCCTGGCCTCGATCAATTCCCACATGAATTTGGCGCTGGCGCCGCCCAGGATCGTCACGCCCATGCGATGGAAGTCCTGAAGCGACTGCCAGACGTCCGGACTGCCGGAGACGTCGATAATGAGGTCGACGTGTTCCAAGTTGAGCAGCATTCGGTAATCGCGGGTGACGGGAATCCGTAATCGCTGGGCGAGCGCAAGTCCGGGTGCGGCGTCATCGATTTCCGCGACGGCCACGATGTCCACCAGCGGGTCGTTGGCGAAGATTTCCATCAGTGCCGTGCCGCCTCGCCCCGCTCCAATGATCGCCACGCGGGTGACGCTGGAGCCACCGCTCTTTCGCGTGTGTTTCGACGGATGCTTGGTCTGAGAGGCCGGCATGTGCCCCTTTCCGGTCGGCGTCCTCTTAAGATCTCGACGAACGGGGAGAGACGGAAAAGGTCCGCGCGAGGAGGAAGATCGAGTGGTCACCGCTCGCGGCGCTGTTGGGCCAGGGTTCGCAACTCGTCCATAAATTGGTCGATGTCTTTGAATTCGCGGTATACCGACGCAAAACGCACATAGGCGACCTGATCGAGCTGATGCAGTTCCTTCATCAGCTCCTCCCCCACGACCCGGCTTTCAATTTCCGTCTCGCCCATCTCTTGAATGCGCTTTTCGATCCGATCCGCCACGGCTTCGATCGTGGCGGTGCTGATGGGCCGCTTCTCGCAGGCCTTTTTCAGGCCGGAAAGAATTTTTGAGCGGTCGAACGTTTCACGACGCCCGTCTTTCTTGACCACGACGGGAAGGATTTCTTCAACGCGCTCATAGGTCGTGTACCGACGCTTGCAGCCCAGGCATTCGCGCCTTCGTCGGATGAGTTCCCCTTCCTTCGCCATGCGCGAGTCGACTACTTTGTCTTCCAGCTCATCGCAGAAGGGACATTTCACCGGCGGTGATCCTGCCCTGTTGTGTGGTTAGTAGGAGTGAAAGATCGGGAACCGGCTGCAAAGCGCCTTCGCCTGGCCGCGAACTTGCTCAAGGACGGCGGGGTCCTGCCGGTGCTGCAAAACTCGATCGACTAAGTCGACGATCTCTTTCATCTCGGCTTCCTTCATGCCACGAGTCGAGACAATCGGTGTACCCAAGCGGATGCCGCTGGCCACCGCAGGTGGCTTTTCATCGTAGGGCACGGCATTCTTGTTGACGATGATGCCGGCGGCATCCAGCGCCGCGTCTGCTTCCTTGCCGGTGATTGCCTTGTTTGTCAGATTGACAAGCATGAGATGCGTGTCCGTGCCGCCCGAGACGATCTTGTACCCGCGATCCAACAGCCCTTGGGCCAAGGTACGTGCGTTGACGATGACCTGTTGCTGGTAGCGCTTGAAAGCCGGAGAGAGTGCCTCCTTGAAGGCGACAGCTTTGGCTGCGATGACGTGCATCAACGGCCCACCCTGCATGCCGGGAAACACAAACTTATCGACGGCCTTGGCATGCTCCGCCTTGCACATGACGACCCCGCCGCGCGGACCGCGGAGCGTCTTATGGGTCGTCGTCGTGACGAAATCGGCATAGGGAATGGGATTCGGATGTAATCCCGCGGCAATCAAGCCGGCGATATGCGCGATGTCGACCATCAGGTACGCACCCACCGACTTGGCGATAGCCTGAAATTTGGGGAAGTCTAAGGTCCTCGCGTAGGCGCTGGCGCCGACCACGACCATGCGGGGGCGGCATTCTTCTGCGAGCTGCGACACCGCCTCATAGTCGATTGTTTCGGAATGCCGGTCAACGCCGTATGAGAACGCACGAAAAATCATGCCCGAAAAATTCACCTTGCTCCCGTGCGTCAGATGGCCGCCTTGCGCCAAGTCCATTCCGAGGATCGTATCGCCGGGCTTGAGGACCGAGAGGTAGGCGGCCATGTTGGCTTGGGATCCGGAGTGCGGTTGAACGTTCACGTGGTCGGCGCCGAAGATCTGCTTGCAGCGTTGAATGGCCAGTTCCTCGACCGTGTCGACATGCTGACAGCCGCCGTAGTAGCGCTTGCCCGGATACCCCTCGGCATATTTGTTCGTCATCAACGAACCCTGGGCGGCCAGGACGGCCGGGCTGGCAAAATTTTCAGAGGCGATCAGCAGCAGCTTGTTGCGCTGGCGCTCCTCCTCCGCATCGATGGCGGCGTACACTTCCGGGTCGGTGTTCTGTAAGGCATCCAATGACCCTACTGCATCCTTCATTGACATTACGCGTGCCTCGTTGCCATTGCTGCCGGCCTTGCTCAGGCCGAAGCGGTTTCAGCTTCCTGCTTTTTCACGACACGGACCGTCACAGCCGCAGTCACCTCGCGCGGCAATTTGACCGGCACCGTAAACGTACCGAGTTCCTTGATGGCGTGGGGAAGCTGAATCTTGCGGCGATCCACGGTATAGCCTTGCGCCGACAGCCCTTCCGCGATGTCCTTCACCGTGACGGAGCCGAACATCTTGTCGTCTTTCCCGACCTGGGCTTCAACGGTGAGGGTGACAGTGGAAATCTTTTTGGCGTGCGCTTCGATCTCGAGCTTCTCTTTCTTTGCCTTCTCGGCGGCCACACGCTTGCTGTGTTCGAATGATTTAATATTGCGGTCGTTGGCCAGCACCGCTTTCTTGCGGGGCAGCAAGAAATTCCTGGCAAATCCATCCTTCACATCAATGAGATCGCCTAAGTGGCCGACCCCTTCCATCGTCTCTTGCAAAATGACCTTCATACCGCTAACTCCTTCTGTTCGAAAGGAAAAGAGGATACTGGGGGCCTCAAGAAAAGTCAATCGCCGTGGGATCGGCAAGTGCTTTTTCACGGCGTCAGCCGTCGGTTGGATGTCAGTCGGCGGCTGGACTCTCGTCCGCAACCGCCCGTATCATGGCGAAGACCGCCGCTCGGATCATGACCGCACGAGAATTCATCGAACAGTCGGCCATCAGGCTCGCCGCTGACTTGGCGAAATTGGAGGAATCGGAGACCGATCGTCCCATCGGGGCCGTCGCCGGACGTCTCCTGCAAACGGTCGGGACTCTTGCCCTCTACGAATTCCAGCTCCCCTCGGACCGTGTTTTATCCATCGATATTCCGGTCACCATCGTTCTTGATGAGGATAGCGAGCCGGTCGAAGGGCTTGTACTGCGTTGCAACGGCGGGGTGGTCTTGGTGCAGACCTTTGAGGCCATGGGAGCCACGATCGCCAATGCGACCATCGTCCCCGACCGCAACGGCTTTCTGATGAAGGCGTCCGAACGACTGGCGCATATGCTGGCGCAGCCTGACTCTTATCGGTTAGGCCCCGCCGACCGACTCGCACAGCTGTTAGAAACGCAGGGCGCTTTAGAGCCGATAACTACCTCCTCGACGGCCGTCCTGGCGACGATGTGGACGGAGGAGCCGGCATCGCGGCAGCAAAAAGTTGCTGCGACCGTGATAGAGCTCATCCGGGCCAACAAGCGCATCCTCCTTGTGACGCCCGATCACGATGCCGCCGATAGCATCAGCGGCGCCATCGCGCGAGCCATGAAGGCCGCCGGCTTGGTCTATAAAACCTGGCTCAGCCGATATGAAATGACAATGGCGGAGCAGGCATTCGGTCTCCCAATCCGGGAGCTTGGATTCGAAGCGCAGATGCATCAGTTTTATGCGAAATCACGGGCGGACAAGGCCGCCTTGAGAAGGAAGTACGAACGGTTTCGCCAACTCACTCCGATCCTGGCCTACAAGGGCCACAAACAAAAGGATCTCGATGAAGTCCGTCTGCTCGAGTGGCGACTGTTGACCCAGTTAAGCGAGCTTCGCGCGAAGCAACACGAGGCGCAGGCGACACTGGCTGAGTATGAGAATTTACCGCTGTTGCGCAGGCTCACCATGCAGGCCGTGGGAAAGAATGTCGAGACGCTGCATCAGTACCTCGCCATCTATGACTCCCAGATTGCGCGCTTGATGAAAGAACTCGACATCGCCAAGACCCGCATTGAAGAACTGATTCCCGAAGCGGCAGTGCCAAAGGAGATGCGGCCGGAGTTCGAAGACTTGAAAGAAGAAATCGTCCGCCTGGGAGGAACGAAAAAGATCCGCGAACTCCTTGCCGCCGAGGAAGACACGAACCGGCAGGCCTTCATTCAGAATCGCCGCCTCGTGATCACCACGGCCGACCGTGTGCTCGCCGATCCGTTGTTCACCCGGGTGCGGTTTGATGTCTTAATCGCCGACAATGCGCCGTGGATTTCACCGATCTCGCTTATGGGAGCAGCCGGCCTTGTCCGTGAACGGATTGTACTCTCAGGCAATCAGGGAGACATCAGCAGCGGGGGCCGGTGGCAGGCGGATGACCTGGCGCGCAGCATGCGATCACGGACCCTTGCTTGACGCGAGCGCTCTCGATTCATGATAATCCACCTTCCTCGTCTTCTCATCGGCCTGCCCCTATCAGGGGCTGCTCAAAATGGCTTCCGCCTAGGCCGCAACGAGCGAAGTTCCGAGGCGTACTCTTTGCCGTACGTCGAGGAGCTGAGCGATGTGAGAACGACGGCGGATGGCATTTTCAGCAGCCCATCAGGCCGAAGTGGCGGAACTGGCAGACGCACTAGATTCAGGGTCTAGCGCCCGCAAGGGTGTCCGGGTTCAAATCCCGGCTTCGGCACCAAATTCAATCCGCTCTCCTATCAATGTTTGCCGCTGCGTGCGGGCTTTACGGATACCCTGATAAAAACCACTCCCTGCGTCGGTTCCTGGCTCAATTGTCAAGTAATTGTGAAGTGACCGTACTGCAACGGATGCGTCCTCCGATGCGAGAGATTGCCTGAGACCACTATCTCACTGGGAAATAACGTAGGTAGCGAAGTTCTGTAATTGGGAATTACTCCGAGTGTTAGCGGCTACGGGGCTATTCGGTCTTGAATCGTCATCACAGAACAACCGTGAACTAACAGTAGCGCACCTAGGAGGGACATTTCTGAAAGCGAAGGCTGGGGAAGGGTCCGACTTGTAAGTTCGCTCAGGATTGGATAGGTAAGAGATGCAATATGCGACAGCTCATGTCGATCTTAGGTTTGTTCATGATTCCGATGGGGTGTACTTTGCCAGATCTGCACCATCATTCTTACGTGGATTATCTAAATGAGTCCATTGGCCATGCAGACCACGATGCCGTTGCCAGGAAAATAGGCGCACCGTATCGGCGGACAACGCTAGATCAAGGCGGTGATGTCTGGACGTATCGAGAATGTCTGCCCCGCACCTATGGCGAGGCGAGTGCCAATGGCATCGTGAGCACGGTAAGCGGAGGTTACTGTCAATACATCGAGCTGGTCTTTGATGGCTATGGCAAGCTCATTCGATGGCAGGACCAAAAATTCGCTCCGTACACTAACTAACTCACTGGCTTGGGTGGACCCATCCAAGTCGGCTGTGTCTTTTGGAAGCAATCACAAGAAGACGGGTCCCCTTTCGCATCGAGGCGTTTCAGCGTTCAGCCCCGCATCCTCGAGAGTGGCCTTGGACACCGTTAGAACGGCTCCTGTCAAAACCCACATTGGGTCTTCAATAGATCTTGCATGGGCGCCGAATCGTATGACCAGTACTCCGTTGCGAAGCGGAAGTGAGTAAGATGTCAGGAGACCATGTTGGCCTCTGTATTTTTCGTCACCTTGTGGTTTCTTTGTTGTTCTACTGTTTCGAACAGCTTTGCTGAAACCGTTAAGGGCAAGGTCGTCAGCGTG
>Ga0310810_10003891_pt1 | contig 16396 bp, 18 predicted proteins | sample NCmetagenome_FD_207641 | JGI IMG/M metagenome (GOLD analysis project Ga0310810, IMG submission 207641) | Soil microbial communities from experimental microcosm in Duke University, North Carolina, United States - NC | ecosystem: Engineered > Artificial ecosystem > Soil microcosm > Unclassified ... | reverse complement strand
CGCTTGAGGCGCCGGGCTCGGGCGGTCAGTTGTGCGATCGAGATGCCGCCGGTTTCGTCGATGTAGAGCGGGATCGTCTCCATCTCGCGCGCCATCTGCGCGATGCGGTCGAAGTCGGAGGGGTCGATCTCGCCGCGCCGGATCCGATAGGAGGGAATTTCCGTCTGCTCGGAAATGATACGGGTCGCGAGCTGTTCGGCCGACATTTCGAGCGAGAACAAGCCGACGATGCCGCCGTTCACGCTCTCCGTGCGCCCGTCGGGGCGCACTTCGCCGCGCCAGGCCTTGGCGATGTTGTAGGCGACATTGGTCGCCAATGCGCTCTTGCCCATGCCGGGGCGGCCCGCGAGGATCACGAGGTCCGAGTGCTGCAGACCGCCCATCATGCGGTCGACATCGGCGAGTCCAGTCGCAAGGCCGGAGAGCTTGCCGTCGCGCTGATAGGCGCGCGCCGCCATGTCGACGGCGGTCGTCAAGGCTGTGGCGAAAGCCCGGAAGCCGCCATCATAGCGGCCACTCTCGGCGATTTCGTAGAGCCGCCGTTCGGCGTCCTCGATCTGGGCGCTCGGCGCGAGATCGACCGGAGCGTCGTAGGCGACGTTGACCATGTCCTCGCCGATGATGATCAGCGAGCGGCGCGTCGCCAGGTCGTAGATGGTGCGGCCGTAGTCCTCGGCGTTTATGACGGTCGTCGCTTCGGCCGCAAGGCGGGCGAGGTACTGGCTGGCATTGAGCCCCGCGATGTCGAGATCGGGCGGCAGGAACGTCTTGAGCGTAATCGGGCTTGCGACCTTGCCGGCGCGGATCAGGCTCGCGGCAAGCTCGTAGATCTTGGCGTGGATCGGTTCGAAGAAATGTACCGGCTCGAGAAAATCGGAGACGCGGTAGAAGGCCTCGTTGTTGACCAGGATGGCGCCGAGCAGCGCCTGCTCCGCCTCGATGTTGTGCGGAGCAGCGCGGAAGACAGGTGTATCTTGCGCGGCCTTACGCGCGGTTTGCTCGCCAGCCATGTTTGAAAACGCACTCGTGTGCTGAACAGAATTTGGCTCTTAGCACCGGCGTGTGGCCAAGGTGAAGCCTTCGTTAACCGAGATACCGTTGTCCACGATTCTCACCGGGACGCGCTTTTGCAATTCGATTCCGAGAATCGCGCTTGACAGGATTCCGTCGGGGCAGGGGCGTTACTCGCCTGCAAGCCGCAACGGCGGACGGCTTCCGCTTTCCAGCCCGCGCAGGCGCGCCTCCTCGCGCGCGATGTAGTCGCGCGTGGTCGGAACCACGCCCTGCCGCCTGGTGAGCTGCAGCTGCATGACCATGAGGTTCTGCTCGCGGAACGACATCTCGGATGCAGCCAGATAGAACTCCCACATGCGAACAAAGTGCTCGTCGTAGGTCTTCGGCAGATCGTCACGGTGCGCAAGGAACCGCTCGCGCCAGTTCTTCAGTGTTTCCGCGTAGTGCAGGCGCAGGATCTCGATGTCGGTGACGAGGAATCCCGCGCGTTCGACCGCCGGCAAAACCTCCGACAGGGCAGGGATGTAGCCGCCGGGGAAGATGTATTTGTTGATCCAGGGATTGGTGATCCCCGGTCCCTCGGAACGTCCGATCGAATGGAGCAGCATCACGCCGTCGTCGGCGAGGACTTCAGCACACTTGCGGAAGAACACATCGTAGTAACCGACGCCGACATGCTCGAACATTCCAACCGAGACGATGCGGTCGAAACGCTCCGCGATGTCGCGGTAGTCTTGCAGCCGGAATTCGACGCGATCGGATAGCCCCTTTTCCTCCGCGCGGGCGCGCGAGAGGGCGAACTGCTCGTCCGAGAGGGTCACGCCCTTGACGCGGGCGCCCGCCATCTCGGCGAGGTAGAGCGCCATGCCGCCCCAGCCGGAGCCGATATCGAGGACGCGCTGACCGCGGCCGACCAGAAGCTTCGCCACGACATGGCGCTTCTTGGCGAGCTGCGCATCGTCCAGCGATTGCTCGGGGCTCTCGAAATAGCCGCAGCTGTATTGCCGGTCGGCGTCAAGAAAGAGGGCGTAGAGCTGCTGGTCGAGATCGTAGTGGTGCGCGACGTTGCGGCGCGCGCGCGTCGGCGGATTGAATTGTGCAAGCCGGCGCCAGAGATACCGCACCAACCATTGCACGCGCGCCCAGCGCAGCGGCTTGCCACTTTTGTCTTGCGACATCGCAAGCGCAAGGAAATCAGCGATCGAGCCCCGCTCCATCACGAGCGTGCCGTCCATGTAGGCTTCGCCGACCTTCAGTTCCGGATCGAGCAGCATCCCCCATTGAGCGCCGCGAGTCGTGAAGCGGACCGCGACCGGCTCGCCGGTCCCGTCACCGAATTGCAGAACCCTGCCGCCTGCGGTGGTCAGGCGCAGTGTGCCGTGACGAATGAACGACCTCAATACAACTTCAAGCACGCGATCCATCGACCGCCTCACACCACAACTGCGCCGATCCTTGCGGCCGCGGCAGTCAGGCGTGGAGCGACGAGGCCGCGAACCGGAACCCAGACGGAAAATGCCCGCGCCGAAGCCACAGGCGATTGCCGCCGCCAATTAGACCAAAGGTAAAACGAGACCGCAATGTGGGGTTCCAGGGTGAACGCCGCAATTTTGCTCCTATTGGGCAAAGAATACGGTAAACATCGCGTGGGCGGCGGGATTTGCGGGAGTCGGGCTGGTGTCCGGACCAGGACGGATCATCATTTTCGGGATGTTGCTGACAGCCGTCGGGGTCGCCGCCGTGCGGGCCCAGACCGTGCTGGGCGACCCGCGCGATGCCGCAAGGACGTTCGCGGCGAACTGCTCGACCTGTCACAAGAGCCCTCGGGGACTGGCGAAAAGCGGTCAGGTCGCGAGCTTTCTGCGCCAGCACTACACGACCGGACCGGAAATGAGCGCCGCCATGGCGGCCTATCTCGTGGCGGCCGGCAGCGCCCCTGAATCGAAGAAGGGGGCCGCGGAAGCGGCCGCAGCCAAGGGTAAATCCAAGAAGGGCGAGCAGCTCGCCGCCCAGCCCCAGGGCGAGCACGCGGAGGCAATCGAGCACCGCACGCTACGCGGCAAGCAGCGGCCGGCGAAGGCCCATGAGGAAGCGGCGGCCGCCCCCCATGCGGCGGCCGCTCCGCAACCGCCCGCGCCAGCGGCAGAGCAGCCGGCCGAAGAGAAGAAGCAGACGGCCGCGCTTGGCAATGGCGAGGCTGCGCCCGCGGCGGCTCCGGCTCCTGCAGAGCCGCCGGTGGTGCTCAATATCCCGATGCCGGACCTTCCTGAGGGTCCGCCCTCGGACCTCGTTCAGTCGCTCTTTTCCTCGTCGCCTTTGCCCTGATCCTGCTCGGCGTCTTCGGGCTTCTCGAAGAACGCAGCCGCCTCGGCCGCCGCTTCGGCCGCTTCATCAGCCTCTTCGCGCCGCTGCGTCATGTCTTCGCCGCGAGCCTGACGCTCTGCCTCGTCGGCATTGCGTGCCACGTTGACCGTGACGGTGACCTCGACTTCGGGGTGGAGCGCGACCGGCACAGTGTGCATGCCGATCATCTTGATCGGCGCATGCAGCGCGATCTGGTTACGCGTCACGCTGTAGCCGCCATCGGAGAGGATCGACGCGATATCGCGCGCCGAGACCGAGCCGTAGAGCTGGCCGGTCTCGGAGGCCTGGCGCAGCACCGTGAAGCTCTTGCCGTTGAGCTTGCCGGCGATCTTGTCGGCTTCGGTCTTGAGTTCGAGGTTGCGCGCCTCGAGCTGGACCTTCATGCCCTCGAATTTCGAGCGATTGTCTTTGGTGGCGCGCAACGCCTTGCCCTGCGGCAGCAGGAAATTACGAGCAAAGCCGTCCTTCACGCGCACGACATCGCCCATTTGTCCGAGCCGTCCGACGCGTTCGAGCAAGATCACTTCCATGTTGGTGTCTCCGTTGTTTCGATTGGGTCTAGCGGGTTGGTGGGGGAGGGGGGCGCCGCGCGGCCGAGCGGGCACGCAACGCCATGATGGTTTCGAGCAGTCCGACGAGCGACATCACCATGATCGGCCAGCCGAACAGGCCGACGGCGCAATAGAGGCCGCCGAGCATGAAGCCGCGGCCGGTGAATCGGGCGGTGAGAATATGCACCACCGCAAACCCGAGCAGCGCATAGGCGAGCAGCAGGCTTGCGGCGAAAACTCCGCTGGCCAGCCCGATCAGATCGGGCAGGAACGTGCCGGCGACTGCAAGGGCCAGCACGGTTGCGGCAAAAGGCGGAAACGACATCTGCGCGATCTGCGGCCACGGTCGCTTGAGCCGGCCGGAGAAGCGCACGATCAGGGCTGCAAGCCAGAGATTGAGTAGGCTCGTTGCTGTCAGTGCAGTCGCCTTGAGCGGCGGCACGATCGGCACGAGAACATCGAGCAGACGCTCAGGGTCGCGGATGTTTGGAATTTGCAACGGCGAATTCGCCGGAACGCCGGAGAGGAACCGCAAGCCTCGCTCCAGCTCGCGTCGCAGCCCCGCCTCCATCGACGCGGCGTCGAAGCCGTAGCGCAGCATCGTCACCAAAACGACGAGGGCGGCCAGGATGGCGGTCCAAACCACAATCCGCCCGACCGGATACCACTCGACTTCCATGGGATTGGAGGCGCTCGGTCGCCCAAGCAGCGCGAGGTAGCCGATCCACCAGGCCGGCAGGCCGATGCTGAGCAGGAAAGCGAGCGCGACCGAGCCGGTCGTCAGGACGGCAAGGCCGGCAGATGCGACCAGCGCGCCAGTAAGGCCGGCGAGATGCGTCCAGCCGATGGCCGCCAGCAGGATCGGGAGTTGCGCGAAGTTGGCGAGAACGAAGGAAAGCGGTGAGCCGGACGCGATCGATGCGAACAGAAGCCCGGAGGCCGCGCCAGCGCCAAGACCAATGAGAACAATCTGCATCATCGTCAGCTGTCCCGCTCTCTGAGCGGTTAGAGGCGGAAATCCGCCCCAACCATCGACCGGCGGACGATCCCGCCGGTCTCTCGTGAAGTTCTACCGTATCACGTAATTCAGAAGTCCGAGGAAGCGCGCCCGCTTGATCGCGCGCGCAAGCTCGCGCTGCTTCTTGGTCGAGACCGCCGTGATGCGGCTCGGCACGATCTTGCCGCGCTCCGAAACGTAGCGCTGCAGCAGCTTCACGTCCTTGTAGTCGATCTTCGGCGCGTTGGTGCCGGAGAAAGGGCAGGTCTTGCGGCGGCGGAAGAACGGGCGGCGCCCTTGAGATGATGCGAACTGCATTATGCTTGCTCCTGCGGGGCGGCTTCTTCGCCGCCTTCTTCGCGCCGGCGTCCGCCGCCGCGATCACCACGTCCGAAGCCGCCCCGATCACCGCGGTCACCACGGTCGAAGCTGTCGAACCGGTCACCGCGCCGCTCGTCGCGCTCGCGATCGCGGTCGGCCTTGCGCATCATCGCGGAGGGGCCTTCCTCGTGCTCGTCGACGCGGATGGTGAGATAGCGCAGCACGTCTTCGGAAAGGCGCTGCTGCCGCTCGACCTCGGTGAGCGCCGCAGGCGGCGCGTCGAGCTTGAGCATGGTGAAGTGCGCCTTGCGGTTCTTCCTGATGCGGAACGAAAGACTCTTGACGCCCCAGTATTCCGGATCGCTGACCAGCTTTCCGCCGAGGCCTTCGATGACACCCTTGTAGGTGGTCGTCATCTCCTCGACCTGCTGCGCGCTCAAATCCTGGCGCGCCAGGTAGACGTGTTCGTACAACGGCATGATTTGCCTTTCCCTTTTGCCATGCTCGTTCCGGCGCCAAGCCCCTCACGCCCTTCGGGAAGGCAGAGAAGTTTAGAAGGCGGGAACACGGGACGGCGGACCATGCGGTCCTCACGGGAAAGCTTGCAGCAAGCGTGCAGTCTGTGCCGTGCGTCCGTTCAGCTCCCGGCCGGGATCGAGCGGAAGCGCGCGTTATAGCGAGATTTTCCCCGCTGGCAAGCCTCGGAATTCCCGATTTCTCAAGCAGATTCGGCGAGGCGGATCTGCTCCTCGGTGCGGCGGATGAGATCGGCGACCTCCACCGCGATCATCGCGCCATCCCGCAAATGACGCAGGCCGCTTGCGTCCGCATGCGCCGGATCGTGCTGCATCCGGGAAAGAGCCGCGAGCAGGCGTTCAAGGGCCTTGGCGAGCAGAATCTGCTTGAAGCGAGGATCGACGCGCGAGCGCGCGATGTCGTTATCGGAAATGGAGTCCATCAATGCCGCGGTATAATGGTACGATTGTCCTCACCATTCTCGCAAGCAAAGGTTGTCGAAACGTTCCCGATGCTGGAACTTTTTTCTTCGGCTTGACAGGCGGACCAACGCTATTGGCATTAACTGCCATGTTTTCAGAAGGGTACGCATGACAATCGCATTCGTTTTTCCGGGCCAGGGCAGTCAGGCCGTCGGCATGGGCAAGGCGTTAGCCGAGGCGTTTCCGGCCGCGCAGGCGATATTCAACGAAGTGGATGAAGCGCTCGGCGAGAAGCTGAGCGCGATCATGTGGGACGGACCGGCAGAACGGCTCACCCTGACAGAAAATGCCCAGCCCGCGCTGATGGCGGTTTCGCTCGCGGCGATGCGCGTGCTCGAGCGCGAGGCGGGCCTCGACCTCGCGCGCGACGCCGCGTTCGTCGCCGGGCATTCGCTCGGCGAATATTCCGCGCTCGCTGCCGCAGGCGCGTTGACCATCTCCGATACAGCGCGGCTGTTGCGGACCCGCGGCCGCGCGATGCAGGCAGCAGTGCCTGTCGGGGTCGGCGCGATGGCTGCTCTGCTCGGACTGGAGTTCGACGCTGCCGTCGCTGTGGCGGCCGCGGCTGCACAAGCCCAGGTATGCCAGGCCGCGAACGACAATGGCGGAGGTCAGGTGGTCGTGTCGGGCGACAAGGCTGCGGTGGAGCGCGCCGTCGAAATCGCCAAGGCCAAGGGCGCACGGCGCGCGATGCTGCTGCCTGTGTCCGCTCCTTTCCACTGTGCGCTGATGCAGCCGGCTGCCGACGTCATGGCCGAAGCCCTCACGAAGGTTCAGGTGAAATCTCCGGCGGTGCCGCTCGTTGCAAATGTGCTGGCCCGGCCGGTCAGCGATCCGGCCGAGATCGTGAGGTCGCTGATCGCGCAGGTGACAGGCACCGTGCGTTGGCGCGAGTCTGTCGCCTTCATGGCGAACACCGGCGTCGATACATTCTATGAGGTCGGTGCGGGCAAGGTTCTCTCCGGACTCGCGAAGCGCATCGCCGAGGGTGCGCGTGGAACCCCCATCGGAACGCCGGAGGATGTCGCGGCGTTTAAGGTGGCGCGCGCGTCGTGAGGTGCGCGGGAGAGCAGTGCTTTTGCCTGTCAAAACCGAGCGCGCTAACGCTGATTCCGCGCTTGGCGGTGTGATAATTTCAGTGATAAGCCGCGCACTTACGCAGCGTTGCGGAGAAGGGGTGAGTGTGCTTTGCAAGGTTGGCGAAGTATGATAACCGAACCCCGCTTGGTCGGGGCAACCGGGCAATTGGGGGCCATCGAACGATCCCACCGGGAGCGCACGTTCGCCACCTTCCGCCACGACGAAGCCGCGACGGCTCGGGTCGCGCGGCGAAAAGCCCATGAGAAAATGCGAGGGTGAAAGCGATGAGTGAAAACATTGCCGAGCGGGTCAAGAAGATCGTCGTGGAACATCTTGGCGTCGAGCCCGACAAGGTGACCGAGGCCGCGAGCTTCATCGATGATCTCGGCGCCGACAGTCTCGACACGGTCGAACTGGTGATGGCGTTCGAGGAAGAATTTGGCTGCGAGATTCCGGATGACGCGGCCGAGACGATCCTGACCGTCGGCGATGCCGTGAAATTCCTCGAAAAGAACGCAAAAAGCTGACGTCAATTTCACGACATTCGGGCTGTGGTCCGGGTCGTGGGCCGCTCCGCCACGGCTGGTGAACCGGCATGAGGCGCGTCGTCGTCACGGGACTGGGCATGGTGACGCCGCTCGCATGCGGCGTCGAGGAGACTTGGCGGCGCCTCCTTGCCGGTCAGAGCGGCGCCCGCAAAATCGAAAAGTTCGAGGTCGCAGATCTGGCAGCCAAGATCGCATGCCAGATTCCGCGCGGCGACGGCTCGAACGGGACCTACAATCCCGATCATTGGATGGAGCCGAAGGAACAGCGTCGCGTTGACGAGTTCATCGTGTTTGCGATGTGCGCGGCGCGCCAGGCGATCGATGACTCCGGCTGGAAGCCCACGAGCCACGAGGATCAAACCACGACCGGCGTGATGATCGGCTCCGGCATCGGCGGCATCGAAGGCATTGCCGAAACCTCCCTGGTCCTCGCCGACAAAGGCCCGCGCCGCGTATCCCCATTCTTCATCCCAGGCCGGATCATCAATCTCGCCTCCGGCTATGTCTCGATCGAGCATGGCCTGAAAGGCCCGAACCATGCGGTTGCGACCGCGTGCTCGACCGGCGCGCATGCCATCGGCGATTCGGCGCGCATGATCGCGCTCGGCGACGCGGACGTGATGGTGGCGGGCGGCACCGAGTCGCCGATCAACCGGCTTTCGATTGCCGGCTTTGCGGCCTGCCGCGCACTCTCAACGGCATTCAACGACGATCCCCCGAAAGCTTCACGGCCTTACGACAGGCGCCGCGACGGTTTCGTCATGGGGGAGGGCGCCGGCGTGATGGTGCTCGAGGAATACGAGCACGCCAGGACGCGCGGCGCGAAGATCTACGCCGAGCTCGTCGGCTACGGATTGTCGGGCGACGCCTACCACATCACGGCGCCGTCCGAGGACGGCGATGGCGCCTTCCGCTGCATGAGCGCCGCGCTCAAGCGGGCCGGCATCTCGGCCGCCGAGGTCGACTACATCAATGCCCATGGCACATCGACGATGGCGGATGGCATCGAGCTCGGCGCGGTCGAGCGCGTGCTGGGCAACGCAGCCGGCAAGGTTTCAATGTCCTCCACCAAGTCGTGCATCGGACATCTGCTCGGCGCGGCCGGCGCGGTCGAGGCGATCTTCTCGGTGCTGGCGATCCGCGATCGGGTGGCCCCGCCGACCATCAATCTCGACAGCCCGTCGGTTGAAACCCCGATCGATCTTGTGCCGCACAAGCCGCGCGAGCGGGATATCGATGTGGTGCTGTCGAATTCGTTCGGCTTCGGCGGCACGAACGCATCGCTGGTGTTCCGCCGTGCCGCTTAACCGTGCTCACCCTTTTGCCATATTTGGACTTAACCTGTTTTCGAACTAACCTGCGTGCAGCAGCCCGCGAGTGGACATGACCGCAGACGCAGGCCAATCCGACGCCGCACTCTTTGGGGGCACGAAGCGTGTCGCGCCGCGCAGTCCGCGCGCCGCGCTGGAGCCTGAATACATGCCGGAGCCGAAACGGCCCTCGCGCCGGGCGCGCCATCCGCTGATCATCGCCGGGAACGCGATCTTCTCGATCATCCTGATCGTGGCGATCGCGGGCGGCATCGCCTGGTCCTACGGCAAGCACAAGTTCGAAACGCCGGGCCCGCTCGACCGCGAGAAGATCGTGAACATCCCGCGGGGTCTCGGACTGCGCGATATCGCCGACCTGCTCGCGCGCGAAAACGTCATCGAGCAGCCCTGGCTCTTCATCGGCGGAGTGCTGGTGCTCAAGGCCAAGGACGAGCTCAAGTATGGCGAATATAAATTCGTCAAGCAGGCGACCCTGCGCGAGACGATCGAGACAATCATCGAAGGCAAGGTTGTGCAGCATGCCTTCACGATTCCCGAAGGGCTGACCTCCGAGCAGATCGTCGCACGGCTGGCAGAAGTGGACTTCCTCGCCGGGAACATTCGCGAAATACCGAAAGAAGGTACGTTGCTCCCGGAGACGTACAACTTTCCTCGCGGAACAACGCGCGAGCAGGCGATCCAGCGGATGCAGAACGCGCACCGCCGGGTGGTCCAGGAAATCTGGGAGCGTCACAGCCCCGATCTCCCGATCAAGACGGCGGAGCAACTCGTGACGCTCGCGTCGATCGTCGAGAAGGAAACCGGGCGGCCGGATGAGCGCTCGCGCGTGGCGGCGGTGTTCGTCAATCGGCTGCGCCAGCGCATCAAGCTGCAGGCCGACCCGACCATCATCTACGGTCTCGTGGGCGGCAAGGGCACGCTCGGGCGGCCGATCATGCGCTCCGAAATCGAGCAGCCGACGCCGTACAACACGTATGTGATCGAAGGCCTGCCGCCGGGGCCGATTGCCAATCCGGGACGCGCCTCGCTCGAGGCGGCCGCCAATCCGGCGCGCACCAAGGAAATCTACTTCGTCGCCGACGGGACCGGCGCGCATGCCTTTGCCGAAAACCTGGCTCAGCATCAGCAGAACATCGCGAAGCTCCGCCAGTTCGAACAGCAGGTGCGCTCGCCGACCCCGACCGATCGCGCGATGCCGTTCACCGAGCCTGCGGCCCAGGCGGCCGATCCGGCGCCGCAGGTTGCCCCTGCAGCGGGGGCTGCCCCGGCGGCGAAGCACACCAAGCAGAAGGCCAAGGCCAAGACGCAGTAGAGGGTCGCTATCGCAGCGAGGGCGTCACGCCGATCGCTTATCTGCGGGCGAATAAGCCTAAGCTGACGCGCGGGCGGGGCGGCCTTCAAGGCCAGCTTCGCGCTGGTTCAGACTTGGCCCGGTGGGCAGCATGGTGAACAGCGAATCCACGGTCGTGTAGTCGAAGTAGCCGAGCCTCGCGAGCGGCTTGATCTTCAGGATATCCAGCCTTCCGTCAGGCGTAAGCGCGTCATCGCGAATGTGCACACCGACGACCTTCCCGACGACAACGTGGTGCACCCGTTCGAAATGATTCCCCGGTAGCGTCAGCGTGCAATGAAATCTGCACTCCAGATGCACGGGCGACGCCGCAACGCGCATTGGCTTGACCAGACGAGAGGGGATCATCTCGAGCTTGGCCAAAGCCGCTTCGTCGACGCCTGGCCCGACGAACTGCGATGTCACGTTGATGGCTTCGCGGAGTTCATAGGTTGCCATGTTGACCACGAACTCACCGGTATCGACCGCATTCCTGACGCTGTCCTTGCGGCGCCCCGAGCCGGGGAATGCGTTCGCCGAGAACATCACGTAAGGCGGATCATAGCCAAGATTGTTGAATTGGCTGTAGGGCGCGAGATTGACGACACCATCGCGGCTCACAGTCGAAATCCACCCGATCGGCCGTGGCACCACGATCGACTTGTAGGGGTTTAACGGCAGGCCGTGATTATCCTTGTCGGGTTCATAGAACATTCGAGGTGTCCTCGGAGGCGCCTTGGCCGGTTCATGGCTCGACTTTTCCGACAAGCCGGACGATAGCGGCGATCCTCATACGCTGTTCGTCGATCGCGCGCGCAAACTCCTCAGGCGTTCCGGTGTGTACGATCTGGCCGGCCTTCGCGAGCCGTTCTGCAACGCTCGGCTCTGCTGCAACCGCACGAATATCGGATGCAATCTGGGCCGGCAGCGCGCGCGGCATATCCCGCCATCCAAACAAACCGATCAGACCGTCAAATTCGAGCTCGGGGTGTCCGGCCTCAATCGCAGTCGGAACGTCAGGTGCGATCGGCGCCCGCGTCTTGTTCGTCACGGCCAGCAGATGAATCTTCCCGGCCCGTGCAAGGGCTAGCAGCGGAGTGAGGGTCGTCGCGACGATCTGGATCCGCCCCTCAGCGAGATCCTGGCTCGCCAGATTCGGCTGTCGGTAAAAGACTCGAACCAGGTCGAGATCGGCTGCCTTTGCAAAGCCAGCAAACAAGATTGGAAAGGCGCCGCCGCCGGAAGCCCAATTGAGCTTGCCGGGCTGCGCGCGTGCAAGGCGAACCAGCTCCGGAACGGACCGAACATTCGCCGAAGCCGTTGTGGCGATCACGCCAAAGGTGTTTGTCGCCGAGGAGATTGGCACGAGGTCGCGGTCCGGATCGTAGGTGATTTTCTCCTGGGTGAATGGGTAGACGGTGATCGGCGCCGCCGGCGAGAACAGAAGCGTGTGATCGTCGTGTGCTGCGGCAAAAGCAGTGACTCCGATCAAACCTTCTGCGCCGGTCCGGTTCTCGACGACGACCGGCTGTTTCCAGCGAGCGGTGAGCTGCTCGGCATAAACCCGCGCCGCAATGTCCGGACCGGAGCCGCTGCCAAACGGCACGATGAGCGTGACGGCACGTTGCGGCCAGGCGTCTGCGGCAATCCCATGGTCAGCCCCGATCGGCGACAGTCCAAGGCTGAGCGCGAAGACACCAGCAAAAAACCTGATCGAGCGCATGGCACTCCCTCTTGGCTGTCCTCGGCGCGGTCGCTTCGCAACTCTCATTTGGCCGTCAGAGAAACAGCCAGGCGTCCGGCGGCACATCGATGAGCACGCCAAACAACTGATGGATGACAGGCAGGCAGGGATCGCCGGGTGGGAAGTGCGGATTGCTCGGCGGGACGAGAGGCTCATCCGGATCGCCTGGGATGCCGCTCAGATGCGGGACATTGAATGCGGCGTGGTCGAAGACGCCAGATGGGTAGCTTGCGCCTGCCATGCAAGCCTCCTGTCGGATCGCCTCTCGTGCCGGGGAGCTTTCGTCAGGTCCGGTAAAAAGAGAAGTGTCATTTTTTAGATGAAGGCATTAGTATTCGCTAATGGTCAAATCGCTCGACTGGGACAGCAGGATCGGAAAGCGCGTTAGGCTACGCGATCTGCACATTTTGTTTGCCGTCGCCCAGCATGGGAGCATGGGCAAGGCAGGGCTGCATCTCGGAATGACCCAGTCGGCCGTTTCACAGGCAATCGCTGCGCTGGAGCATGCAATCGAAGCCCCGCTGCTCGATCGCGCAGCACGCGGTGTCGAGCCGACCGTCTATGGCACGGCGCTAATGCAGCGAGCGCAGGCCGCGTTCGATGAGCTCAGGTCAGGCATCAAGGATATCGAGGCGCTCACCGATCCAGCCGTCGGGGAGGTACGGATCGCGTGCACGGAGTCGATCGCAGCGGGAATTCTCCCCAGCGCCATCGAACGGTTCACGAATAATCATCCACGCGTGCAGCTTCATGTATTTCAGACTACAACTCACACCATGGGCTTCGCGGCATTGCACGAAAGGAAGGCCGATGTGGTTGTCACGCTTCTGCCCAAGCCGTTCGAAGCCGATCTTTCGGAGCGGCTCCAGGCGGAAGTTCTGTTCCAGGACCGGATTTGCCTTGCAGTCGCGAAGGACAATCCGTGGGCGCGCCGGCGCAAGATAGGCGTGGCTGAGTTGGCCAACGTGCCGCTTATTTCCCCCGCACCGGATACTCCGGGGGGAGCCGCGATCATCGAGGCATTTCGTGCGGCCGGAATACCAGCACCGCCGGTCGCGATCACCACGTTCTCGGTGCACCTGCGAAATATCCTCAGCATGCGCGGCCGCTTCATTGCGGTGCTGCCGAGTTCCGTCCTTCAGTTTGGGTCGGCCGGCAATTCTCTCAAAGAGCTGCCGATCGATCTGCCGCTGCCCGAATGGCCTGCACTTGTCGTTACCCTCAAGAACCGGACCTTGCGGCCCGCCGTCGAGCGGTTCGTCGGTTGCCTGCGCGAAGTGACCCAGCGTGGTGCGCACGGTCAACCAGCTTTCGATGCATCTCCCACCCTTGTGACCGCCAGACCGCGCCGCTAAGGTCCGCGCGATTTCGAGCAGGATTCTCATCGATGGCGCTGTCGAGCATGACCGGCTTTGCGCGGGCCGACGGCGTCTCGGGCAACTACGTCTGGCACTGGGAAATCAAATCGGTCAACGCGAAGGGTCTGGAGTTGCGCGTGCGCGTGCCGGCCGGCTGGGATGCGATCGAGCCGTCCTTGCGCGCCCGCGCTGCCGAAACACTCGCGCGCGGAACGATCCACGCCAACCTGACGGTGCAGCGCGCCGGCGTCGCGCCGGTGGTGCGCGTCAACGAGCCGGTGCTGGAGGCGGTGCTGAGCACCCTCGAGAATGTGGCGAAGCGCGTCAAGGCCGCGCCGCCCACCGCGGACGGCATCCTTTCCCTCAAGGGCGTGATCGAGGTCATCGACGAAGACGAGAGCGAGGAGGAGCGCCGCGCCGGCGAATCTGCGGTGACCGCCGGGTTCGCCGATGCGTTGAAGAGCCTCGGCGAGATGCGCAGGCGCGAAGGCGACGCGCTCGGAGCCGTGCTGCGCACGCGGCTCGACGAGATCGCGGCGCTCGCCGCGCGCGCGGAAGCTGCGCCCGGCCGAAAGCCCGAGGCGATCAAGGCGCGGCTCGCCGAGCAGGTCGCGGCGCTGCTCGAAACGTCCGCGCGCTTCGATCCCGACCGGCTGCATCAGGAGGCGATCCTGATCGCATCGAAGGCCGATATCCGCGAGGAGCTCGACCGTCTTGTCGCCCATGTCGCGCAGGCGCGGCGGCTCATCGATGCCGGCGGGCCGGCTGGGCGCAAGCTCGACTTCCTCTCGCAGGAGCTCAACCGCGAATCGAATACGCTGTGCGCGAAGTCGAATGACGTGGAGCTCACCAACATCGGGCTCGAACTCAAGACCGTGGTCGAGCAGTTCCGCGAGCAGGTGCAAAACCTGGAATGAGCGAACGGCGCGGCATCATGCTGGTGGTGTCCTCGCCCTCCGGCGCGGGCAAGACCACGCTGACGCGCAATCTGCTGGCGCAGGAAAAAGGCATCACCCTTTCGATCTCGGTGACGACGCGCGAGCGGCGGCACAGCGAGATCGACGGCGTGCACTATCATTTCATTTCGTTGCCGGAGTTCACCGCCATGCGCGACGCCGGCGGCCTGCTCGAATGGGCCGAGGTGCACGGCAATTGCTATGGCACGCCGCGCGAGCCGGTCGAGGCCGCGCTCAAGGCTGGGCGCGACATGTTGTTCGATATCGATTGGCAGGGCACGCGCCAGCTCTATCAAGCGATGCGGCAGGATATCGTCAGTGTCTTCGTGCTGCCGCCGTCTGCCGCTGAGCTCAAGTCGCGGCTGGAGCGTCGCGCCGAGGACAGCGCGGCGACGATTGCGCGGCGGTTGCGCAACGCGATTGACGAGATCGCGCACTGGACCGAGTACGATCATGTGCTGGTCAACGATGATCTCGACCACAGCTTCGCGCAGCTGCGGCAAATCCTCGCCGACGGCCGACGCCGGAGTGCACAGCGCGCAGACATGAACGCCTTCGTTGCCAGGTTGCTCAGCGACCTGCGTGAGATCGCGCGCTAGTTTCGTGCACTCTGAAGATCGTGGTGGAGACGAACGATGCCGATGGCCATTCTAGGCTCCGTCCTCTTTTTTGTGGCCGCACCCAGCGTCTTGGCGGGGCTCATTCCGTGGTGGATGACGCATTGGGAATTCCTGCCGCCGTTCTTCGGTCTGCAGGCGACGCGCGCTGTCGGGATCCTGTTGATCGTCGCGGGCGTACCCGGGCTTGTCGACTCGTTTGCGCGCTTTGCCCTGCAAGGGCTCGGCACGCCCGCGCCGATCGCACCGCCGCAGAACCTCGTGGTGACGGGTCTCTATCGCTACGTGCGCAATCCCATGTACGTTGCCGTCGTCGCCGTTATTTTCGGCCAGGCGATCCTGTTCGGCGACTGGCGCCTCGTGGCGTACGGCGCCTTCATGTGGCTCGCCTTCCACCTCTTTGTCCTGGCGTACGAGGAGCCGGTGCTCGCTGAAAGCTTTGGCGCCCAGTACGAGGATTTCCGAGCCAACGTCCCGCGCTGGATTCCGCGGTTGTCCCCCTGGCACGCCGCATAAAGCGGGCCATCGGACTGGCGGCGATGGGGCGAGCGAATGCTGCGCAATTTTACGGCACCAGCACCACACGGCCCACGACCTTTCCGGCGCGCAAGTCATCAAGCGAAGCCTGCGCCACCGACAGCGGCCGCTCGTGGATCGGCACTCCTGGAATCTTTCCCGCGCGCGCCAGCGCCATCATTTCCTCGGCTTCCGCGAGCGTGCCGGTCATCGTTCCCTCGATCGCCATTGCCTTGAGCGGAAACATTGCGATCGGCGTCGCGAAGCTGCCGCCGATCAGGCCGGTGATGACGACCTTGCCGCCTTTGCCGATGGCGCCGACGGCGAAGGCGAGCGAGCCATCGGTTCCGGCGAAATCGACCGCGCCGGCCACGCCGCCGGTGGCACGCAGCAGCGCCTTGCGGGCGTTGGGATCGGCGGAATCGTAGGCGGCAGCGGCCCCGGCCTTCAGCGCGGCCTCGCGCTTGGCCGGGTCGATGTCGGCGACGATCGGCTTGTGCGGAAACAGCGCAAGCGCGAACGCAAGCCCCATCATGCCGACGCCGCCGAGGCCGACCAGCAGGATCGGTCCGCGCCTGGCATGCTCGGTGAGTCGCTTCAACGCGGAGAACGCCGTCAGCCCCGAGCACATGTAGGCGCCGGCGAGCGAGGCCGGCAGCGCGCCGTGATCG
>Ga0310810_10003890_pt1 | contig 16396 bp, 10 predicted proteins | sample NCmetagenome_FD_207641 | JGI IMG/M metagenome (GOLD analysis project Ga0310810, IMG submission 207641) | Soil microbial communities from experimental microcosm in Duke University, North Carolina, United States - NC | ecosystem: Engineered > Artificial ecosystem > Soil microcosm > Unclassified ... | reverse complement strand
CTTCACCGCGGTCGCGCCCTCTGCGACCAGGCGCGAGAGCGCCAGCGGGCCTGGCACGTTCTGCGCGAGGCTGACGATGCGGACCCCGGAAAGCGGTAGCCGCGGGTTCCGTGCGCGCGGCGCGGCCGTGGAACGGCGGGCAGCCACGGGTTCAATCGCCGAAGTGAATCCGGTGTTCGACCTCGGCGAAGCGCCGCGCGGCCTCGGGTTCGGGTGCGATCAGCGAGACCGCGATCCCCACGAGAAATGACAACGGGATGGTCACAAGGCCGGGATTGCGCAGCGGGAACCAGGCCGTGGGCTGCTTGAGGATGTCGACCTGAACGGTCGGCGACAGGTAGATGAGGATCAGCGCCGAGGCCGTCCCGACGATCATCGAGGCCTGGGCGCCGCGGGTGGTGAACGCCCGCCAGAAGACCGACATCACCAGAGCAGGGAAGTTGGCGCTGGCGGCGATCGCAAACGCCAGGCCGACCATGAACGCCACGTTCTGTCCCTTGAACACGATGCCCAGCACGATCGACGCGATGGCCAGCACGATGGTCGCGGCTCGCGCCACGACGAACTGCTCGTGCTCGGCAGCATGGCCGCGGCGGATGACGCTGACCCAGACGTCGTGAGCCAGCGCCGCCGCTCCCGCGAGCGTCAGGCCGGCAACAACCGCGAGAATCGTCGCGAATGCCACGGCGGCGATGAACCCGAGGAACGCCTGGCCGCCAACGGTTTCAGCGAGGAGCAGCGCTGCCATGTTGCCGCCGGCGTCCACCTTGCGGATCGAGTCCTGGCCGACCAGGACCATCGCGCCGAATCCGAGCACGAACGTGAGCAGGAAAAACGTGCCGACCACGCCGGTCGCGACCGCGACCGACACCCGAGCCGTCTTCGCGTACGGCACCGTGTAGAAGCGCATCAGGACGTGGGGAAGACCCGCGGTTCCGAACATCAGCGCGATACCGAGCGAGATGGCGTCCAGCGGATCCGAGACGAGCCGGCCCGGCGCGAGCACAGCTGCTCCGTACTGCCGCGCCGCCTCGCTGAAGAGCGCCAGCGGGTTCATGCTGAACCGGACGAGGACCAGGAACGCAAGCAGGAACGCGCCGCTCAGCAGGAGTACCGCCTTGACGATCTGCACCCATGTCGTCGCCAGCATGCCGCCGAAGAGCACGTACGCCAGCATGACGAGGCCGACGATGACGACCGCGGTTTCGTAGGGGAGACCGAACAGGAGCCGAATCAGGTTGCCGGCGCCCACCATCTGCGCGATGAGATAGAAGGCCACTACCGCCAGCCCGCCAAACGCCGAGGCAACGCGCACCGGCGTCTGTCGCAGCCGGTACGCGACCACATCGGTGAAGGTGTACTTGCCAAGGTTCCGGAGGGGCTCGGCGATCATGCAGATCACCACCGGCCAGCCAACCAGGAAGCCGATCGAGTAGATGAGCCCGTCGAAGCCGGAGAGCGACACGAGGCCGGCGATCCCGAGGAAGCTGGCTGCGCTCATGTAGTCGCCCGCGAGCGCCAGGCCGTTCTGGGTGGCGGTGATGCTCCGGCCGGCGGCGAAGAACGTCTCGGTGTTCTTCGTTCGCCGTGCCGCAAACCAGGTGATGACCAGTGAGAGCGCGATGAACAGCGCGAAGCCGCCGATCGCAATCGGGTTGGGGCCCGCGCCGCTCACTTGGGCCCTGCTTCGTGCCTGAGCGCGGCGAGCGCCGGATCGTAATGCCGGTTGGCCCAGCGCACGTAGATTGCGATCAGCAGCCACGTCGAGACGATGACCAAGGCTCCCAGGAGGATCCCGAGCGACAGTCCTTCGGCGATCGAGGTGCCGAGCAGCGGTTTGTCGTAGGCGACCAGCAGGATGAAGCCGATGTAAATCACCGCCATCGTCACGGTGATCATGAGGGCGATGCGCCAGCGGGCGGCGTCGAGCGTGCGCAGCTTGTCAGATGGGGACGACACGCGGCGCATGATACAGCAGGCGGCGCTTCGCACCGCAGGCCTCGCTGCCGCGCGGCTCGGCAGGCGCCGCTTCGCAGCGTAGGCCTCGAACGGCAGGCGCCGCTTCGCGGTGCAGGCCTTCGGTAGGCCGCGCTGCGCGCGTCGGGCGCGCCTTTGGCGCGCAGGATTCAGGGAATGGCGATTGTCACGCGCAGGGTCCAGGCCCGGTCGCCGGCTTCGCTGCGCACCCGTGCAGTGAGTGGCACGACCTTCGCGCCGTCCGGATAGAAATCGGCCCACGGTGCGAAGGGAAGCGTGATGGTCGTCTCGGCGCCGGCCTTCGGTTCGATCACCAACTGAAAATATCCCGCCTTCTCATAGGCCGGAAGCCAGAGCGCCGCGGCGACGCGAGGCGACGGGCTGGAATCGAACATCATCCGGCTCTCGACGGTGTCGTACGAGGTTTCGAACGGCGTTCCCGGCGACGTGGTGCCGGCGGTCCTGCGTGCCCACTCTTCGGAGCGGCCCATCAGGGAATCGAAGATGGCGACGTCGTGAGGCGGGGCGCCAAGCCGGCCATTCGGATCGGCGATCGCGATCTCCAGGTGATGCGTGAAGACGCCGGTGCCGCAGCCGGCCATCATCGCTCCTGCCGCAAATAGCCACAACGACAGGTGCCGCACGCGAGGACTATACTCGGCCGCCGAGGTGCCCGTGCGCATAAAGCTCTACATTCCCGTGTGTGCCTGCCTCCTTGTTGCCGCGTGCAGCGGCCCGCAAGCCTCGGCCGCCCGCGCGGCGGCGAGCACCAACCCATTCACAATCGACGATCTGATCGACATCAAGCACCCCTCCTCGCCCGTCTGGTCGCCCGACGGAAAGCGCGTTGTCTTCGTCTGGGACCGCGCCGGCGTGTCGAACCTGTATGTTTCGGACCTCTCCGGCGCCGAGCCGCGCGCGCTGACGTCGGAGGCGGGCGCCGGCGTGACCAGCGTCCCGTTCTGGAGCGGCGACAGCAAACGGATCTACTTCGCGCATCGGGGCGACCTGTGGCAGGTGCCGGCCGACGGCGGCGCCGCCGCGCCGGTATGGACGACGCCAGCGGTTGAATCGGAGATCACCCACGGCCCAGACGGGACCCGCGTGGCTTTCACGCGACGGGCCGACAAGGGGACCGAGCTCGTCGTGCGCGCCCTCGACGCCGGCACCGAGTCCGTCGTCGCTCGCGACGAGCAGTCGATCGGCGGAGTCTCGTGGTCGCCGGACGGCCGGCGCATTGCGTATGCCGCGGGCGCGCGATCGATTCGCCACGAGCAGGTACCTGACTACTCCGGCGCGAAGATCATCTACACCGTCACCGAGCGTGTGCCCGGTCGCGCCTTCGTGGCGAGCGCGAGCGGAGGCCGTGTTGTTGCCATCCAGGAGGCCGCCGGCGGAGGCTTGCGATGGCTCGGCAACGACCGGCTGGTGTTCGACCGGCAGTCACCGGATTTCAAGCGCCGAACCACGTTTGTCGCCGACGCATCGACCGGCGCGGCCCGCCAGTTGCGCGAAGACGTGGACGCGAAGTTCTGGAGCATCCCCGGCAACACCGGCGCAGCGGCGCAGCCATCGCCGGATGGGAAATGGATCGCGTTCCTTTCCGATCGTGACGGGTGGGATCACCTCTACGTAATGGCCGCCGGCGGCGGCGAACCGGTCCAGGTGACGAAGGGCGAGTTCGAGGCCTGGCGACCCAGCTGGTCTCCCGACAGCACGCGCATCGCGTTCGACGCCAACCTGCCCGGCAAGCCTGGCACCCGGCAGATCGGCGTCGCGAAGATCGACGGCGATACGGAGCCGAAGGCGACGGTTGCGATGATCACCGACGCGCGCGGCACGCATATCGCGCCCGAGTGGTCGCCTGACGGGACGCGTCTGGTCTACCAGCACACCGATCCGCGGACGTCGGCGGATCTATTGGTCATCGCTGCGGCTGGCGGCGCCTCGTCGCGGCTCTCCAATTCGTTGCCGGCAGCTGTGGCCAAGGCCGACCTGGTCGAACCCGAGTTCGTCACCTATCCCGGCCCCGACGCCAGGCCAGTGCCTGGCTGGCTGTTCGTGCCGAAGACCCTCGACCGCTCGAAGAAGCACCCGGCGATCGTCTGGATTCACGGCGACGGCGTGAACCAGAACTACGACGGCTGGCACGTGCAACGGAACTACGCCGTGTACTACTCGTTTCACCAATACCTGCTGCAGCAGGGCTACGTCGTGTTCGCGCCGGACTATCGCGGCAGCATCGGCTACGGGCGCGACTGGCGGCAGGGCGTCTATATGGACGTCGGCGGCAAGGACGCGCAGGACGCGTGGATGGCCGCGAACTACTTGAAGACGCTGCCCTATGTGGATGGCGATCGCATGGGGGTATGGGGGCTCAGCTACGGCGGGTTCTTCACGCTGATTGCGGTGACCGACCAGCCGACACTGTTCCGGGCCGGTGTGGACGTTGCCGGCGTCGTCGATTACGCGATGTACTACGAGGACCCCTATCACGGCGGCTGGACCGCGAGCCGCATCGGGACGCCGGACCAGAACCCCGAGGTCTACCAGAAGGCCTCACCGATCTCTCATGTCGACCGCCTGCAACGGCCGCTGCTGATCCTGCACGGGACCTCCGACGTCAACGTCCCGTACCTGCACTCGGTCCGGCTGACCGACGAGTTGTTGAAGAAAGGAAAGGGTGAACTCTTCGAGTTCATGACCTACCCGGGCGAGTTCCACTACTTCACCCGCGCGCACGTGCTGCGGGATGCCTGGACCCGCGTTGACCGATTCTTCAGGCGGCACCTGATCGAGTTCGGAGGAGCGGTCGACGCCAACTGAGGGGCGTCACATCACGAGCAAAAAGAAGGGCCGCAACGATTGCTCGCTGCGGCCTTTGAGGTCGGGCGTGAAGCCCGAAGCGTGGAGTCTGAAGCCTCAGTTCTCCGGCTTGTGGAGCACTTCCTGGACCGGCGAGTCCTTCTTCGGCCCGCGCAGGCCCTGGATCTGGATGACCGGCTCACCCGGCTGCTCCTTCAGCACGTGCTGGCGATAGAGCTTCTCCATCTCCGCGTGATGACGCTGTTCTTCGGGCGTCATCTCGTGCTTCTGCTTCCGGGCCCGGAGCTTTTCCTCGCGGGCGTTCTTCGCGATGCCCATGTCGTCGAGGTCGGTCTGCGCGCCCTTCGCCACCGCTTCGGCGTTCAGCTTCAGCGAGTGATCGGTCGTGTTGAGCGGCACGTTCTTGTTCCCGGCGAAGATCTCGTGGCGGCCGTGGTCCTCGTACCACTTGGTAAGCGTCGCCGTCATGTGCATCTTCTCGATGATGTTCCGCCAGCCGATGCCGGTGTTGTAGGCGCAGAAGGAAATCTCGCCCTGCTGCGTGGCGTAGGGGATGATGCACATCTCCGTCCGCCGGAAGTCGTAGTTGAACAGGTCCTGGAACCACATCCCGGCGATGAACAGGAAGTTCCAGCGATCTGCGCGGCGCTTCTCGATGTCCTGCGTCGTCCGGTCGCCCTCGACCTTGCCGTACTTGCCCTTCTGGGCGCCCTTGGTCGCGCCGAAGGTCTTGTCGAATTTCTTCAGCAGGTCGGACAGCTTGAAGTGGGTCGGCGCCTGGAACGGATCGTAGTTCCGGGCCACTGCCAGCGACATGCCGACGATCGAGAGGAACCGACTCCGGCCTCCGTCGTTCACCAGCGCGACGTCCTTGGCCAGCTGCTCGGCCTTGAGGAACGCCGTCACCGGCACCGCTTCCTTGGTTTCCTTGTCGATCATCACCGCCATGCCGATGCCGCAGTTCGGGTGGCAGCCGCACGTCACGTTGCCCCACTCGTGCTCCGGTCCCTTGACCGTGTCGGCCCAGTCGGTGAACGTGCCCATGAACGAGATCGGGAACCAGTCCCGGATCGGCTCGCCGAGGCCGGTCTGGTTCTTCACGTCGTGCGCAAGGTGGCTCAGCGTGTAGCGCTGCGCGGCCCGCCGCTCCGGCGTCACCTCCTCGTCGCGCCCGGTGAAGCTCACCGGCTGGAACGACAGGAAGTTGATCTTCTTCGGGTTGTCGAGCGCGAACTCGATGACCCGGCCGACCTGCTCGTTGTTGACGCCGTTGACGATCGTGATGACTGGCACGATGTCGACGCCGGCGCTGTGCAAGTTCTCGATAGCGCGGAGCTTGACGTCGAACAGGTTGCCGACCCGGCGGTGCGAGTTGGCAGCGTTGCCGATGCCGTCGAACTGCAGGTAGGCGTAGCGCAGGCCGGCCTCGGCCGCGGCCTTGGAAAAGTCGGCGCTCTTGGCGAACTCGATGCCGTTGGTGGCCGCCTGGACCGAGTTGTAGCCGACCTTGCGTGCGTAGCGAACCGCGTCCAGGAAGTAGGGCGAGAGGGTCGGCTCGCCGCCCGAGAACTGCACCGACATCTGCCGCCGCGGCTTGATGGTGATGGCGTTGTCGAGCACCATCTTGATGTCGTCCCAGGTGAGCTCGTGGACGAAGCCGACCTGGTTGGCGTCCATGAAGCACGGGTCGCACATCATGTTGCAGCGGTTGGTCAGGTCCACCGTGAGGACCGCGCCGCGGCCGTACTTGATGGTGCTGCTGCCGTGGTTGTGGAGCGTCTCGTCGTTGTGGGCGCGGATGTCGCGGCCAGGGAAGACGTCCTCGAGGTGCTTGAAGAAGGCGGTGTCGATCGCCATCACGTCCTCGAAGTGCCCGTGGATCGGGCAGTCCTTCACCATGACGATCTTGCCGTCCTTCTCGGTGATGGTCGCCTTGATCTCGCCGACTTTTTCGTTCAGGAGCACGTCGACCGGCCTCTTGCCGTCGAGGATCTGCTGGCGCGCCTCGCGCACGCAGGTCGGACAGAGCGAATCGGTCTCGCGTGGCCAGCCGAGCGGCGGCTTGGTCTTCTGATAGGACTTCTGCAGGGGCTTGTCGGACCACTTCGGCGTGAACGACGCGTTTGGCGCAATCTTGTTCAGCCGCGAGAACACCTGCCAGGCGCCGTTGGCGGCGATGGACAGGGCCTTCTCTGCATACTTGATGGGCGGGTGCATAGGGCTCTTCGCTCCTCGTAAGTGTCTAATTCACGGCATTTTACGGGCGCGGAGGCGGGGCGGACGGCAAAACTCCCGAGCGGGCCGGAACGGGGGGTGAACGGGCAGTGGTGACACCGAACGGCCTATTTCGGACCATTTCAGTCGCCTATCCCGGCTGGTCGCGGCCACCCGCTATGATCAGCCGCCATCTCTCATGCTGAGCTACTTCCCCGTGCTTGCCGTCATCTTCGCCCTGACCCTTGGCGCCGGCCTCTTCGTTCTGCTCCTGGTCGGACGCCGCATCGGCAACCGCCGCGCGGCCGCCGATCCCGATGGCAGCCACGCCGGGCTCGGTGCGGTCGAGGGAGCCGTGTTCGGCATGCTCGGTCTCCTGATCGCGTTCACGTTCTCAGGTGCGGCTGGCCGGTTCGACGAGCGCCGGATCCTGATCGTCACCGAGGTCAACAACATCGGCACCGCGTGGCTGCGCATCGACATGCTCGCGGCCGCCGACCAGGCGCCGATGCGCCAGATGTTTCGCGATTACGTCGATGCCCGGCTGGCCACCTACGCGAACTTTCTGTCGTTCGACCGCTCGTTCGCGGCCAATGCCGAGGCGCTCCGCCAGCAGAACGCGATCTGGCAGCTGGCCGTGCCCGCGGCCGCTCGTGCGGGCGATGGAACGGCGGCCTCGATGCTGCTGCTGCCCGCGCTCAACGACATGTTCGACATCGCCGAGATGCGGCGGCGCGTGACCACCTATCACCCGCCGCTCGTCATCTTCTTCATGCTGGCGACCTTCGCGATGGTCGGCGCGCTGCTGGCGGGGTACGGCATGTCCAAGGGGCGCGCACTCAGCCTGACCCACGCGATCGGTTTTGCGCTGGTCCTCGCCTTGACCGTGTACGTGATCGTGGACATCGAGTACCCGCGGCTCGGCTTCATCCGCGTGGATGCCGCCGATCAGGCCATGATCGACCTGCGCCGGGGCATGAACTAGGAGCCAGGAAATAGGAAATAGGAATTAGGAACCAGGAATTAGGAACCAGGAACCAGGAGCCACACGTCATGCCACGCCTCTTGCCTGCCGTCGCTCTGACGCTCGCTGTCAGCCAGGCGCTCATCGCCCAGCCGGCGCCGCCCGCAGGCGATCGCATTGCGCTCGTCAACGCGAACGTCGTCAACGTCGCGACTGGCGCCGTGCAGGACGGGCAAACGCTCGTCCTCGCCGGCGGCCGCATCCAGAGCATCGGGACTGCGGCCCCGCCGGCGGGCGTGAAAGTCGTGAACGTGGCGAATCGCTGGGTGCTGCCCGGCCTGATCGACGCGCACGTCCACATCGCGAGCCTTCCCGAGATGCGCGCCGCGCTGCAGTCGGGTGTGACCACGGCCCGCAGCGCCGGCGTCTCCAGCTACGCCGACGTTGGCCTCCGCGAGCTGGTGAAGAAAGGCTACGTGCCCGGGCCCGACCTCCTCGCGTCCGGATACCACGTGCGCACGTTCCCGGCGCCGGAGCTGTTTCTCACCGATCCCGATCTCGGCGACCTGCTCGGCGGTGTCACCACGGTAGACGCGATTCGCCGCGTCGTGCGCGCCAACCTCTCGCACGGCGCGGAATGGATCAAGGTGACGGCAACGGAACGCGCCGGGACACCGGATACCGATCCACGGAAGCAGATGTTCTCGGAGTCCGAACTGGAGGTCATCGTCGGCGAGGCGGCATTGAAGTCCGTCCCGGTGATGGCGCATGCCCATGGCGCGGAAGGCGCGCACGCTGCGGTCAAGGCCGGCGTGCGGAGCATCGAGCACGGCACCTATCTGACCGAAGAGACGCTGTCGCTGATGGCGAAGATGGGCACCTTCTTCGTACCGACCGCGGACATCGTCAACGATCTGGCGGAGCCGGGCGGCGACTACGACAACCCGGTGCTGCAGCGCCGCGGCCAGATGATGCTGCCAATCCTGAAGCACGCAATCCAGCGCGCGAAGGCCCTGAACGTGAAGATCGGCGCCGGATCCGACACCAGCTACGGAGCGAAAAGCATTACCACGCTGGCCCGAGAGATCGTCATGCTGGCGGACTCCGGTCTGACGCCGCTCGACGCGTTGCAGGCGGCGACGACGCGGAATGCCGAGCTGTTGCGGCTGGAGAAGGAGGTCGGCCAGGTGGCGCAGGGGTTCCAGGCCGATCTGATCGTCGTGGCCGGCAATCCGCTGCAGGACGTCCGGACCGTGCTCGATCCGCTGCTGGTCGTCAGCAACGGCAAGGTCGCGGTCGACCGGCTCACGTTTGGCCGCTGAGCCACAGGCGCGCGGGCCTGATAGACTTTTCGTTTTCCGGCAATTCGAAGGAGCAGGCGATGGCGACGATGAGCGAAGTGTCGATGACTGGTGAGCAGATGGTCGCGTTGACCAAGCGCCACACGTTGTTCGAGTGGTCGGCGCAGGCGCACGTGGACCCGATTCCAGTCGCCCGCGCGAAAGGCGTGCACTTCTGGACACCTGAGGGGAAGCGTTACATCGATTTCAACAGTCAGCTGATGTGCGTCAACGCCGGCCACGGCGATCCGCGCATCGTCAAGGCGATCCAGGATCAGGCTGCGACGCTCGCTTATGCGAATCCGTTCATGGCTACAGAGCCGCGGGCCCGGCTCGGTGAGAAGCTGGCGCAGCTCACGCCAGGCGACATCGACGTCTTCTTCTTCACCAACGGCGGCGCCGAGGCCAACGAGAACGCGATGCGGATCGCGCGGCTGGTTACCGGGCGCCACAAGATCCTGGCGCGCTACCGGTCGTATCACGGCGGGACGGCCGGCAGCCTGACCATGACCGGTGATCCGCGGCGGTGGGCGATGGAGCCGGGGATGCCCGGGGTCGTGCACGTCCGCCACCCGTATCACGGCGTGAACCGCGGTTCCGACACGGCCGAGCAGGCGCTGGCCGAGATCGAGGAAGTGATGATGCTCGAGGGACCGCAGACCATCGCGGCCTTCATCATGGAAACGGTCACCGGCACCAACGGCGTGCTCCCGCCGCCGCCCGGGTATCTCGAGGGCCTCCGAGCACTCTGCGACAAGCACGGCATCCTCCTCATCTGCGACGAGGTGATGTGCGGGTTCGGCCGTACCGGCAAGTGGTTCGCGGTCGAGCACTACAACGTCGTGCCCGACATGCTGACGATGGCCAAGGGGCTGACGAGCGCCTACGTGCCGCTCGGCGCCGTGGGGATCCGCCGGGCGCTCGCCGATCACTTCCAGCAGAAGGTGTTCTACGGCGGCCTGACCTACAACAGCCACCCGCTGGGCTGCGCCACTGCGCTTGCCACCTTGCAGGTCTATGAAGAGGACAACCTCATCGAGCGCGCCGCGCAGATGGGACGGGTGATGAGGCGGCTGATGGACGAGCTCACCGCGAAGCACACGTGCGTTGGCGAAGCGCGGAACATCGGGCTCTTCGGCATCTTCGAGCTGATCCGCAATCGCGAGACGCGCGAGCCGCTGGCGCCGTTCAACGGCAGCTCGCCGGAGATGCAGATGCTCGGGAAGTTCTTCCGCGAGCAGGGCCTCTATACGTTCGTGCGCTGGAACACGTTCTTCACGAACCCGCCCCTCTGCATCACGGAAGCCGAGCTGCGTGAGGCGTTCGCGATCATCGACGAAGGGCTGACCCGGGTCGACGCCGCGCTCGCGTAAGCTTGGAAGATGGCTGTTCGTGACGTGATCATCGTGGGCGCCGGTCCGGCCGGACTGGCGACCGCGATTGCGGCCCGTCAGCGGGGGCTCGACCATCAGGTGGTGGAGCAGGGCGCGATCGTGGATGCGATCTATCGCTATCCCACGCACATGTCCTTCTTCACCACGCCGGAGCTGCTCGAGATCGGCGGAATGCCGCTGGTGACGCCCTACGAGAAGCCGACGCGGCTCGAGGCGCTGCGCTACTACCGCAAGGTGACCGAGGCCTATCAGCTCCAGGTGGCGTTGCACGAGAAGGTCACCGCGGTGACGGCGGTCGGCTCTGCGGACGATCCGCTCTTCGAGGTGGAGTCGATTGGCCGTCAGGGGCAGACGCGCGTGCGCGAAGCGCGAGCCGTCGTCCTCGCCATGGGCTATTTCGATCATCCGAACCTGCTTGGCGTTCCCGGCGAGGACCTGCCGCACGTCACGCACTTTTACAAGGAAGCGCACCCGTACTACCGGCAGCGGGTCGTCGTCGTTGGCGGCAAGAATTCGGCGGTCGAGGCCGCGCTCGAGTTGTACCGGGCTGGCGCGCACGTGACGCTGGTCCACCGCGGCCCGACGCTGGGCGAGTCCGTGAAGTACTGGGTCAAGCCGGACATCGACAACCGCATTCGCAACGGCAGCGTTGCGGCACATTTCTCGACCGAGGTCATCGAGATCCGCTCCACCGATGTGGTCGTGCGCCGCATTGGCGAGTCGGACACCCAGACGATTCCGGCAGAGGCCGCGCTGCTGCTCACCGGTTATCACGCCGACGCGGCGTTCCTCCGGCACTGCGGCGTCGAGGTCGATCCGGTGACGCTCGTGCCGCGCCACGACGCGCATACCTTCGAGAGCAATGTGCCGAACCTCTTCATCGCCGGCGGACAGATTGCCGGGCGGCGCACGGGGAGCGTGTTCATCGAGAACGGCCGGTTCCACGGTCAGCAGATTGCCGCCGTATTGGCCGAGCGATTCGGGGTCACGGTTTAGCAGAGCGGCCGGCGCAGGCCGAAGGGAGAAGCCTTTCGCTTCTCACCTCTCACTTCTCACTTCGGCTCGGGTCGCGGTTCGTCCCCGAGCCGCCAGCCTCGAGCCCGCCGAGCGCCTTGTACACCGCGACGACGCTGGTGAACACACCGGCCTCGGCTTGAGCGACGGCTTCCTGCGCTTGCAACTCGGTGCGCTCGGCATCGAGCAGCTGGAGGAAGTCCACCGCGCCTTCGCGATATCTCACTCGAGCAATACCCGCCGCACGCGCGCTCTCGCGCGCCTGGTCCACGAGCTTCACCAGCCGCTCCTGCTCCTCGCGGTAATTCACCAGCGCCGTTTCGGTCTCTTCAAGCGCGGCGAGCACGACACCGTCGAACCGGGCGAGGGCCTCGCGGGTCGCGGCGCTCGCGCCGCGAAGGCGATCGCGGGCGCTGCCGAGATCGAACGCCGCCCAATTGAGCGCGGGGGTTACCGCCCACGACACTGAATCAGCATTGCCGAACAGGCTGCCGCGACCGGCAAGAAAGCCGAGGAAGCCGGTGAGCGTGATCCGCGGATAGAGGCTTGCGGCGGCAACGCCTTCGATGGCGGTCGCGGCAGCAAGCTGGCGCTCCGCGGCGCGCACGTCGGGACGCCGCCGCAGGATCTCCACCGGTGGTCCGACCGCCAGGGCTCGGGCCAGCGGCGGATAGGCCCGAGGCGAGAGATCCGCGTTGAGCATCCCCGGACGAACACCAACCAGCACCGCCAGCCGGTGCTGGCGCCGGGCCAGGGCTGCGCGCACCGGCGGAATGCCCGCCTCGGTAGCCGCCACCCGCGCCGCGGCGCTCGCCACATCCTGCTCTTCGCCGATCCCCGCGTCTCGCCGCACCGTCGTCAACCGAAGGCTCTCGCGCTGGTTCGTGAGGCTCTGGTCGAGCACCGTCAGCTGCTGCTGCAGCCCGCGAAGCTCGAAGTAGTTGCGTGCGATCTCGGCCACGACGCTGACCCGCACGTCGTCGAGTGATGCGGCCAGCGCGCCGGCATTGGCGGCCGCGGCCCGCATCTGCGATCGGACCCGCCCGAACAGGTCCAGCTCCCAGAACGCGTCGAAGCCGGCGCGGTAGGTGGTGATCTCCCGCCGCTCCTCGGAGAAGCCCGGGATCGGCTGGTCGCGGCGGTCGACGCTGGCGCCAACGGTCACGGTGGGATAGCGGTCCCGATCGACCTCATCGGAGAACGCCCGCGCCTGATCGAGCCTCGCCACTGCTTGCCGCACGTCGGTGTTGGCGTCGAGTGCCGCCACGACGAGCGCGTCGAGGACCGGGTCCTGGAACTGGGCCCACCACCGCGGATCGAAGCGGCTCGTGTCGCCGATATCCGGTGTCAGGTTCTGGAGCGTCGGCGGCGCGACCTCTGGCGTGGTGTAAGGGCGCGAGACCCCGCACGCGCTGAGCGCCAGCGCCGCGCCAAGCAGCACCAGTGTTCGCATCGAACCGCGCATGTCAGTGGCCCTCCGCCACGGCCGGAATTGACGACGCCTGCCGGCGACTCGAGAGCCGCTGCATCACGCGGCCGATGGCGTCGTAGAAGACTGGCGTGAGGAACAGCCCGAACGCCGTGACGCCGAGCATCCCCGCGAAGACCGCCACACCCATCGCCCGGCGAATCTCGAACCCCGCCCCGGTCGAAAACACCAGCGGCACCACGCCCATGATGAAAGCCACGGACGTCATCAATACCGGCCGCAGCCGGACGCGGCAGGCGGTGAGGATTGCCTCTCGACGGGAAACGCCCTCGTCCTCGCGGAGCTTCGCAAACTCCACGATCAGGATCGAGTTCTTGCAGGCCAGCCCTGCGAGCACCAGGAAGCTGATCTGCGTGAAGACGTTGTTGTCACCGCCCGTCAGCCATACGCCGGCCAGCGCAGAGAGCATGGTCATCGGGACGATAAGCAGCACCGTCAGTGGCAGCGTCCAGCTCTCGTAGAGCGCTGCCAGCACGATGTAGACGAGCAGCACGCAGAGCGGGAAGACGAGCACCATGGTGTTGCCGGCGATGAGCTCCTGGTAGGCCAGCTCGGTCCACTCGAAGGTCATTTCCGGCGGCAGCGCCTGGCGAAGCGCCTGGGCGATGGCGGTCTGGGCTTCGCCGGAACTGAAGCCCTGGGCCGGACCCCCGTTGATCTCCGCGGCGGGATATCCGTTGTAGTGCATCACCTGGTCCGGGCCGTAGCCACGCGTGATCTTGACCAACGCGCCGAGTGGCACCATGTCGCCGCTCGCGCTGCGCGTCTCGAGCCGCCGAATCGTCTCGGGCTGGAGCCGGAAGGCCGATTCGGCCTGAACGTTCACCTGGTAGGTCCGGCCAAAGCGATTGAAGTCGTTGACGTAGAGCGAGCCGAGATACACCTGCAAGGTCTCGAACACGTCAGTCAGCGCGACTCCGTACGTCTTGGCTCGCTCCCTGTCGACGTCCGCGTTGATCTGCGGCACGCTGACCTGGAAGCTCGAGAACAAGCCCGCGAGCGACGGCACCGCTCGCGCCTGGCCCATCGCGCCCTGCACCTGCGAGTAGAGCTGCTCGAAGCCAGCCCCGCCGCGATCCTCGACATAGAGCTTGAAGCCGCCGACTTGCCCGAGTCCCTGGACTGGTGGCGGCGGGAAGATCGCGACGATGGCTTCCTGGATACCTCCAAAGAACTGCTGATTCAACGACTGGACGATGCCCTGGGCGCTCAGCTCCGGCGTCTTCCGTTCCTCCGACGGCTTGAGGATGACGAACGCGATGCCGGCGTTGGGCGCGTTGACGAAGTTGTTGATCGAGAGCCCCGGGAAGGCGACCGAGTTCGACACACCGGGGTGGTTCATCGCGATATCGGTCATCTTCCGGATCACCGATTCGGTTCGATCCAGCGTGGCGCCATCAGGGAGCTGGGCGAACGCGACCAGGTACTCCTTGTCCTGCGTCGGCACAAACCCCTGCGGCACCTGCTTGAATCCGACAGCCGTGAGGCCGACGAGTCCGGCATAGACCACGATGGCCGCGACGGCGACGCGCAGCACGCGCGAGACACCCAGCGTGTAGCCATTCGACGCCCTGGCGAAGAACCGGTTGAAGGCGCGGAAGAACCACCCGAACAGCCGGTCGAGGGTCCGTTGCACGAGGTCGCGCGGCGCGCCATGCGGCTTGAGCAGCAGCGATGCCAGGGCCGGACTGAGGGTCAGCGAATTGATCGCCGAGATCACCGTCGAGATCGCAATCGTCAACGCGAATTGGCGGTAGAACTGCCCGGTCAGGCCGCTGACGAAAGCCGTCGGCACGAACACCGCGCACAACACCAACGCAATGGCGATGATCGGCCCGGAGACCTCTTCCATCGCCTTCCGTGCCGCTTCGAGCGGCGGGGATCCCAGCTCGATGTGTCGCTCCACGTTCTCCACCACCACGATCGCATCGTCGACGACGATGCCGATCGCGAGCACGAGCCCGAAGAGCGACAGCGTGTTGAGCGAGAAGCCGAGCAGCAGCATGACGGCAAACGTGCCGATGAGCGACACGGGCACCGCGACGAGCGGAATCAACGACGCGCGCCAGGTCTGCAGGAAGACGACGACCACCAGCGCGACGAGCACGATGGCTTCGAACAGCGTTTCGACTACGGCTTCGATCGACTGGCGGACGAAGATCGTCGGGTCGTAGACGATCCGGTACTCAACGCCCTCAGGAAAACTCTTCTGCAAGGTCGCCATGGTCTCCCGGACCTGGTTCGACGCCTCGATGGCATTGGTCCCGGGCCGCTGGAAGATGCCGATCGCCACCGCCGGCTGGTTGTCCAGCAGGCTGCGCAGCGCATAGAGGTTCGCTCCAAGCTCGACGCGACCGACGTCCCGCACGCGCGTGATCCGTCCATCAGGAGTGGCCCGCACGACGATGTCGGCGAACTCCTGTTCGTTGGCAAGCCTCCCGCGAGCGTTTACCGAGAGCTGGAACGACGTGTCGCTCGGTGCCGGCGGCCCGCCGAGGACGCCGGCGGCGACCTGGACGTTCTGCTCGCGAATCGCGCGGACGACGTCGCTCGCGGTGAGCTGCCGGGACGCGAGCCGATCCGGATCGAGCCACACCCTCATGCTGTATTCGCCTGCGCCGAACACCTGCGCGTTGCCGACGCCGCGGATGCGGAGCAACTCGTCGCGGACGCGTAGATGCGCGAAGTTCGACAGGTAAAGCATGTCGTAGCGCGAGTCCGGTGAGACGAGGTGCACGACCATGATGAAGTCGGGCGAGCTCTTCTCGGTGACGACGCCGATGCGTTGCACTTCGGGCGGCAGCCGCGGCAGCGCTTGCGACACACGGGTCTGGACGTCGACCTGCGCCTGGTCGAGATCCGTGCCGAGGGCAAAGGTCACCGTCAGCGTCATCCGCCCATCGGCAGTGGCCTGCGAGAACGTGTAGAGCATGTTCTCGACGCCGTTGATCTGCTGCTCGAGCGGCGAGGCGACGGTTTCGGCGATGATGCGCGGATTGGCTCCCGGATAAGTCGCAGTGACGACGACGGTCGGTGGCACGACCTGGGGGTACTCGCTCACCGGCAAGACGAGAAGCGAGAGCCCGCCGGCAACCACGAAGACGAGTGAGAGGACCGCGGCGAAGATCGGGCGGTCGATGAAGAAGCGGGCCAGATTCACGGTCGCCTCCTCATTGCG
>Ga0310810_10003889_pt1 | contig 16398 bp, 15 predicted proteins | sample NCmetagenome_FD_207641 | JGI IMG/M metagenome (GOLD analysis project Ga0310810, IMG submission 207641) | Soil microbial communities from experimental microcosm in Duke University, North Carolina, United States - NC | ecosystem: Engineered > Artificial ecosystem > Soil microcosm > Unclassified ... | reverse complement strand
CCGCGCCACCACGAGGCCGCTGCTGCCCGGTATTCAGCAGCAGGAACGCTCCAGTGCCGTAGGTGTTCTTGGCCGACCCCGCTTCCCAGCATCCCTGGCCGAACAGTGCGGCCTGCTGGTCGCCGGCGACACCGGTGATCGGCACCGGCACGCCGAAAATGTCCGCCGTGGATTGGCCGAACAAGCCAGCCGATGGTCGCACTTCCGGGAGCATTGCCATCGGTACGCCGAACAGGGCGCAGAGGTCCTCGCTCCAGCACATCCGATCGATGTCGTACAGCAGTGTGCGCGACGCGTTCGTGGGATCCGTCGCGTGGACCGCTCCGCCCGTTAGGCACCAGATGAGCCAGCTGTCGATCGTCCCTGCGACGACCTCACCCGACTGCGCCCGCCTCGCGAGCGTTTCATCGCGAAGCATCCACTCGAGCTTCGTCGCGGAGAAATACGGATCGACGACCAGGCCGGTGCGCGCGGTGATCTCTTCCGCTCGCGGTGCGAGCTCGAGACATCGCGCCGCCGTCCGACGATCCTGCCAGACGATCGCGCGTCCGACGGGCGTCCCGGTCTTCCGATCCCAGACCACCACGGTCTCGCGCTGGTTCGTGATGCCGATGGCCCGCGGCGTCACGCCGGCCGCCGCGACCGCCTCGCGTGCCGCGGCCAGCGTCCGCTCGAGAATCTCGGTGGCGTCGTGCTCCACCCACCCCGGCCGGGGATAGTGCTGCGTGATCTCGCGGTACGCGCGGGAAACCACCGCTCCGTCCGCACCAACGACGAGACACGTCGTGCCCGTGGTCCCTTGGTCGATTGCCAGGACGTGCGTCATGCGACCGCCGCTGCAAACGGGTGCGCCGTCGGCGCGAAGTCGTACGGCGGGCGGTGAACGCCACGGTCGCTCACGATCGCGGTGATCAGGGCGGCCGGTGTGACATCGAATGCCGGATTGTGCACCCGGGCGTCCTGCGCCGCCGTCAGCACGCCGAATCCACGACGCACCTCATCCGCACTCCGCTGCTCGATTTCGATGGCATCGCCGTTAGGCGTGGCGTAGTCGAACGTCGACGTCGGTGCCGCGACGTACATGGGGATGCCGTGATGGTGAGCCGAGACGGCGACGCCATACGTTCCGACCTTGTTCGCCACGTCGCCGTTGCGCGCAATGCGATCGGCCCCGACGATGCAGAGATCGATGCGCCCCGCTCGCATGAGTGACGCCGCCATGTTGTCGGCAATGACCGTCGCGGGAATGCCCGCGCGTGTGAGCTCCCACGACGTGAGCCGACTTCCCTGCAACAGCGGACGCGTTTCATCCACGAACACCTCGACGCGCCGTCCCGACGCAACCGCGAGGTAGATCGGCGCCAACGCCGTGCCGATGCCGGCGGTTGCCAGCGCGCCGGCGTTGCAGTGCGTCAGCACCCGCGCGCCGTCGGGAATGAGCGACAGCCCATGCGTCGCGATCCGATCACACATCGTCCGATCCTCATCACGGATCGCCGTTGCCTCACGCCGGAGTGCCTCGAGTATCGCGTGCGGCGAGTCATCGATCGATGCGGCGCAGCCAAGCATCCGGTCGACCGCCCATGGCAGGTTCACCGCGGTTGGGCGCGTCGCTCGAATCGCCATCGCAGTCGCGCGTACGCGCTCGCGAAACCGATCGGGCGTGTCGTCGACGAACGCCCGAGACGCGACGACGATGCCCATCGCACCCGCCACGCCGATTGCTGGCGCACCACGAACCGCGAGCGTGCGAATCGCGTCACACACATCGTCGAGCGTGCACAGGTCGCGCTCCACGAACACTTCGGGAAGACGACGCTGATCGATGATGCGCACCGCGTCGCCATCAGGACTCCAGTCCACCGCTCGAATGGGTTGCACGCGGTGAAGCTAGCGGCCGGATGCGGCCGCCCGGAAGCGCGGGGGGGGCCTGTCGCTATGCCGCCAGCATTTCCTCGCGTCGTTCGCGTGGGTGTCGCGCGTCGCGGCGGCGACGATCCGGGAAGTAACGATCGAGAAACGCGAGCAACGCACGCTCCTCGGGCGTATGGTCCGTCGTTTTCCGCCTGCTGACCATCGCGCGACCAGGCTCGGCGCGAGGCACGATGGTGACGCCCGCGTCGACGTATCGCGCGATCACGAGCGGGTGCACGTAGGACGCACGACAGATGGCAGGCGTGTTACCCAATTCGGCCGCAACGAGACGAGCCGCAAGCGCCACGTTGCGGGTGGCTTCGCGCGCGTTCGCGCCGGGGCCGAGATCGCCGAGCACGGTCGCCATGCGCAACGTACCGCCCCACGTGCGGAAGTCCTTCGCGGTATAGCGTGAGCCCGCGAGCGATCGCAGGTACTCGTTGACGTCCTGCGCACTGAGATCGACCCAGCGCTTTCCGTCGCGGTACCGAAACAACCGAGCTCCGGGCGTCTTCATCAGGCGCCCGATGAATCGCGCAAGACGACGATCGAAGATGACCTGCCGCTGGCGAATCGATCCCTTGCCGCGATACTGAAACTCGACCCGCTCGCCACTCACCGTGACGTGCGACTTGCGAAGCGTGGTCAGCCCGAACGTGCCGTTGTCCCGCTCGTATCGCTCGTTGCCAACGCGAAAGAATGCGTCGCCGATCAATCGCACAGCTGCCGCCGCGACGGCGGTGCGCGTCAGGTCGCGAGCTCCGAAATCTCGCGCGACGCGCCGTCTGATATCCGGCAGGTCATGCCCCATGCGACGCACGCGATGGTATTTGCGGAGTTGGCCGCGCTCGACCGCGCGATCGTGGTATCGGTACTGGCGCCGCCCGCGCGCATCGAATCCCCACGCCTGCACCGACGCGGTCGCGCTCGCGGCAATGCGCACCTCGCGCCACGCCGGCGGAATGCGCAACCGCTGAATGCGATCCATGGTCGCACGATCTCGTACGACCCGCCCTGCGTGGTCGACGTACGTGAATCCCTTGGTCGGCGCGCCGCGCCGGATGATCCACCGATCGGCCATACGCCGTCGGCGAAAGCAAGTTCGGGTCCAGTTCCTTACATTTGGAAACCGCGTCGGGCCTCGCCGCGGTCATGGCGCCTCCCACCTTCGACGCCCGTTCCGATGCCATATTCTGCGATCGAGCTCTCCGTCGTCGACCGCGTTGCGACGATCACCGTCAACCGACCCGACAAGCTCAACGCGCTCAACGCAGCTACCATCGGTGAGCTCGGCGACGCTATCGATGAGATCCGAGCACGTGACGACATTGGCGGAGCGATTCTCACGGGTGCCGGACGCGCATTCGTCGCCGGCGCGGACATCAGCGAGCTCGCGGCGCAAACACCGATGCAGGCAAAGCAGCGCGCCCTCCGCGGCCAGCAGATCTTTCGCCGGTTCGAGACATCGACCAAACCCGTGATCGCCGCCGTGAACGGCTTCGCGTTGGGTGGCGGGTGCGAGCTCGCGATGTCCTGCCATCTGCGCGTCGCCAGCGATGCCGCGAAGTTCGGACAGCCCGAAGTCAAGCTGGGTATCTGCCCCGGGTATGGTGGAACGCAGCGCTTGCCACGCCTCGTGGGAATGGGGCGCGCGCTGCAACTCCTCATGACTGGCGAGATGATCGATGCGGCTGAAGCGTATCGCATCGGTCTCGTCAATCGCGTCGTGCCAGGCGGCGAGCTGTTGACCACGGCTGACGCGCTGCTGCGGCAGATGCTCGCGAACGGACCGCTGGCGCTGTCGTCCTGCATCGAGGCGGTGATCCGCGGTACCGAGGCACCGTTGGAGGACGGCCTCAACCTCGAAGCGAATCACTTTGCGCTTCTGTCCGGCACGCAGGACATGGTAGAGGGCACGCGCGCGTTTCTCGAGAAGCGGGCGCCGAGCTTCGCCGGGCGATGAGCGAATTCCGCTCGAGTCCCGCGGTCTCGTCGTAGCGTGGGGCTTCTGTTGTCGAGCGTCAGCGCTGAAGAGACGGCTGGGCCGGTCATCCTCGAGACGATCGCGCTGCGCGACTTCAGAAACCTCGAGCGCGTTCGTATCGATGTCCCGACCGAAGGCATGGCCATCGTCGGCGACAACGGACACGGGAAGACGAATCTTCTCGAGGCCATCTATTACCTGCAGTTGCTCCGATCGGCGCGCGGAGCGCGCGACCAGGACGTCGTGCGGTTCGGAGCACCGGGATTTCACATCGCGGCCGAGGCGACGGTTGGACGGCATCGGTCGCTGAGCGCAGCGTTTCAGCGTGCAGGCAAGCGGAAAAAAGTGACGGTAGACGGCTCTGAACCGTCGCGGCTGAGCGACGCGTTAGGCTCGTTGCCGTCGGTCATGTTCTCGCCGCGAGATGTGGACCTCGTCGCCGGTGCACCGAGCGAGCGACGCCGGTTCCTGGACGTCGCGCTCGCGCTCACGTCGCGCCGGTATCTCTCCGCGCTGCAGCAGTACCGCGCGGCGCTCGTGCGGAGGAACGCCGCGCTTCGGGATGCAGCGCGAAAGGGCGAAGCAGCGGGAATGGCTCGCGCGACTGTCTGGGAACCGGCACTCGCCGAGCACGGTGCAGTGCTCTGGGCAGCGCGCGTCGCGTGGGTGGATCGCGTCGCTGACGATTTTGCGAGACTGTGTTCGACGATCGGCGAGCGTGGCGACGCGCGCCTTCGATACGTAACCGCCTCGACGGTCTCGCCCATCGCTGCTGGCATGTCCGTGCCTGAGCTCGTCGGCCACCTCACTGATTCACTGGCGGCTCACCGGCAGGCGGACTTTCGGCGGGGCCTGACGCACGCTGGCCCGCATCGCGACGACCTGGAGCTCATGCTCGATGCCCACGCGCTCCGTGGGTTCGGCTCGGCCGGCCAGCAGCGTACGGCCTCGATCGCCCTGCGCCTGCTCGAAGCAGCTACACTTCGTGGCGTAGGTCACGCTCCGCTCGTCCTGCTCGATGACCCGTTCGCTGAGCTCGACGCGCGACGCGCTGCCCGTATTCTCGAACTGCTTGGCAGCAGCGGTGGTGCGCATCAAACGATTCTCGCCGTGCCCCGTGCAGCTGACATCCCACCCGGAATGACGTCGCTCCCGAGATTCCGTGTCATGGACGGAGAGGTGTCTGCCGGGAGCTTGCCCGACGAGCCCCTCGACCGGCCTTCGATGAGTGGACCTCGATGAGTGGTCCACCGCGGAAGACGCGTCCGCAGCCGATCTCCGCTGCGATCTCGCAGTTTCTGGAAAAGTCCGGGCTTCGCGACCGGGTCGAGCAGGCGTCGGTGATCCCGGAGTGGCCAACGCTCGTTGGTGCGCAGATCTCGGCGGTCACGGAGCCACTCTCCGTCACCGCGGACGGCGTGTTGTTCGTGGCGGTTCGGACCCACGCCTGGATGTCCGAACTTTCGCTGCTCGAGCCGGAATTGCTGGCGTCGCTCAACCGGAGTTCGGACAGGCCGCCGGTGCGAAAGATTCGGTGGCAGTTGATGCGCTGACGGCGTCGTCCTGGCGGTGGCCGTAATTTGTTGATTGTGTAGGACTTAGCGAAAGGCAAGAATATTGCTTTCGGCGCAATCCGAGGTTACTTTTTGAAGTTCTCGCGCCGGCTTGTTTCGGCGTGTGTTCGGGTCGTTAGCACGAGCACTTTTCAGGGTGAACATGGCGAAGCCTGCTGACAAGGCAGCGTCCTACGACGCTGGCAACATTCAAGTACTCAAGGGGCTCGAGGCCGTTCGGAAGCGCCCCGGCATGTACATCGGTTCCACGTCCGCGAGGGGTCTCCACCACCTCGTGTACGAGGTCGTGGACAACTCCATCGATGAGGCGCTTGCCGGATACGCCGACCGAGTGGACGTGTTCATTCACGCCGACAACTCGATCACGGTGGACGACAATGGACGCGGCATTCCGGTGGACATCCACCCCACCGAGAAAATGCCGGGTCTCGAGCTCGCCATGACCGTGCTTCACGCCGGCGGCAAGTTCGACAAGGACAGCTACAAGGTGTCCGGCGGACTCCACGGCGTCGGCGTGTCGGTCGTGAATGCGCTCTCCGAGAAGCTCAAGGTGTGGGTCAAGCGCGATTCCAAGGAGTACTACATGGACTTCGTGCGCGGAGCGACCACCACCAAGCTCAAGGTGCTCGGGAAGGCCGGCGCCCGCGAGCGCGGGACGAAGGTCTGGTTCAAGCCCGACGACACGATCTTCACCGAGCTCCAGTACGACTACGCCACGCTCGCGTCGCGTCTGCGAGAGCTGTCGTTCCTCAACAAGGGTGTCACCATCACCCTGGCCGATGAGCGAGACGGACAGGAGAAGCAGGAGACCTTCCACGCGAAGGGCGGTCTCAAGGAGATGGTGCAGTTCCTCAACTCCAGCCGGAAGCCTCTCCACTCCGAAGTCATGTACGTGGAGACGGAGCACGAAGGCATCGGCATCGAGCTCGCGCTGCAGTACAACGACGGCTACAACGAGAACGTGTTCTCCTTCGTGAACAACATCAACACGCACGAAGGCGGCACACACCTCACCGGCCTCAAGGCCGCGCTCACGCGCACCATCAACGCGCACGCCGAAAAGGGGAATTTCCTCAAGAAGGCGGACTTCAAGCTGTCCGGCGATGACGTGCGTGAAGGTCTCACCGGCGTGTTGTCGGTGAAGGTGCGAGAGCCGCAGTTCGAAGGGCAGACCAAGACGAAGCTCGGCAACTCGGAAGTGGAAGGCGCGGTCAAGGCGGTTGTGAACGAATGGCTCGGCGCCTACCTCGAGGAGCATCCGCGGACAGCGAACATCGTCATTGAGAAGGCGGTGTCGGCGGCGCGCGCGCGTGAGGCCGCGCGCAAGGCGCGTGACCTCACGCGAAAGAAGTCGGCGCTCGACGTTGGCAACCTGCCGGGCAAGCTGGCGGACTGCTCGCTCAGCGATCCGGCACTCACGGAGCTCTACCTCGTCGAGGGCGACTCGGCCGGCGGTTCCGCCAAGCAGGGGCGGGCGCGCGAGTTCCAGGCGATCCTGCCGCTGCGCGGCAAGATCATCAACGTCGAGAAGGCGCGCATCGACAAGGTGCTGTCGAACGAGGAAATCCGGACGATCATCACGGCGATCGGCACGGGCATCAAGGAAGACTTCTCGATCGACAACGCGCGGTACCACAAGATCATCATCATGACGGACGCGGACGTCGACGGCGCGCACATTCGCACGCTGCTCCTGACGTTCTTCTTCCGGCAGATGCCCGAGCTCATCGAAGCCGGCTACATGTACATCGCGCAGCCACCGCTCTTCCGCGTCGCGAAAGGCAAGGAGGAGTACTACGCGTACGACATGAAGGAACGCGATGACATTGCCAACCGGCTCGGGAACGGCGACGGTCGCGGATCGGTGAACATCCAGCGCTACAAGGGCCTCGGTGAGATGAACCCCGACCAGCTCTGGAAGACGACGATGGATCCGGAGACGCGCACGATCCTCCGGGTCGGCATGGAAGACGCCGTCATGGCCGATCAGATCTTCCAGACCCTCATGGGCGACGAGGTCGAGCCGCGTCGTGCGTTCATCGAGAAGAACGCCAAGTTCGTCAGCAATCTCGACATCTAACGGTCGGTCTTGCTGAAAACACGAACCCCTCGCGATGCGCGCGCATCGCGAGGGGTTCGTGTTTTCATCTCGCCACCTAACGCGTCACGCTGCGGCGCACGGCCGCCATCGCCCGCCCATATTCGGAATCGCTTTCCAGCGTTCCAGCCGCACGCTCATAGCTCGGACGCAGATTCTCATCGATGGGGATCACATTCGCGAGCTCCACGAGCAACGACGCGCATTCATAGTCCGATTCGATCTTCGCCGCCGAGGCGAGGATGGCCTTCGCCAGATCGCTGGTGAGCACCCCTCGAACGAGCAACGGTGACAGTGCCCGGTGATGCTCGTAGTCGGAACCGATCTTGTCAGCAGCAGCGAAGTAGGCGTCGCGCGTCGAGGCGTCCAGCACACCCTTCTTCGCGATCTGAACCAGAAATTCCGCGAGCTCGTAGTCCGAGTTGATCCGTTTCGCGTCTTCGAGCAGCGTGCGGGTGATGGCGGGAGTCAGGCCTCCGCCCGCAACGATCGTCGCGAGCACACGACGATGTTCGTAGTCCGACTCGATCGAGCCGAGCGCCTTGATGTACGCCGGGCGCGTCTGGTCGTTCATTGCATAACGCTTCGAGACGTCGATCAGCAGCGTCGCGAGCTCGTAGTCCGAGTTGATGCTGCCGGCGGCATCGAGCAGCGCCTGCACGGTGGCCGGCGCGAGCCCGTCTCGCTGCAGCAGCGCATTCAACGCCCGGCGCCGCTCGTAGTCCGAGTCGATCTTCTTCGACGCCGACACGAACGCAGCGTGCGAGTCGTCACCGAACGCGTCGAGCTTCGCCAACGCGACGAGAAGCTCGGCGAGCTCGTAATCGGATGACATCTGGCTCCCCGCCTGCTCGACGACGCGTCGTACCTGAGCGCGATCTAGCTGTCGGAGCGAGACCAGCTTCGTGTAATACCGACGCCGGGCGTAGTCGCTCCCCAGCAGCGTCGTTTCCTGAAGCACAGCCTCCACCCCGCCACGCGCGAGGAGCGCCGGCACTCGCTGATCGACCGCGAACGCCGTCTGCCGTTCCAGCGCGAGGAGCGCGTCCGCGAACCACGTCCGCGCGGCCGCGTCGTACTCCGCTTTCGCGCCGTTGACCGTGTACGCGCGCTCGAGCGAACCGCTGGCACTCGGGCGAATCACGAGACGCCGCGTGTCGTCGCCATCGCGCTGCTCGATGGTGAACGACCCTCCGCTGGAGATCGACTCGATGTCGGTGACATCGCTATTCCATTTGATCTCACCGCGCGCGTCCATCTCGAAGGAGCAATCGCCCTGCGACCATCTCACGCGCCATCGCTTCGACCCGTCATCGGACGTAATCGACGTCGAGTTCGAATGCTCCCCACTCGCGCCCTTGGCGCGATCGCACGGAGCGGCGATGAGCGACGTCGCCGGTAGCATTGGCGTGGTTGCGACGAGCGATGGCGCAGGCACGGACGCGGGTGCGCCGCTGGCGTCGATCGACACCACGGATGCTGTGGCCGCGATGGCAGGGGCGGCGGCTCCGGCCTCGACGGCAGCCTGCGCGGGTACGGCCGGCAAGGCGGGCGCGGCCGCGCTTGCAACGGGCGCGGCCAGGTGAGCCAATACCGGCGGAGCCTGAATCGCAACCCGCGCGCTCGCCGGCGCAGGCGCGAGTGCCGCGGTCGCGACGACGATCAGCGTGGCCATGAGCACCGCGTGAACACTCGCCGGCCGCGACACGCGGCCTCGTGGACGGCGATCGTCCAGCACGGCCATGAGCCTGCCGGCCATCTGCGACGGACGCGCCATCGCCAGGCCACCTAACGCGGCCGCCCCCACCATGCGGGTGGAGCGCGCCACACGGAGCAGGTAGTCGGCGTAGTCCGAGGCCCGTGAACCCGCGCGAAGCACTTCGTCATCGCAGGCGCGTTCCCGCTCCGCCCGAAGCTGGGCGGACGCCATCCACACGAGCGGGTTGAACCAGTGCAGCGCACACGTCATCTGCGCGATGAGCTGCGTCAGGCAGTCGTAGCGTCGCACGTGCGCGAGCTCGTGCCGCAACACATCGAGCCGCTGCTCGATTGTCGAATCGAAATCGTCCGCCGGCAGGAGGACGACGGGGCGGAATACACCCCAGGTCATCGGCATGACCGCTTCATCGAGCTCGACGAACCGGACGCGCCGTCGAACGTCGAGCTCGCGCATGACCGACGGTACGAGCAACGCCCACCGGCCGCCGCGCATGACGCGAGCGCGCCGTGTGACCGTAGAGAGTCGCGCCAGGCCCACGAGGCACGGAATGATTGCGATGACGACACCGACAGCCCACAGAGCAACGAGCCACGGAAGAATCCTGGTGGGCCACACTGAGTCCGTGCGCTCCGGCACACGCGCGCCGACCGTCGCTACGCGTTGCTCTCGTGCCGCAGGTTCGGTCCGCGTGTCCATTGCGGGCATGCTCGCGACTGGTCCGGCCGACACGACGCCTCCCATCGGGACCTGCCTAACGCCGGAAGGCACGAACGTCGGCCCCGCCATCGACGGCGGTCCGCTCGGCGTGCGCGGGCTCAGCGAGAAGACGACGTTCGACGAGGCACCGCCAAGCCCGGCCGGAACGGCGGCGACTTCGGCCATCGCGGGCGCCTCGACAATCGACCAATGCGGAACAGGGACGCTCCATCTCGGCACGAAGACGCTCGCCACCGGTGCGACAAGGGCCCCCGTGAGCGTCAGCGTCCAGACGAGGTGCCGCGCCGCCGCCGACGCGCCACGCGCCAGCAGCACGCAGATCGAGCCGACGATGAGAATCGCCGTTCCCTTCGCGAGTGCGCCGACGAGCATGGAGACGACGCCAGTGGAGCCTGCAGCGCTGAGAAAGTCGTTGACGGTCATGGTCACTTTCCCTCTCGTTTGGCCTTTTCGATCAATGTCGCGAGCTGCTCAGCTTCATCAGCGGAGAGTCGGGACTCGGACATGTCGAGCAGCGCGGCGACGGCCTGCGTGGAGGATCCGTCGAAGAACGTCTTTACGAGCTGGCGCAACGCAGATTGACGCGCCGCCGCCCGTGGGACGACCGGTGAGTACACATAACGCGGCCCATCGTGACGGTGTGTCAGATGGCCCTTGTCCTCGAGGATGCGGAGCATGGCCCTAACGGCCGAGTAACTTGGCGGATCGGGCAATCGCTCGAGTACGTCTGCGGCGGACGCCGATCGGAGGCCATAGACGATCTCCATGATCTGGCGCTCGCGGCGACTGAGCGGTGGCGCTTTCTTCTCGGCCATCGGGTCGTTGACTGGGGGGTATGGCAGGCACGGCGGTGTAGACAGGAGCGCGATCAATGCTAACAAATTAGCACTGTGCGAAATCTTTAGCACCTCGTCCGCCGACTGTCAAGAGCGACTATTCACTCATCACGCTGCCCGTCGCTCAGCCGTCGCGCTTCGACTCGTCGAAAAGAATTTTCGCAAACGCGAGGTGCGCCGCGATGATACACAGTGCCGGGACGGCCGCGCCGATCCACGCCAGCGTCGCATGCGTGCGGTCGATTCCGCCGGTCGGCGTTGGACTCGAGCCGAATGCGATGAGGCCGTACAGCGCGGCTACACCAAAGCCAACCCCGATCGCGCCGAGTGCGGCGAGCTTCGCGTACTTGCGAATGGAAGGCCCGGTGTTGATAGCAGACGAAGTCATGGTCGAGTCTCAGTCGTGTTCAAAGGGCGTCACGCCAGCCGCCGTGACGCGGTGAGAAATCAGAGGCAGAGGCAGCTCGGCCTCGTCGGCAATTGCAATCGCCTGTCGCAGCGTGACCAGGCCGGTCTCGACGCCGGCGCGGTCGCGAGCGAACACCGTCGCCAGCGGTTCCCCTTGCTGTACCACGTCGCCGGGTTTCGCCGTGATGACGAATCCGACGGACGGGTCGACGATGTCCTCCATGCGCGCCCGGCCGCCGCCTAACGCCGTAACGCCACGACCGATTGCTCGCGGCTCCACACGCCCGATCACGCCGGACCGCGGTGCGAGAAACAGCTCGCAGGCACGCGCCTGAGGAAGCACCGCCGGATCGTCGACGACCCCGGGGTTCCCGCCCTGGGCTTCGATGATCTCCTCGAACTTCCGTGCCGCCTTGCCGCTGGAGATGGCTACCTCCATTGCGCGCCGCGCCGCGTCCCGATTCGAGGCCACGCCCCCGAGGACGAGCATCTCCGCGCCTAACGCGTAGGTGACGCCGAGGACGTCCGGCGGCCCCTCACCACGCAGCGTGTGGATGGCCTCCTCCATCTCGAGCGCGTTGCCGCACGCGCGGCCGAGGGGACGGTCCATCGCCGTGATGAGGGCGACTACGGCGCATCCGCGATCCTCGCCGAGGTTGATCATCGTCTGGGCCAGCTCGAGCCCGCGCTCGAGATCGGGCAGGAACGCGCCCGAACCACGCTTCACATCCAGCACCAGGCCGGTGAGCCCTTCCGCGAGCTTCTTGCTCATGATGCTCGCGGCGATGAGGGGGACGCTGTCGACCGTCGATGTGGCGTCGCGCAACGCATACATCTTGCGATCGGCGGGCGCGATCTCGGCGCTCTGACCGAGCATTGCGCACCCGATCCGGTCGATCTGTTGCGTGGCCTCCGCGAGCGAGAGCGTCGTCCGGAATCCGGGAATGGATTCGAGCTTGTCCAGCGTGCCACCGGTGTGGCCAAGCCCGCGACCGCTCATCATCGGAACGGCGACGCCCAACGACGATACGAGAGGCGCGAGCACGAGCGAGATCTTGTCGCCGACGCCGCCGGTCGAATGCTTGTCGACCCGCCCCGTATCGAGGTGATCGAGGTTGAGCGTCGCGCCGGTCGCCAGCATCGCGTCGGTGAGCGCATTCGTCTCAGCTCGATCGAGGCCGCGAATGTAGGCCGCCATGAGGAATGCGGCCATCTGGTAGTCGGGAATGTGGCCAGCTGCGTAGGCGCTGGTCAGCGCCCGCCATTCGCCGGGCTCGATGCGTCCACCGTCGCGCTTTCGTTCGATGAGGCGTTGCGCGAGTGCCGTCACGTGGCCGCTACCGGACAGCCATCGCGTTTACCGTATGAGCATTGACCGATTTGCGGGGTATTCCTACGTTGCCGCCCGCGACTCCTGGCCTGGCGCGCGCGGGCACCCCAAGCATTCACACTGGAGCATTCATGTCGTTTCGGCCGTTTGTCGCGGGACTGTTCCTGATCGCCGGCGCAGCCGGTGCACAATCGCCAGCGGAGCACATCGCTCTCGGCGACAGCATCTACGCGCGATTCAAACCTGACGAGGCCCTGACCCACTATCTGGCGGCGATCGGCACCGACTCGTCGAACGCCGAGGCGCTGTGGAAGGCGGCACGGAGTCAGATCGACCTTTCCGAAGCGCAGCCCGATGAGGCGCGGCGCAACAGCCTGTCGAAGGCCGGCGAAGCGCTCGCCCGCCGGTCGATTCGCGTCAACCCTCAGAGTGCCGACGCTCACTTCGCCCTGGCCCGCGCGCTCGGACGCCGCGCGTTGAGCCTGGGCGTCCGCGACCGCGTGAAGTATGCGACGGATGTCCGGACCGAGGCGCTCGAAGCGCTGCGGATCGATCCGAACCATCCCGGAGCGCTCCACGTGATGGGTGTGTGGAACGCAGAGGTCATGCGGCTGAACGGCGTGTCACGCTTCCTCGCGAAGAACGTCCTCGGCGGACGAGTATTTGGCGAAGCGAGCTGGGACCGAGCGGTGTCGTACATGGAGCGCGCGGTCGCGGTCGATCCCGACCGGATCGTGCACCATCTCGACCTGGGCAAGATTTACGCAGACGTGGGCGACAAGGCAAAGGCCGAGGCGCAACTCGACCTCGCCATTCGCGGCAAGCGGATCGACTACAGCGACCCCGCGTTTCAGCGCGAGGCCCAGGCCGCGCTGCGAAAGCTCAAGAGCTAGGCGATCGCATCGCTGGCGCGCCAGCGGGCGCGGCGCATCGCGCGCCGTGCTCGGCGGCGACTACGTCGCGCGACCTCGCCCAGCTCCGCTGCGAGGTCGTCCCACGCGTCGCCAGCGCGATGCTGCGCGAACCGCGCCTTCCTCTTGATGGCCGTTCGCGTCTCCTGGCCAGAGCCCGGCGCCAGCAGCAGCGCGGCCCCAGCGCCTACGACCGCGCCAATCAACAGTCCGGCACTTACGAGTCCGACTCGCTCCCAATCGACTGCGCGGCGAAAAGAAGAGCCGCGCGGTCGTTCGACCGGGGGCGAGTCCTCCTCCTCTCCTCGCGCGTTGGCCTGCCGTCGCGGCATGCGCAACTCGCCGGATTCGCTCACGGGAGTTGTGGAGGGCGTACCGGCGCTCTTGCGGCCGGAACGGGGTAACGTTGGATCGGCGAAGGACATGGTGCTCGCTCTCGTTTGTGACTGGTAAGAATCTTGCTATCTTCGGTACCGAACGCGACCGCCGTCCGGCAGACCGGATAGTGACGTACGCGCTCGGTTGGGTACCACTCCGGTCCCTGACGCACCATGATCTGGGCGCACTCTCGAGTGCCGCATTGCCAACATGTTTACCGACAGACCGATGGGATCATCCGCGTCAGCCGTGAGGACTCGCATGAACGGGAAGGGGAAGACAGTCCTGCTCGTGGAAGACAACGAAGACAACCGCATCGTTTATTCCACGATTCTGCGGCACTTCGGCTATACCGTCACGGAAGCGCTGAATGGCGAGGAAGGCATTAGTAAGGCCCGGGCCGAGAAGCCCGACCTGATCCTGATGGACATCTCCATTCCGATCATCGACGGGTGGGAAGCAACGCAGGTGCTCAAGCACGACCCCGCGACGAACGACATCCCGATCATCGCGCTGACGGCCCACGCCCTGGCATCGGACCGCGAGAAGGCCATGGAAGTGGGTTGCGACGGATATCTCGCGAAGCCGTGCGAGCCACGCGCCGTAGTGGCCGAGGTCCAGCGGTTCCTCGGGCGCGACAATGGGTCGTGACGTACCCGCGCGAATCCTGATCGTCGACGATCACGAAGACAACATCGAGCTGTTACGGGCGCGTCTCGAAGCGCGCGGATATCGCATCGATACCGCGATGGATGGCGAGCAGGCGCTGGCCCGCGTCGCCGAGCGGACGCCCGATCTGATTCTGCTCGATGTGATGATGCCGCGGCTCGACGGGTTCGAAGTCGTGCGGCGGCTCAAGGCGGACAGGAAGCTTCCGTTCATCCCGATCATCCTGCAGACGGCGCTCGATTCCACCGAACACAAGGTGGAGGGACTCGACGCAGGCGCCGACGACTACATCACGAAGCCCATCAACTTCGCCGAGCTCGAAGCGCGCGTGAAGTCGATGCTGCGCATCAAAGCGTTGCAGGACGCCCTCGAGGAGCGCGAGCGCGAGTTGTCGGAAGTGAACAGCCGACTCCTCAAGATGGCGCAAACCGATTCATTGACGGAGCTCGACAACCGGCGCTATCTCGAGCAGCGCCTGGATGAGATGTTCGAACACTCGCGGCGGCTGAAGGAGCCCGTCGCGGTGGTGCTGTGTGATCTGGATCGCTTCAAGAGTGTGAACGACACCTACGGCCATCAGGTCGGCGATGTGGTATTGAAGGAGCTCGCGCGAATCCTGAAAAGAGAAGCGCGCGAGATCGACCGCGTCGGCCGGTATGGCGGTGAAGAGTTCATGCTCCTGTTGCCTGGGACGGTGCTCGACGCGGCCGTTACCTTCGCCGAGCGCGTGCGTAAAGCAGTAGAGGCTCACACGTTCTCTTTTGACGGCGGAACCCTGCAGCGCACGATGAGCTGCGGTGTGGCGGCGTGGCCGCATCCCCGGATCGTGGACTGTGATGCTCTCGTAAAAGCTGCCGACGACGCGCTGTACGTGGCGAAGGAGACGGGAAGAAACCGTGTCATTCGTTTCGACAGCCAGGCCTTCAACGAGCACACCCAGGGCACCACCGATGATCCACACGCCGAGATTGATGTCAGCGATCGAGCGCTATACCCCGCCGGAACAGGAGACCGCCCGGCTGGTGGAGAGGATCGCGGAGCTTCAACGCGAGCGTGATCAGCTCGTCGCAGTCGTCGATATCCTGCAGGACATCTCGTCCTCGCTGCACTTCGTAGACATTCTCCAGGCGATCGCGCGCAAGCTGGGCGAGACGTTCGGACTGGATCGCTGCTCGATCTACCTCGCTGGCGGCAACGCCGAGGTGCGACTCGTGGCAAGCTACGAGGATCCGTCGATCCGGAACCTCGTCGTGGATCTGGACCGGTATCCGGAGCTCAAGCGCGCGTTCGAGTCGGGCGACACGGTCTTCATCCCGGATGCGCCTAACGATCCCCTGCTGCAGAACGCCCGTGCCGCGCTCGACGTGCGGAACGTCCGTTCGATCGTCGTCGTGCCGATCCGTTGGCGCTCGTCGGTCATCGGCGCGATCTTCCTGCGCACCGAGCGAGAGTCGGACGCGTTCACGGACAGCGACGTTCGTTTCTGCCAGGTCATTGCGTCACTGACCGCAAAAGCGCTTCGCAACGCGCACCGCTTCGAGTCGCTGCTCCGCTCGAACGATGACCGCGAGGATACCCGCCGCCGTTCGGAGCTCGAGCGCATTGCGCTCGTCGCGTTCCTCCGGCGTCTGCTCGACCGTCACACCGCGCGCGAAGATCACCTGTGGGCCGAGACGCTGCTGCCCCGCGCGTCCGACGATGAGCTCGACCGTCTGGTTTCCGTCGCGATGCAGGTCTTGGAAGAAGAGGCAAAAGGATGAAAACCGAGGAGCTGGTGGCTGGGCGGTCCTGCTGGTCGCTGCAGCTCGCCGTCAGGGTTAGCTGATAGCCTATAGCTGTTAGCTGATAGCTGTGCCAAC
>Ga0310810_10003888_pt1 | contig 16398 bp, 14 predicted proteins | sample NCmetagenome_FD_207641 | JGI IMG/M metagenome (GOLD analysis project Ga0310810, IMG submission 207641) | Soil microbial communities from experimental microcosm in Duke University, North Carolina, United States - NC | ecosystem: Engineered > Artificial ecosystem > Soil microcosm > Unclassified ... | reverse complement strand
GCCTTCCTGAGCGACGACTACTACGACAGCGACGTCGCCTGGATGAAGCTCGACGCGCCTATCGACATCACCATCGGGCCGTACGAGACCTACATGGACGAGATCTTCGGGTACAAGGCGGCCTTCGAGGCGTACGTCACGCTGCGCGACGATGAAGAAACCGCCAAGCTCAAGATGTTCGCCGATCATCTGCAGGAGATCGAGAACAGTCTTCCCATGGATCCGAAGTATCGCAATCCGAAAATCGGTGCGCTGGCGCCGATTCGCGTGGTGAATCAGGTGCTCGCCACGGGGGACGGCGCGCATGGAGTTCGTACGGCGGCGTTCAATCTGCCCAACGACGAGCGCATCGTCCAAAAAATGGGATCGAAGCGCGTGATGCTCAAGAATGTCCAGGAAGCGAAGTTTTCGAAGACTCTGGAGCCTATTGCAAAGCGCGTTTTGACGCCGGGCGAGCGGGGCGACTTGAGTTTCAATGCGTTTTTCACTCACATCCTGGCGCACGAGATGACGCACGGGATCGGTCCGCAAAATAACGTAAGGCAGTCGCTCAAAGAGCTGCATTCGGCGATCGAGGAGGCCAAAGCCGATGCCACCGGACTGTTCATGATGCAGTACCTGTTCGATCACAAGCTGCTGCCGACGGCGGAGAAGTCGCTGTACACCACGTTCCTGGCGTCATCCTTCCGCACACTGCGTTTCGGAGTCCATGAGGCGCACGGCAAAGGCATGGCGCTGCAATTCAACTACCTCATGGACAAAGGCGCGTTCGTCGCGCGGCCGGATGGGACATTCGCCGTCGACTTCGCCAAAATCCAGCCCGCTGTGCGCGACCTGGTGCACGTTCTGCTGACCATCGAGGCGACCGGCGATTACGCGGGCGCGAAGAAGATGCTGGACGAGCTTGGAGTGCTCCGGCCGCCACTACAGCAGGCGCTCGCGAAGCTCACGGATATCCCAACCGATATCGAACCTATTTGAGCCGCGTAACTTTGACGGGTACGGAGTGCTGGCAGGCCACAGTCTCGGTCACTCCAAACGCAATTTCCCCGCAGGCGTTGGCGATTGCGGTCTGTTGCGCGAACTGCTCGGTAACGGCGGAAGCCGTCTTGCATTTGGTCTGGCCGTTGAATTGGATACACACTTCCAGGCGATGCTTGGTAAGCGTCAGAGTCGAGTAGACGATCACGCCCAGAACAATCAGCACGAAGGCGATGCCGGCGACAACGGGCTTCCTCATTTCGATTCGGTGAAGAGCGCGCCCATGCGCCGGAACTTCTCGTAACGATCGTCAATCAGAGTTTTTACGTCCTGCCCGGAAAGCTCCGCCAGCGCGATGCGCAGTGTGGTCCGCAACGATTCCGCAGCCTGTTCCGGATCGATTTGAGCGCCGCCGCCCGGTTCGGGGACGATACCGTCGATGACGCCGAACTCAAGCAGATCTTTCGCGGTCATCTTGAGTGCCGCCGCCGCACGCGGGGCTTTGCTGGAATCGCGATAAAGAATCGCCGCGCAGCTCTCGGGCGTAATCACGCTGTAGATGGCATTTTCGAGCATGTAAATGCGATTGCCGACGCCCAGCGCCAGGGCGCCTCCGCTGCCGCCTTCGCCGATGACGACGCAGATGACCGGCACCGGCAAGCGCGACATCTCCTTCAGGTTTTGCGCGATCGCTTCCGCCTGGCCGCGCTCTTCGGCATCGATGCCCGGATAGGCCCCCATGGTGTCGAGGAACGTAATCACGGGACGCGAGAACTTCGCTGCCAGCTGCATCAGGCGCAGGGATTTGCGATAGCCCTCGGGCTTCGGCATCCCGAAGTTGCGGTACAGCTTCTGCTTGGTGTCGCGGCCCTTCTGCTGACCGATGAGCATCACGGGACGCTCGTCGAACCACGCGGGGCCGGCCACGATAGCGTGATCGTCGCCATAGGCGCGGTCGCCGTGCAGCTCCTCGAAATTGGTAAACAGCCGCTGGATATAGTCGAGCGTGTGGGGACGCTTGGGATGGCGCGCCAGCAGCACGCGTTCCCAGCTGGGATTAGTCTCAGTAGGAGCTTGGGCTTCAGCCATTGTTTCTTTTAGCGGCGCTGGTTCGGGCGCACTCATTCGTTCGCGAGCACCTCTAGCGCTTCCGGTCCGCAGATACGCGCCAACTCAGCGCAGAATTCCTTATCCGGCCGGACCTTTGCCGGTACGTCCAGGATAACCGAGAAGTCGCGTCTCTTTTCGATGCGAAGGCGAACTTCGGTCGCACCGGGCTTACGGGCGAACAATTGGGAAAGAGACGCGGCACGGTCCGCATCCGTTGCTCCGTTGACCACGGCTCCATTCACAGGCACTCGAATCGAGATGAGCGAGGGCAGACGCAAGCGGGCGTTTTCGAGCAGCACGATATCCTGCACGGAGATCTTGGGCGGCGCGTTTTCCTCAGGCAGCACCAACCCGCGCACCAGCACGGCCTGGTCTTCATTGAGCACCGGCAGCAGGCGGTCGTATTGCGTGGAGAAGACCATCGCTTCCAGGCTGCCTTCCTTATCCTCGATCTGCAAGGCCGCCCATTGCTTGCCTTCCTTGTTGCGCTTGCGGACGATCCCGGTGAGAATCCCGCACAGAGCGACCTCGGTATTCTTCTGCAAGCCTTCGAGACCCGAGGTGAAATGCGTGGCCAGCTCTCCGACTTTATCCATGAACTGGTCCAGTGGATGGCCGGTGATATAGAACCCCAGCATTTCTTTTTCGCCGGTCAGTTTCTCCTTGGGGCTCCAGTCGGGAACCGCGGGCAGGGGACGAGCCGCCGCGTGCTCCTGTCCCGCGATGTCGGCGAACAGGCCGGACTGGCCGCTGGCCCGATCCTTTTGCGCCCGAGTGCCGATTTCCATCGCGCCATCGATCACCGCAAACAACTGCGCGCGCGCCGCGCCCAGCGAATCGAGCGCGCCGGCTTTGATAAAGCTTTCGATCATCCGGCGGTTGACAGCCGACAGATCCACGCGCTCGCAGAAATCGTACAGCGAGCTAAAATGGCCGCCGGAGGAGCGCGCCGCGACGATCGACTCGACCGCGTTGGCTCCCACGTTCTTGATCGCTCCCAGGCCGAAGCGCAATGCTTCGCCGTCCGGCGTGAAGGTGAGCTCGGAGGAATTGACGTCGGGAGGCAGCACCGCGATTCCCATTTCGCGGCATTCGTTGATGTACCGGACGACCTTGGCGGTGTTCCCCGATTCCGAGGTCAGCAGCGCGGACATGAACTCGATGGGATAGTGCGTTTTGAGATACGCGGTGACAAACGCCAGGTAGGCGTAGGCGGCCGAATGCGCCTTGGGGAAACCGTAGCCGGCGAATTTCTCCATCAGGTCGAAGATTCTCTCGGCCTTCTTGGGCGGATGGCCGTTGGCTTTGGCGCCTTCGACAAAGCGCGCGCGCTGCTTGGCCATTTCCTCGGGCTTCTTCTTGCCCATGGCGCGCCGCAGCAGATCGGCCTCGCCGAGCGTATACCCGGCCAGCCGGTTGGCCAGACGCGTGACCTGCTCCTGGTAGACCATCACGCCGTAGGTCTCTTCGAGAATCTCCTTCATCTCGGGCAGGTCGTAGACCACTTCCTTGCGGCCATGCTTGCGATCGATGAAGTCGTCGATCATGCCCATGGGGCCGGGACGGTAGAGCGCGTTGAGAGCGACCAGATCCCCGATTTGATCCGGCTGGTGTCGGCGGAGAATGTCGCGCATCCCGGGCGATTCAAATTGAAAAATGCCGCTGGTAAGAGCTTTGGCGAATACCGACCCGTAGGTCTTCTTATCGTCCAGCGGAAGATCTTCGATTTTGAGCGTCACGCCCCGGTGCCGCTCGATCAGCTTGATCGCGTCGTCAATGATGGTGAGAGTCGTGAGCCCCAGGAAGTCGATCTTGAGCAGCCCGAGCTTCTCCAGACCCACCATGTCGTACTGCGTGACGATTTCGTCTTTGTTGGTCTTGTAAAGCGGAACCAATTCCCTCAGCGGCTGCGACGCGATCACCACGCCCGCCGCGTGCACGCTGGCATTGCGCGCGACGCCTTCCAGCCGCATGGCGACGTCCAGAACTTCCTGGATGCGGGGCTCCTTGCGGGCCAACTCGTCGATTTGCGGCTCCATCTTGCGCGCCTCGGCCAGCTTGATGTTCAGAGGCATGGTGGGGATCAGCTTGGTGAGCCGATCGACGTCGGCATAGCTGACGTCCAGCACACGGCCTACGTCCTTGATCGCGGCACGCGCCCCCAATGTTCCAAAGGTAATGATCTGGGCGACCTGTTCGCGCCCGTATTTTTCGGTGACGTACTGAATGACCGCGCCGCGGCCCCGGGTACAGAAGTCGATGTCGATATCCGGCATGGTGACGCGCTCCGGATTCAGAAAGCGCTCGAAGATCAGTTCGTGGGCCAGCGGATCGATGTCGGTGATATTCATCGAGTAACTGACCAGGCTGCCTGCGGCTGATCCGCGTCCCGGGCCTACCGGGATGTTGCGCTCCTTGGCATAGCGGATGAGATCCCATACGATCAGGAAATATCCGGAATACTTCATCTGCTGGATGGTGCGGATCTCGCGATCGAGGCGCTCGACATACTCCGCGAGGTCGTGTTTCAGGTGGCCTAGCGCATGGAGCGCCTCCAGACGCACGCGGCGTTTTTCGAACCCCTGCCGGGCGACGTATTCAAAAAATGTATCGGTGGTGTGCGACTCGGGAATCGGAAACTTTGGAAACGGCTCGGCGACGGGCTCGATCTTGAGCTGGCAGCGCTGCGCGATGTCCCAGGTGCGATCCAGCGCTTCGGGAACCTCGCCGAACAGCTGCAGCATCTCGTCGCGCGTTTTCAGGTGGAACTGCGGTGTCGTGAAGCGCATCCGGTTGGGATCCGACATGGTCTTGCCGGTCTGGATGCACAGCAGGATTTCGTGCGCGCGGGCATCGTCCTGGCGGAGATAGTGCGAATCGTTGGTGACCACCAGCGGAATACCCGTATCACCCGCCAGGCGGTGGATCTGCGGCAGGACTTTCTCATCCGGATCCAGGCCGTGATTCTGCAGTTCCAGGAAGAAATTCTTCTTTCCGAAGAGATCGCTGTACTCGTAGGCCAGGCGCTTGGCATCGTCGTAGCGATCCGCCAGCAAGGTCTCGTTGATATCGCCGCGCAGGCACGCCGAGAGAGCGATCAGGCCCTCTGAATGACGGGAAAGCAGGTCTTTATCGATGCGCGGCTTGTAATAAAAACCATCCAGGTAACCGGAGGAGACCAGTTGCATCAAGTTGCGGTAGCCGGTCTGGTTTTCGCACAAAAGGACCAGGTGGTTGTAGCGGTTGGTATCGCTCTTGACGGTCTGTCCCTGCTGCGCGACGTACACTTCGCATCCGATTACCGGATGGACGCCGTGCTTCTTGGCCTCGCTATAGAACTCGATCGCGCCGAACAGGTTGCCGTGGTCGGTCATGGCCACGGCGGGCATTTTCTGTTCCTCCACCTGCTGCATCAACTGCGAAATCTCGCAGGCTCCGTCGAGCAGCGAGTAATCGGTATGGCAATGCAGATGGACAAAGGGCGCGGGCATGAAAACCGTTCCGATCCCGGGGGAGACTACCAGTATAGCGGGCCGCGGAATTTATGATCTAAGTATGGGGAACGTTCGTATCGAGTCCGCAGCGGAAAGTGACGTTCCGCAGATTCTTGAGCTGATCAAGGGTCTGGCCGAGTATGAACGGCTGTCGCATGTGGTGGAGGCTGACGAAGAGCGCCTGCGCCGGACACTGTTCGGGGATCGGCCCGCGGCGGAAGTGCTGCTGGCTTATGATGACACCGAGTGCGTGGGCTTTGCGGTGTTCTTCACCAACTTTTCAACTTTTCTTGGGAAGCCCGGCCTGTATCTGGAAGACGTCTTCGTCAAGCCGCACGCGCGCCGCAAGGGGGTCGGCCTGAAGATCCTGAAACACCTGGCCGCGCTCGCAAGGGAAAGGGACTACGGCCGCATGGAATGGAGCGTACTCGACTGGAATGAGCCCGCGATCAATTTCTATCAGAAACTGGGAGCGGTTCCGTTGGACGAGTGGACCGCGTTTCGTCTGACGGGCGAGGCGCTGGCGAACTTCAAGTAGCTAGTCTCCGCTCTTGCCTTTGCCCTTGCCATTCGAGTTGCCCTTGCCGTTCCCGCCACTATCGGCATTCCCCGAACCTCCGCCGGGGCGGAGCTGGCCGCGAGCTTCACCGCCGGGCGATTGTGCGGTGTGGATATTCACATAGCTATTGCCGTCGCGGATCGCTGCGAGAATCTTCGCGAAATCGCCGGTCGAGATTCCTTGCGTGCCAGCCGCCACGATGTTCGCCGCCCGAATGATCCCCGTGACCTTCCCATCCTTGGCCTGAGGGCAGATGGTTACGGTACCGCCTTGCGGGGGATTGCTCGTTGATCCGCAGATCCAATACACGACGGCGCCATTTGCGAAGCTCTGGCCGAAGTGGATGTGGGCCTGCGTGGGCGGTCCGCTCAAGCCGGAGTAGTCGAATTCGTACGCCAGCTCGGTATCGTTATTTTGCAGCGTCGCCGCAAACATCCCGGTCGCCGTGCTCGAGACCGCCGGGATTTCATTCGTGGATTCCAACGCGGCGTGGAACTGTGACGGCCCCCCCTGGGCGAGCAGGATTACCGACGCCAGGACACACGCGCCAACCACAAGAGCATTTCGATACATAGTGAGTAACCCTCCAGTCTGACGCCAGTATACGCCGCCCTGGAGCCGCCTTAAAGGGAATTCCATACATAAAACAGTTCTAGTACTAAGGACTCGCTCCCAGCGGGAAGTCCGTACCACCCGGTTTGTAGCTGTCCGCCTATTCGCTTGCCTCGGTCCTGTCCCTACCATGGAGCTGTCATGGAAACAGCCCAACTACAGCTAATCTTTAACGTGGTTGCGATCACGGGGGTAACCAGCCTCGCGTCATTCTGCTACATTCTGCGGAAGGATAACCGCAAGCTCGCGAGCGAACGTAAGGCTGAAGCGAAGGAGGTCGTGCGATCCGTTGTGGTCGAAGACCTGGTGCTCGCCGATCCGGACATCCGCAACGTCGCCGCGCACCGGCGTACGCAATGGGTATCGGGAATGGCGGCGGCCCGTTCCACGAACAAAGATTAGGCGCTTGCCACTTCCGCTGCCACTGACTGAGAATACAGGTACGGGCCCTTAGCTCAGTCGGTTAGAGCAGCGGACTCATAATCCGTTGGTCGATGGTTCGAGTCCATCAGGGCCCACCACACGCATTCGGAGTAACAACTCGAGGAGTGCGTCGATTTCCTTTTGGTCTCCCGGGTTGTTGGCGGATTGACGATAGCGTACCGCCAGAGAGAGACCCTTGTTCTCGACCCACACTCCACTCGCGTTTCAGGGAGGCATTCCATTTCGCTACCCGCCGGAGGCGTGATTTGCTCCCGATCCCGGCGGCTTCCGCACCATGATTCCCAATGACATTCGCCACGTTGACACCGCGCATCCTGGCAAGAACGTCTGACCGGGCGCGCCCCGAAACGATGATGCACGGATAGAGCGCGGCCAAGCCGCTGAGCAGCTCTCGCGTCCGGGCGCGCCTGCCGACCCGTGCCGGCGCGCCGCGCAGGTGCTTTCGCCTTTCATGGAGCCTGTTCCGCAGCCTTGGCAGCCTCGTCCTACCGATACCCCCAACATGAATGCGCCTGGGCCGGCGCATTCTATCCTGCACAAGGGCGGCCGTCTATACAGCGGAGACTGTATGGCCATTGAGATGACATTCTTTTTAAGGCGATACGAGCTCCCTGCCGTGTTAAATTTGACTGCGGAGATAGAGGAGTGCACATCAAAACTAGATCGACATGGCGCGGCGCAAGCCGACGCGCTTTGGTGATGGCCGGCTTGGTCGCCGTGATGGCCCCGAACATAGTGTGGGCTTTTCAGGAAGGTTCCGGAAGGGCCAGGTCTCCGAAGTTGGGCGACTCGAAAATCGATCCTAAGGACGGGCTCACTTATCTGTGGATTCCCCCTGGCAGCTACACGGGCGGATGCTCGCCAGGCGATAAAGATTGTTTTCCGGACGAGACGCCCACTCGAAAGACGACCTTGACCAGAGGATTCTGGTTGAGCCGGACCGAAGTCACGCAGGCGGCGTTCGAACATGTTATGGGCTACAATCCCAGTATTTTCCAAGGAGCGGATCTGCCTGTAGAGTATGTCTCCTGGGTCGAGGCTGACGAATATTGCGGCGCGATCGGAGGAAGACTTCCGAGCGAAGCCGAATGGGAATATGCGGCCCGAGCGGGAACCATCGGCAGCCGGTACGGCAATCTGGATGAGATCGCCTGGTATTACGGCAACAGCGGACTTTCTACCCATCCGGTGGGAAAGAAGAAACCCAATGCGTTCGGCCTTTATGACATGCTCGGCAACGTCGTGGAGTGGACCCACACTTTCTACTGGGTGCAGCACAATCAGGAAAACATCAATCCCACGGGCCCTAGCACGGCTGAATACGTCGAGCTGCGAGGCGGGGGGTGGTGGGACGAACCGAGATTGATCCGCGTGTCATACCGCCGACACTTCGAAAAAACCGATATCGACTACAACATCGGCTTCCGCTGCGTTTCGGAATGAGGATTCCTCTATTGAGCGATCTTCGCAAGAACCAATGCGAGTGGGTTCTCGGACGTTGGCGTTGAGGAGCCGCAATCCGTGGCGCGAGCCCGCCACAGTTGCTCCGAAAGATCCAGATTGGTGTCCGTGGCAGCGCTCTGGCGTAACTCCCCGACCCGGGCCTTGAGCGCCTTGTGGGCGGCATCCGCAAGCTCCGTCGCGGCTGCAGGCGCCGGAGTTTTCAAACAAGGATTCAGCTCATCAAGAGCCAACGAGACCAGCTTGAGACTGCGCTGGTAGCGCTCGCTCGAAGCCAGGCCGCGGCGCGTGGGATCCAGCGACATGATCTGGTCGCATAGCTCCAGCCTCAGGCGCACAGCCCCATCGTCAGGTTTCAGGCGAGAAGCGTTGAGAAAATCGGCCCGTGCCAATTGATAGTTGCCGCGTGCGAACTCCGCTTCGCCGAGCCCGGCATAGGCATCCGTGTTCCGCGGGTCACGATGCAAAATATCCCGGAACGTATCGGCCGCGCGGGCGGGAGATCCGGCGGAAAGAAACAGTTCGCCGATCCGTGTCTCGGTCGGAAGATCGGCCGAAGCTTCGCTCTGGAGCGGCAGCAGCTCTGCCAAAAGCTGCTCCTTGGCATTCTGACGGGCTAGCAAATCCACTAACTCGAATCGCACTTTCAGGCGATTCTGAGCGGCGTCCGCCCGCCATCGGCCATAGATCGCACGGTGATAAAACGAGATTCCTTCGGGGATCTTCTTCTCCCCGGCCAATACCCGCGCCATCGCCAGGTTTGCATCGCCGTCCGTAGAATCTTTCTGGAGAATCTCGTTCAGCGCAGTCTCCGCTTCCGTGAAGTTCTTCCCGGCGAGGAGTGCGTTCGCGAGTGCAAGCCGGTAATCACGGTTATCGCGCTCAATGGAGATCGCATCCTTGAATCGCTCGGCCGCCTCTGGGTAGCGCCCACCCTGCATCATTTCACGGCCTTCTGCCAGGAGCCGGCTAGCCTCTGTCCGGTCTTCCGCTCGCTCGATCCTGACCAAGAAAGTATCGGTGGCGAAGAGAATAACGAGTGCGATGAAAATGAGGACGAACGTACCCAAGAACGACGTGCCCGATAGCAAGGTCTGGCGTGGCATACGCTATTCGTTGTATTCCTGCGCCGCGGAAGATCGGCCGACGCCGTAGGCCGCAAGCACGTCTTCCAGCACGACAATTCCGAGCAGTTGCCGAACGTTCGCCCGGCTCACGACAGGTAGAACGTGAAGCTTGGTTGTCCCCATTCTCTCCAGGGCAAGACTCAATGTATGGTCAGGATGAACGTGCGGAAAATCTTTCGCCTCGGGGCGATGATGCCGGAACCCTGAGTCGCCGAGTTCGGCTAACGTCTTGGCCGCCTCCCCGTCGGATGCGGCCTGCTTGAGCTGAGAATCCTGAATCATGCCGAGGAGTTCACGCCCTTCTGCGACCGGCCAAGCGTCCAGCGGCACGGCGTTTGTGCCATCGATTACGTGGTGATCTTTCACCAGATCGATCGCGGACTTTACGCTCGTGGCAGCTGCCAGCAACACAGGCGCCCCCCGCATCACTTGAGAGACCCGAGTCCTGCCGTGATCCGAGCGGGATTCAGGAGTCGGAAGGTGCACGCCATCCTGGTGAGCTAACGCCTCGTAAATCGGTTCTCTCTGAAGCCGTTGAGAGATAAAGAATGCAATCAGGTTGGAGATCATGAGCGGCACGATGATGGTATAGTCGCGCGTCATTTCGAAAATCATGATGACCGAAGTCATCGGAGTGCGGACGATTCCGGCGAATGCGGTCCCCATTCCGACCAGAGCATAAGCGCCCGGCCCAGCCGTGTAGTCCGGGAGGAAATGATGCGCGACGCTGCCAACGGCACCGCCCATCATGGCGCCAATGAACAGGCTCGGACCGAAGATACCGCCGGCGTTTCCAGAGGAGTAAGAGACCGCGGTGGCTACTATTTTCAAGACTGCCAGCAACACGACGACTTGGAGCACGAGGTCGCCATTGAGCACCTTTTCGACATAGTTGTACCCGACCCCCATCACCTCGGGCACAAAGTAACCCATCACGCCTACGGACAATCCGCCGATCGCTGGCTGCAGCCAAACGCTCCATTTCGGCAGACGCATGAACCATGCGCGAAGCCCGAGCAGCAACTTCACGAAGCAAACCGAGCCCAGTCCGCCGATGATGCCGAGCACCGCGTAAATGCCCAATTCCGATGGATGGACCAGGCGATAACCGGAAACATGGAACAGAGGATCGTCGCCAAGGACAAGGTGCAAGACCATCCAGGACGTGGCCGAACTCAAGACAGCGGTGCCTAAGACCGAGGCGTGCAAATCCCCCATGACTTCTTCGAGTGAGAACAAGACACCGGCGATAGGCGTATTAAACGCCGCGGCCAGCGCGGCCGAGCAGCCCACGGGTACCAGGGCCTTCACTCGATCCTGACTGAGACCTAACCTTCGGGCAATCACCGATGCCAGCCCGGCGCCGATGTGTGCTGACGGACCTTCGCGTCCCAGCGCGATACCGGTCGCCAGGGAGGCTGAACAGCAGAAGAATTTCCCCAATACGGTACGAAATGAGATGCGGCCCTCGTTCACAAAAAGTGCGAACTTAGTTTGTGGAATGCCGCTGCCGCGCGCCAGCGGGAAGTAGCGCCATAGAAGATAACCAGTGCCCAGCGAGCCAAGGGTCGGTACCAGAATGCGATGCCAGCCTGCTCCGCCGGCGGGATACATGCGTGCAGCCAGGCGCCCGGTCAGGAGAATGAATGCGACAATCACCAGGCCGACGAGCGCTCCGATCAGAAGGCTCAGAACAATGGTGAGCTGATTCTCATTTTGCCGTAAACTCTCCAGCACTCTTCTCAATCTGGAAAGCAAAGCTGGTTTGGGGTGAGGGTTCATCTGCTCTACATGTACGAACCAACGGCCGAACCTTTGGGATCGGTGATCTGGTGGCTACTACCATTATCGGTGCCACACAAGCCGGCCCGCTCTCACAGGGCGGCTCTCGGACGGCCGATGGGTTCGCGAATCCATCGGGCCCACCATCTCTTAAGCTGCTCAATGGATGGCGTAGGCGGAGGCTTTCCACCGGCCACCTTCTTCCACTAAGGTCAGCCGCTCGGTGACGCGCTCTTTATTCTTGAAATCGGTCGTGAAGTGAAAGATGGCGTAATTGCCGTCGGGAGCGCCCCGTAACTGCCTGGCGAAGTCCAGGCGCGCGACGGCTCTGGAAACCGGCGGGCCTAACGGCGCGCGAAACCGTTCGAGCGACTGTTTCCACTGCTGCGGAGTAACCTCGCGTTGGAAAGACTCACTCGCCTCTTTATAACTGTCGTCGTATTTTCGGTGGTCGAGCAGGGTAAGCCAGGTTTCTCCTGCGATCCGGGCTTCTTCATTGGGAGGGGCGGCCTGGATCACCAGAACGGGGGCGATGACGGCGGCCATGACAAAAATCGTAAAGGCGCGCATACGTCATGATCTCATAGGCCCCTCTAGAGCCAGGAATGAGATTCTGCGAGCAGCCTGCTCCACCATGCACAATAGATAGTTCATGGTTGAAACCATACAGTGGACCGACGCGGGCGTGGTGATGATCGATCAGACCCGCCTGCCGCGCGAGCAAAGCTTCGTTACCTGCCGCACGTATCTTGAGGTCGCCGACGCCATTAAGACCATGGTGATTCGCGGCGCGCCGGCCATCGGAGTCGCGGCCGCGATGGGAGTTGCCTTGGGCGTCCAGGAAGGCGCCGATTTCGAGACGGTCTGTAAGACGCTGGCGGCGACCCGACCCACGGCGGTGAACTTGTTCTGGGGCATTAAACGGATGCGAGACTTATGGGTTTCGCTGCAAGGTGCCCCGCGCGACGAAATCATTCGCAGGATGATCCAGGAGGCCAAGCAGATTCGTCTCGAAGACATCGCCATCTGCCAGGCCATCGGCCGCCACGGCGAGCCTCTGGTTCCCGACGGCAAGACCGTGCTGACACACTGCAACGCGGGCGCGCTCGCCACGGCGGGATACGGCACGGCGCTGGGCGTGATTCGCGCGGCGGTCAGCGCCGGCAAAAAGATCGACGTCTTCGCTGACGAGACGCGTCCGTTTCTCCAGGGTGCGCGCCTGACGGCTTGGGAGTTGCAGCAGGACGGGATCGCCACCACGGTGATCACCGACAACATGGCGGGACACTTTTTGCACTCGGGCCGCATCGGCTGCGTGGTCGTGGGCGCCGACCGCATCGCTGCCAATGGCGACGTGGCGAACAAGATCGGGACGTATTCCGTCGCCGTGCTCGCCAAGGAAAACGGGATTCCGTTTTATGTCGCCGCGCCGGTCTCGACGTTCGATTTGACGCTGGCCTCGGGTGATCTGATTCCCATCGAAGAACGTTCACCCGACGAAGTCACGCACTTCAGGGGATTGCCGGTCGCTCCGGAAGCAATCGAAGCGAAGCACCCCGCGTTCGACGTGACTCCTGCGCGCTACGTCACGGCCATTGTGTGCGAGCGCGGCGTGGCGCGCGCGCCTTACGAGGAATCGCTGCGAAAACTGGCGCAGGCGTGTTAGGGTGAGTTTTATGCGAGTTGCCCGTCTCACGTTGTTCTTTGCAGCTGTTTTTTCGCTCTCTGCGCAAGGGCTCACCAACCGCCGCGCGCCCAGCTTTTCGCTCCCGGATTCCACTATGAAGCAGCACGACATCCTCGACTATCGGGGAAGCTGGCTGTTCCTCGACTTCATGGAGACCAACTGTCCGGCTTGCAAGGAGCTTTCCAAGAAGCTTGAAACCATCAAGGTGAAGTACGGTTCGAAAGTGGGGATCGTCTCAATCGTGATCACGCCGCCGGAGACCCAGGTTACGGTGGGCAAGTACGTCGCCGAGACGAAAATCACGACACCCATTTTGTTTGACTCCAGCCAAGTGGCCATTTCCTATTTCAAAGCCACCCCCCAGAACCCGAGCTTCGACACGCCCCATCTGTTCGCCATCAATCCCAACGGGTTGATCGTGAAAGAGTGGAGCCGGCCGGCCATGCAGGGTCTGGGGTTTCTGGTTGAACTCGAACAGCTGATCACCGGGTCATCCGCGAAGAAATAGTACTAAAGAGAACACCCTAGTCTGCCGATTAAACCTCGTGCAGACTGCCCAGGTCTCGCCCGAACTCGCCGATGCCGCGGATGTATTAAGCGACCAACTTCGCTTTCATCTGCAAAGGCTGGCGCGCTTTCTGGCGCCGCGAGCCGATAAGATCGACCGTCGCTTCCTGACGCGCCTCAGGGAGATGGGTTTTGAGCCGCAGCAGCGCAACGCTCTGGCCGCCATCACCCCCGGAGCCGCCGCGAGAGTGCTGGCACGCGATCTTCCGGCGCTGAAGTTTATCGAGCAGGTGGAGTACAACGGACGCCGGCTGGCCAAGCTGAATCTGCCGCCCAGCGCAATTCTCGAAGCCCTGCAGGAGTACGATCGTCTGCTGGCGCCGGCGCTCGAAGGGCTGATCTCCGACGAGCACGCTAATTTCCAGTGGGTCCGCGATCAGCTGCACTTCTGCGTCATCCTCACCTTAAACAACGCCTACTACCAGGTCCGCGAGGCCGAAACACAGGCCTTTTACGAACTTTTTCGGGTGGAGCTCGAATCGCGCAATCTGGAGGAGCTCCTGCGCCGGTTCCTCGAAACGCTGGTGCACGTCTGCAAGGCCGACGCGGGCCGGCTGTACATGCTCAATGAGGATTCCACGCAATGGGTACTACGCGCGGGTCTTCCCGATCCCCAATCTCTTTCGGTTCCGAATCGCCCGGGACTGGTCAAGAAACTTTCAAAGCAGCGCTACTTGAACGGCGATGCCCGTTCCGCCGGTGTTCTGCTGGAGGAAAGCTGGCACACCCGCTTCCCCTCCTGCTGGTCGATTCCACTGTCGGCGGATGGCCGCACCGCGGGCGTGATGCAGTTCGGCTTCGCCAAGCCCTACGAATGGCTGCCACGCGAGCAGGAACTGTTGGCCGCCGCCGCCGAGCGCTGCCTGATGGCCGCCGAAAAAGCCCGCCTGGTGGAAGATCTCGCCCAGCGCGAGGAGCAAGTCCGCCGCCTGGCTGAGCACATGCTCCACGTGGAAGAAATCGAGCGCCGCCGCATCAGCCGCGAGTTGCACGATGAGGCCGGTCAAAGCCTGCTGTGCATCCGGCTCCAGATGGAGCTGCTCGAACAGGAACTCCCCGAGGGAAAGGGCGAATGGAAGTCGAAACTGCGGGATGCCCGCGACCTTACGGAACGGACCATCCTTGAAATGCGCCGCCTGATCGCGGCTTTAAGCCCCGCGGTGCTGGAGCAACTGGGACTGGGGGCCGCCCTGCGGCAGCTGGTCAATCGCTTCCAGAGGCTCCATACGAGCTGCGAAGTGAAGCTCCACCTGGCCAAGATGGGGACCCTGCCGCAGCAAATTGAGGTGATCGCCTATCGCCTTCTGCAGGAATGCTTTAACAACATCGGGAAGCACGCCGCGGCGACCCTGGTAAATATTTCCCTAATATCCGCCGATGGAAGACTTAAGCTGCTGGTCGACGATAACGGCGTGGGATTCAACATGGAAGAGGCCGCCGCGAAGCGCGAGTCCTTCGGCTTATCCGGAATGCGGGAGCGGGTAGCCCTCTTGGGCGGCGAATTCCAGGTAGAAAGTCGTACGGAAGGGGCTAAGAGGGGTACAAAGATTTCCATAGAACTGCCGATAGCCAAATAGGCGGCTCTTATAGGAAGGACTACGTAGGTAAGGCAAGGTCTAAACACTATGGCCAAAATTCGAATCATGCTGGCGGACGATCATACGCTGTTTCGCCAGGGCATCCGGACGCTGATTTCAGCGGAAGCGGACATGGAAGTGGTCGGTGAAGCAGCCAACGGCGGCGACGCGGTGGACAAAGCGAACGAAGCGCGTCCGGACGTGGTGCTCATGGACATCGGGATGCCGGGGCTCAGCAGCTTCGAAGCAACCCGCCAGATCAAAAAGAACCGGCCCGAGACGAAGGTCCTGTTCCTCACCATGTATGACGACGAGGATTACCTGGTCGAAGGCATGGAAGTCGGCGCCAGCGGCTATGTTTTGAAGGATAGTCCCAGCCAGCAACTGGTGGCGGCCGTCCGTGATATCTGCCGGGGCGGCAGCTATCTCAGCCCGCGCATGCTCTCCCAACTGGTGGACGATTTCCGCAGCCGTATCAAATCGGCCAATCGCCTGCCTCGTTTCGCCACGCTGACTACCCGCGAGCGGGAAGTGCTCAAGATGCTGGCGGAAGGCAATTCGGTGAAGGAAATCGCCTGCGACCTGAATCTCAGCGTGAAGACTGTAGAGGCGCACAAGTTCAACCTGATGCGCAAGCTCGATATTCACAATAAGGCGCAGCTGGTGCAGTACGCCATCCAGAAAAAGATCATCAAGATTCCCAATCTCGTGTAACGTATATCCTCCTAGAGTTGACCTTCGAGCCGGCGGGAAACCGCCGGCTCATTTTTTTAATCGCGCACAACGCAGCGCGGCGCGGTTCGTCTCCTACTCTGCTGTGCACGCCGCGCGCTGTGCGCTCCGGACCAAATCGCGCACAACGCAGCGCGGCGCGATTTGTCTCCTACTCTGCTGTGCACGCCGCGCGCTGTGCGCTCCGGACCAAATCGCGCACAACGCAGCGCGGCGCGACTCGTCTCCTACTCTGCTGTGCACGCCGCGCGCTGTGCGCTCCGGA
>Ga0310810_10003887_pt1 | contig 16404 bp, 6 predicted proteins | sample NCmetagenome_FD_207641 | JGI IMG/M metagenome (GOLD analysis project Ga0310810, IMG submission 207641) | Soil microbial communities from experimental microcosm in Duke University, North Carolina, United States - NC | ecosystem: Engineered > Artificial ecosystem > Soil microcosm > Unclassified ... | reverse complement strand
CCCCCATCGGCTCGGCCCCGGCACCTTTCAACGGGTAAGTCACCAGCATCTCCTCCTGGCTTATCTCATCGCCGCGCCGGCCCATGAACCGCTTCACCGAATAAACAGTTTCCTGTGGTTTAACGACCCGCACACGGTTTGCCGGATAGCCGACCAGAGGTGCGGACGCGGGCCCCGAAAAATGCACCACCGAAGGAGTCAACCGCCGCCCTTCCCGGTCCGCAATCACCAAGGGAATGCCCGAATCCACAGTCGCGACCAGAGAGTTGGTGGTGCCTAAATCAATTCCGACGATACGCTTCGTGTTCAAATTAAGAGAGACCGCTCAATCTGTGTTAGCGCTTCAAACCCAGCATCCGGTTAAGCCACGCGAAACCTGCTCCATAATTGCCGGAGACAATGTGGGTTCTTTAGCAGCCGCAACGGGTAAGTAACCGTTTTCATGTATACAATCTGTCTACAGGCCTTCTCGGAGTTCAAGTCGTTTTGGTCCAGGTTTCACTCTGTTCTCATCTTCGTTGTCTTAGTTTCCTTCAGTTAAAGGTTTTTGCACGCCATCTTTCGCAGTGACTTTCCACGGATTTCCCCCCAAATTCCACAATTCCTGAAGCTATGAACAAGAGTTCGCCAGTTTCTCGCAGCGGGCGCTTTAGCGGCGGCCCAGCCGCGGACGTGACGCAATTCACGCAATCGGTCTCTTTTGACTGGCGCCTCTGGCGGCACGATATTCTGGGTTCAAAAGCTCACGCCGCCCTGTTGTGTCGTGCCGGCTTCCTGAGCCGCACCGAATTGCGCGCCATCCTCGCCGGCCTGGATCAGATCGCGCGGGAAATCGAATCCGGCAAGTTCCATTGGAAACCGGAATTGGAAGACGTTCACATGAATATTGAAGCCGCGTTGACCCAGCGCGTGCCGGCCGGCGCCAAACTGCATACCGGGCGCTCCCGCAACGACCAGGTCGCTCTCGACATGCGACTTTGGCTGCGCGATGAAACCCGTGCCCTGCTGAGAGAAATTCGATCGCTCCAGCGCTCGCTGCAACAACTCGCCGAACGTGAACGGGAAGTCATCGTCCCCGGTTACACTCATTTGCAACGTGCCCAACCCATTTACCTGGCGCATCATCTCCTCGCATACATCGAAATGCTTGCCCGCGACGCCGAACGGCTGGCCCAGGGGTTGGCTCGTCTCAACGTTTGCCCTCTCGGCAGTGGCGCGTTGGCCGGCACCACGCTCCCGTTGGATCGCGCCTACGCTGCTTCCCTGCTCGGATTTGTCGACGCTAAAGATCACCCGCTACTGTCTCAAAACTCGATGGACGCCGTCAGCGATCGCGACTTTGTCGTTGAGTTTTGCTCACACGCCGCGCTCCTCGGACTTCACCTTTCACGCTTGGCCGAGGATCTGGTTGTCTGGTCGAGCAGCGAATTCAATTTCATTCGCATCGCCGACGCTTTCACTACCGGCTCTTCGCTGATGCCCCAAAAAAAGAATCCCGACGTCGCCGAATTGACGCGCGGCAAAAGTGGACGCCTCGTCGGGAATCTGGTCGCCCTCATGATCCTGCTGAAAGGTTTGCCCATGACCTACAACCGCGACCTGCAGGAGGATAAAGAACGCCTGTTCGATACCGTCGATACAATTCGCGGCACCGTGCGCATTTGTGCTGCCATGCTACAAAACATTACGGTCAATCGCGAAGTCTGCCAGGCCGCTGCCGGCGATCCAGCGCTCCTGGCAACCGATCTCGCCGATTATCTTGTCCAAAAAGGCATCCCCTTCCGCCACGCCCATCACAGCGTCGGCTCCCTCGTTGCCCTCGCCGAACGCAGCCGCGTGCCGCTCAATGAACTCACGCTCGAGCAGCTTCAATCGGTCGACAAAAAATTCCAGGGCGACGCCCTCCAATTGTTCAACGTCAAGAAAGCGCTCCACCGACGAAATCTCATCGGCGCTCCGGGAAACAACGAAATCCGAAAACAGCTCGCCCGGTGGAAAAAGCTGTTGGGCTAGCGCGCACAACGATGCTGGCTTCTGTCGGCGTCCCGCGGCAAAATGGCTGCGTGGGCCAGAACCCGTTAAAACCAGACGCGCTCCTGACCTCTCTCCTCCAAGAGGTCTCGCGCTCGTTTTACAAAACCTTGCGCGTGTTACCGGCCAAAATCCGGCCGCAAATCAGCCTCGCTTACCTGCTGGCCCGAACGACCGACACCATCGCCGACACCGGGTTGATTCCGCTGGAACAACGGCTCGAAGCTCTCGCCGCGTTTCGCAAACGCATTCTGGGCGCCAATAGCCATCCGATAAATTTCACGGACCTGGCGCAGCACCAGGGCACTCCTGCGGAACGAGTCCTGTTAGAGAATTGCGAGCAAAGCGTGTTGCTGCTCGAGAGCTTCTCCCCTGCCGATCGGGCACGCCTGCGTGACGTGCTTTCAATTATCACCAACGGCCAAGAACTGGACTTGCGTCGTTTCGCGGCGGCGTCCGCGGATAACATCATTGCTTTAAACAAGGATCCGGAGCTCGATGATTATACCTACCGCGTTGCCGGTTGTGTTGGTGAGTTCTGGACCAAAATGTGTCGCGCTCATCTGTTCCCAGCTCCGCATCTGGACGAAACCGACCTGACGACGAAAGGAGTCGTCTTCGGCAAAGGACTCCAACTGGTCAATATTCTGCGCGACCTGCCGACGGATTTGCGCTCCGGCCGGTGCTATTTGCCGATCGAACCCTTGGCAAGTGCGAGCCTTGTGCCCTCCGATCTATTGCAGCCGGCGAATGAACCGCGCTTACGCCCTATATACAACCGGTATTTGCAACGTGCCCAGGATTTTTTGAAGACTGGCTGGGCCTATACACAATTGGTTCCGTGGCGTTGCGTCCGGGTTCGCCTCGCCTGCGCCTGGCCACTCCTCATCGGCAACGATACCTTAGCCCTGCTCCGCACCGGAAATATCCTCGAGCCTAGGCACCGCATTAAAGTCAGCCGTGACCAGGTCAAAAAAATCATCTGGCGTTCAGTCCTGTACTACCCATGGCCGGCAGCCTGGCGGGGCCTGTTCTCGTCACCAACTGCCCGCCAGGATAACTAGATTGCCCGAAACGGTGCCCCCCTCATTGCGCGTGCATGTTCCGAGGCTACCTTGTAGCGCGGCCGTCTCGGCTGCAAGTCCCGGCAACGTCCCGCTGCCACAATCTCCCCTTTTCCTGCCTCATTAGACTCATTAGTTATTGCGTAAAGTGGTTTTTTGGCTTAAAAAGGCCGCATGCAGAGTTCAAAATGCTTGCTGGCCGTTTGCCTAACGGTCTGCGCACTTTCCGTCCGTGGTGAAGACACCGAAGTTCAACGTAAAGCGCGGGAGGCTCTTGAAAAATTGCAGAGTCAGCCGGCGCAGCCGCCTGCCAGCCCTGCTCAGGCCCAGCCGACTCAGACTACTCAGCCTCCACCGAAAAAATCCAAGAAAGCTAAGCAGCCACCCGCACCACCGCAGCCAGCCCCTGCTGCCGCAGCCGCTCCTGCTGTGCCCCCCTCGCAGATAAACGCCACACCGACTGCTGACGAAGCCTCCATCCAGAGGGCCCGCGAGGCGTTGCACGAGAAAATGAACTCCTTGCAGACTGGTGCGACTGAAGCGCAATCGGCTCCTGTACCCAAGATATCGCAACCCAGTCCGGTGGCCGCGCCACCGGTACCGGCCCCCGCCGCAGCCCCTGCAGCGGCTGCAACCGCCGCCGCGGTAAGCGCCGCACCCACACCCACTGCCACCAGCGCACCGCCGCCAGCACCCGTCCCGGCAACACCCGATCTGCGCCAGGCTAGCGATGATGAAAGCATCGCTAGAGCGCGGGAAGCTCTGCGCCAGAAGATGAATGAACTTCACTCGCAACCGGTTCCAGCAACACCGGCGTCGGCTTTTGCAACCCAAAGTACCGCTGCGACACCGCCACCCGCCCCGGCTGCAGCGGCTGCGTCCACCATCCAACCACCCGCAACGCCTGACCTTAACGCACCGCCCGAAGCTGATCCGGCTGCAATTGCTAAAGCTCGGGAGGCTATGCGACAAAGAATGCAATCGATGCCCGCCGAAAGCGCGTCCGCCTCGGAGATGGCACCAAGAACAGCGCGGGCCGGTCTCAACTTTCCACCGATGGCAAGCCCGCCCCTGCCCATCAATGCCTCCAAAGAACAACGCCTCCGGGAATTGCTGCAACAATATAAGGCGGACCTGATTTCCCCTGAGCAATACCACGCTGCGCGCGCCAAGATCCTCTCCGAACCGTAGGCTAAGTCCAAAGTCGAGCATCCAAAGTCCAGAGTCGTTGGCCTTGCCAACCGCTGAAAACCGACTCGACTTGGATCTCTATACCCTTGTGCTAAACTCAAGCTTCAGACTTTGGACTTTGGACTAATTAAGAATGCACGATTTTCGTTACGTCGGCTCGAAGCTGTTCTGCGAGGGTGTTGCCCTGGATACCCTGGTGCGCAAGTTTGGCACACCGCTTTATGTCTATTCCCAACACACGCTGACCGACCACTTTCAAAAGCTGGATCGCGCCATGAGCGAAGTGCCTCACTTGATCTGCTTCGCCGCCAAATCCAACTCCAACCTCGCTGTCCTCCAAACGCTCGCGCGACTCGGCAGCGGATTCGACATTGTCAGCGCCGGTGAACTGCAACGGGTCATTGCTGCGGGTGGCGATCCGCGTCGTTGCGTCTTTGCCGGTGTCGGCAAAACGGAGGCTGAGATTGCATTCGCGCTGAAACAGGGTGTTTATTCGTTCAATGCCGAGAGTGAGCCGGAACTGGAGCGCATCGACCGCATCGCCGGTCGACTCCACCGCGTCGCGCCGATTGCGCTGCGAGTGAATCCCGACGTCAAAGCCGGGACGCACAAAAAAATCACCACTGGCACTTACGAAAACAAATTTGGCATCGCTTTCGAACAGATCGAAGCCGTCTACGCGCGCGCAGCTCGTCGAAAGCACCTGCGCTTGCGTGGACTGCAGATGCACATCGGCTCACAGATAACGCAGGTCGACCCTTTTGAGCATGCTGTGCGCAAAGTGCTGCCTCTGGTGCGCCGCCTCAAAGAACGATATCAACTCGAGTTCCTCAGCATCGGTGGTGGCTTGGGGATCATTTATGAACCCGCGCTTGCTAGCGCCTCAGGCGACTGGTGGCATTCCGCCCAGGCAAAAAACATTTTAACCCCGCAGAAGTACGCCGACCGGTTGCTGCCGTTGTTGAAGGAGCTCGGTTTGCGCGTGCTGTTGGAGCCCGGCCGCTTTATCAGCGGCAATGCCGGCATTCTCGTAACCCGGATCGAGTACATCAAGCAGACCGGCACAAAACACTTTCTGATTGTCGATGCCGCGATGAACGACTTGATCCGCCCGGCGTTTTACGACGCCTACCATGAAATCGTCCCGCTCCAGCGCAAGAACGGCACGCTGATCCGTTCGGACGTAGTCGGCCCGATCTGCGAATCGGGCGATTTCTTCTGCCATGACCGGCCTTTGCCGAAAGTTGGGTCGGGAGAGTATCTCGCGCTGATGAGCGCAGGGGCTTATGGCTCGGTTATGGCTTCAAATTACAATACTCGCGCCATTCCAGCCGAGGTCCTGGTCAACGGCAGCCGCGCCGCACTGGTTCGCGAGCGTCAGGACGTCACAGACATTTGGAAGCGCGAGAAGCTTGCCCCCTGGCAAAGAGAATTCCGAAATCCGAAATCCGAAACCCGAACTCCAAGAGAACGTAAATAAACCGGCTTTCGTGCTTCTGCTGGATTGAAGCCTTCATCTCCGCGTTTCTGCGTTTAAGGTTCTTCCACGATTTGCCTACGGATTTCCTGTTGCTCCCACCCTGAAATAATGATTCGTGCTTGCGGTGGGCACAAACCATTCCGTTTCCGGGAATTGCCCCGGGACATTTGTCAGCAGAACCAGCGACGCCGGACCTGCCCCACCCCAGACTTGGTAGGTATAGTTCGCGCTCGACGGCCAGCTTAGCCGCCAAACATCCGCATCCCACCGCGATAAATCCACCGTAAAAGGCAGATTGTTATTCGTCGCTGGATCTGTCCCCATCATCTGTTCGCGCATGTTCGAATAACCGTCCGCATCCGGATCATCCTTCGAGCCTTGGTTCAAGGATCCAAAATGCCGCAACTCCCATCGATCATCGAGCCCGTCATGGTCACTATCCACAATCGGCACGCCCTCCAGGAGAAGGCTGATCAGGTGCACCGTACCAGTGAAACCTTCAGCGCCCTGGTTGCTCACCGATACCTTCCAATCACCTGCGCTGCTTTCAAAGAAATGATGCGTCGAATAGTACGTCCAATCGGTCGGCCCTGGCGTTTTGTCCGCGTTATACCGTTGCAGGACGCTTCGTGTTCCCGACGGCGAAACCAGCGTAATCCGCAAATCGCCCCGCAACGGGAAATCCGCCATCAGCCGCACGCCGACCTGCTCGCAGATCAGCGTGTTCGTAATGCTAAACACATAATCGGTAGAAGGCATCTGGAGCTGTGCGACCGCTGCTTCGTTCGTTTGAAATAAATTTAATAAGCCCACTCCGTTGGAGTGGCCAATGAACACCGCCGGAATGGGCACGTAATCGGTTGCCCCCATCGCCGTCAATTGGTCGCCGCCGGGGGCCCCGGAACCGGTGGTGTTCGTCACAAAATTATAAACGACAGCAAATGCCGCACCGGCCCGGGCCGCGAGGCTAAGTTTCGCCGCGAAGGTGTTGGTTCCGCGTTGGATTAGTACTCCTTTGCCGGCGACGGTGAAGCCATTCGTGGTGGTGCCAAATCCAAAGTCGGCTAGCGGCAGGGCCGGCGTTGGAACATCGGGCTGCGGGCCCGTACTGGGCGAACCTTGAATCGACGCCAGGCTCGCTGACACTCCGGGACCCGTCACCAACACACGCAAGCCCGAACTCGAAATCGTCGCTGGATTGGTCGTGGTATAGGTTACCGTCAGGGACGGAAGTTGGTTCGTCCAGTTTTGCGCGAGCCGAACCGCCGTTCCTGCATCGGGCACTCCAAAACCGACGTTGTGACTCACCAGAAATCCGGCGCCATTGGTTGAGAGATCGGGGTCCGCAAAATCAAAATGGCGAGACGAAAGGATGATTATCTTTTGCACATCCCGATAAGTCAGGTTTGGATTCGCCGACAGCACCAGCGCCGCCAAACCGGCTATCTGCGGGGCCGCCGCCGACGTCCCGCTGAATGCGAGACCGCTAAATACATACCCGGACAAATCTTCATTAGGCGGAAAAAAGCCAATCATATTCACCCCGTCCAACCCGAGCAGATCCGTCGTAAACAGGCCGGTCGGGTTCGTATCAAGATCTCCGCTCGGCGCGCCGACCAGCAGGCAGGCACCGGGATCGCTATAGCTCGCCGCCCGCCCGTCGATACGCACCGCGCCTACGGTGATGACTCGCGGGTCGCCCCGGTAACCATCGTCTCCCGCATTCCCACCGCTCACCCGGTCATTCCCCGCCGAACGCACCATTACCACGCCGCGCCCTGAACGACCAAAGGTCGTCGCATTCGAAATTCCTATATCTTCCAGCAAACTGATCGGGTTCTGCCTCAAACCGGGATGCCCCCAGCTGAAATTTTCGACGCTCACCTGGTTCGATTGATACTGATACATCGCCATCAGCTCCGCGTCGCTCGCCAGAACCTGATTCCCGTCCACTGCTACCCACGAGGCCAGTCCGGCTTCCGGTGCCACCCCGGCCATCCGCGCATGGTTTAGATCGGCCGCAATCAGCCCCGCCACCTCCGTCCCATGTGCCCCTACCCCGAGCCGATTTACCGGGGCTCCGTCCGTCGTGTCCGTCAAAAAACTGTAATGCGGCTGGCCCGCGCTATTGGTAAGGAACTCAGGGTGCGTCAGCTCAAGACCGGTATCTCCAACAGCAACCGTCACCCCTTTGCCCGTCGCATACGGCCAGGCCGCTCGCACGTTCAAGTCGACCCCAGCGCTGCTGCCATCGGGCTGTCGATGCTCCAATTGCCATTGAAGGAAAAACGCCGCGTCGGCCGGCAGCGACGCGTAAGCGCCATGTAGATCCGCTCGACGACGCGTCTCCGGATAACTGGCCACTACTCCCGGCAACGAGGAAAGCCGATCCGCTTCCCGCGCCGCCGTCAGTGCATCGGGCGCTTCCAACAGAAAAACATTCTTCCCAATCTCGCGAGCTTGATTGACGGAACGCCGCTCTGTCACACGCTTCAATTCGGTCTTCCCGTCCAGTTGCACGACGATACGCGATCCCAAAATGACCCAATCCCAATTAGTCCAGCCATCACGCGGCTCAGCGCGAATCCATTTCTCCGCCGGCCCAGCTCCGCTTTTCGAGGCAGCATGTTTCAGGGAATATCGCACCTCCTGCGGCATGCGGAATCGCACCTGAACTGGAGATGCCTCAGCTGCTTGCCCCAGAACGGTAATGGCTCCGAATCCCGTGAAGAAACTGACCAAACACAACGCCTGGATGCTCCACTTCGTCAGCATCATCTGTGAAGGGGCTCCCCATGGTTCCGGGTGGGCTACGACTTGCACTCGCACTCGTCTACCAGTCAAATGGAGCCGCAGATAAAGTCAAGATGTAAGCCCAATGGTGGCGCGTATACAGGCAAGGGTGGGCGTGGCATCGGTGCCGGTCAGAATATCGGTGTTCTCGTCGTGACCAACGCCGGCTACTAAAGCTTCCGCTACCTCTTTTACAACGGCGGTGGCTGCTGCAACCTCGAATCGTACATGAAGTCTACACCTGCAGGCACGACCAACATGCTCATCAATGACACCCTCACCCCCAATACCGCCATCAAAGCCTACGCGGTGAGTTCTCCCGCGACGCCGTACTGCAGCTGTGCCGAACCGCCCCTGGATGATATCGAGTCAGACCGCATGATGTTGAAGTGGGCGAACGCCAGAAGCAAGAACGACAACGATGGCGACGGCGTTCTTTTTTGATTCCCCGAAATCACTCCCCGTGACACAATGTAGCTTGGCATGAGCTTTCAAACGCTGATCGGGTTTGGAACTGTTTCCTTGCTGGCCTTGGAACTCACCGCGCAACCCTTTGTTCCAAATGATGTTGGAACCACAGTCGCGGGATTTCAGGACGATTTCATTGGGACAACCCTCAGCCCCAATTGGGTGGTCAACGGCGCAAGCGTTTTCTCCGTCGGCAACGGCTCACTACACGTCGGATCAGCAACGGGTGATCCAAACCATTTGCTATATCAGGTTGCCGGCTACGACAACACCATCCAGGAGATGCTCGCCCGAATCCGCATCTCAAGCTTCGGTAGCGGCGACGGGGTTCGCGGCGGCGTTAGCCTGGCGGTAACTCCGGCCTCATCGGAAGGGATCAATTACCTGTTCCGCGATAGTACCACCCAAAATCAGACTGCCAACCACCTCTCTTTCCTGGATGACATGGTTGTGTGGGGACCCACTCAGAATTTTGTCTGGCAACCAAACACCTGGTATTGGCTCCGATTGCGTCATGAACCGAATGCCGCGTCCCAAGGCGGCGTTAATGATGTGTTTGGCAAAGTGTGGTTGGCCGATGGCAGCCAACTCGAACCGGCAAACTGGCAGTTAGTATGGGATTACACTCCTTCGTCCGGCGTCCGCTCGGGCTACGTCGGGATAACGGCCAGTTCGGGCGGCTCATTCGTGTTTGATGTCGATTACGTTTTGATTAAAACCGCCGGCCTGCCCAGCATCGTCGTTGCGCCCAACGCCTTCGTCCAGACCCCTGTCGCGATTACCAATCAGCCCCAAAGCCAGACCGTGATGGAACTCTCGTCGGTGACGTTTCGTGTTGGCGCATCTGGCTATCCCACCCCGACGTTTAAATGGTACTCCGGCAACACGCTAATAAATGGAGCCACCAACGCGACTTACACACTCACTGCGACGCCTTGGAGCGCGAACGGCTCGTCGTATTATGCCGTCGCGCAAAACGTCATCAGCAACGTCACCTACGCCGTTACCAGCAGCGTGGTCAGCCTCACGGTGATTGCAGATACAAACCCGCCTGTGCTTTTCAGGGCACAAGCGCTTGGTTTGGCCCAGGTGCAGGTCAGTTTTTCGGAGCGTGTCGCCCCAGTGAGCGCGACGAACGTTGGCAATTACACAATTAACGGCAGCAGCGGCGGCGTGGTGATCAATAATGCCACCACGGATGCTTCGCAAACCAATGTCCTCCTTGGGGTGTCGACCATGACCGACGGAGGATTGTACAGACTCAGCGTGAATAATGTCACGGACCAGTCGCACTTGGGCAATCTCATCGCCCCCAATTCTCAGGCGCAATTCATCGCCAGTCCGTATGCACCGGTTGGGATCGGAAACCCAACGTTATCGGGATCCCAGGTACCCGCCGGCAACGGCTACAATATATCGGCGGGCGGGTCCGGGATCGGCGGCACTAATGATCAGTTCCAACTCAGCTATCAAATGCGCACCGGTGATTTTGATCTTGCCGTGCGGCTCGATTCTTTAGCGCTTGCAGACGCATGGTCAAAAGCTGGCCTGATGGCGCGCGAAGATTTGACTCCAGGTGCGCGCTTTGCCGCCACACTCGCCACTCCAAGCATCAGTGGTGCATTTTTCGAAGCCCGCAGCACCACGAATGGGACAGGTACCCTGACAGGCTCGTTCCCCGTTAATTATCCCAACACCTGGCTGCGGTTGAAGCGAGTCGGCACGCTTTTCAGCGGCTTTGGCAGCTTCGACGGCCAGAGTTGGACCCAGCTCGGCAGTGCCACGTTGAGTTTGCCCTCGTCTATTTATCTGGGATTTGTCGTCAGCAGCGCCAATACCAACCAGACGACGACGGCGGCGTTTCGGGATTTTGGCCCGGTAACCAGCACCGCCAGTGCCGACGCACCGATACGCGAGAGCTTAGCCCAATGCAGCCGCCGGACGAGCCTGGTCATCTCGGAGATTATGTATCACCCGACCAATGCCGCGCTCGAATTTATCGAACTATTCAACTCCCGCGCTGAGTTCCAAGACCTCAGCGGCTATCAACTGGCTGGCAGCATTGATTATACCTTCCCGCAAGGCACAGTTATTCCGGGTGGCGGTTTTCTCGTCGTCGCGCGTTCACCTTCCCAACTGCAAAGCGCCTATGGATTGAGTGGGATTCTCGGGCCGTATACGAACAATCTGCCGAATGACAAAGGAACGGTCCGTGTTTTGAGCCAGGCTGGTGCCGTGCTATTGGAGGTAAGCTATTCAGATCAGCCGCCCTGGCCTGTCGCGGCGGATGGCGCTGGGCATTCGCTAGTTCTCTCGCGCCCGTCTTACGGTGAAGATAACGTCCTGGCCTGGTCGGCCAGTGACACAGTTGGTGGCTCGCCGGGCAAGCTCGATCCATTTACTCCTGACCCGCTGCGCAACGTAGTAATTAACGAGTTCCTGGCTCATACCGACCCACCCGATTATGACTACATTGAGCTTTATAATCACAGCGGCAAGGCGGTCGACATTTCAGGTTGTACTCTGACAGACGACGCCGCAACGAATAAATTCTTTGTTCCGGCTGGGACCATTCTCCCGGAAGGAGGCTTTATGTATTTCAGCGAAACCAATCTGCATTTCGCCCTCAGCGCCGCCGGTGAGACGATCTATCTGAAGAACCCCAGCCAGACTCGTGTGCTGGATGCGGTCCGGTTCGAAGCCCAGGAAAACGGTGTTGCTACCGGACGTGTTCCAAATGGTGGGGAGCGCTTTTATCGCTTGGCTGCAAAGAGTCCAGGCAATCCAAATGGCGGGCGCCGGCAAAGCGACATTGTGATCGATGAAATCATGTACGCGCCAATCTCGCTGGACGACGATGACCAGTACATCGAATTGTATAATGCCAGCGCCAACGCGGTGAATCTTGGCGGATGGCAATTCACCGACGGCATCACCTTTGCTTTTCCCTCGAATCTCGTCCTCAACCCTGACAGTTACCTGGTGATCGCCCGCAACGCTGCACGCATGTTGACCAATTACCCGAACCTGAATGGTGGAAATCTCATGGGGAATTTCGGCGGGACTCTGGCACACAGTGGCGAGCGCGTCGCCCTGGCCAAACCAGATACACTCGTTACGACCAATGCGTTGGGCATGAGTCAGACCAATACAATCCTCATAGTTGTCGATGAAGTGACGTACAGCAGCAGTGGGCGCTGGGGACAATGGTCCGATGCTGGCGGCAGCAGTCTCGAACTGATTGATCCTCGTGCCGATAACCGCCTCGCCCCGAACTGGGCTGATAGCGATGAAACCCATAAAGCGCCGTGGACCTTAATCTCGGCCACCGGCACGATCGACAACGGTAATGTGGCTGCCGATGAGCTACAGGTTCTACTGCAGGGGAAGGGCGAGGCATTGGTCGACAACGTGCAAGTTCTGGATACTACGGGCAATAACCGGATCACCAACGGCACCTTCGAAGCCGGCGCGGCAGGTTGGGTTGCCGAAGGAACGGAAAAAACTTCCGGTCTGGAGACCGCGGAAGGATTCAATAGCAGTCAAAGCTACCATCTGCGCGCGGTCGAAAAAGCCGACAACCAGATCAATCGCGTTCGCACCTTGCTCAGCAGTCCGGTCGCGGCCAATAGCACGAACGTAAGCATTCGCGCTGCGGTTCGATGGCTCAAGGGCGCTCCGGAAATATTACTCCGGCTGCGCGGCAACTGGCTTGAATGCGCGGGTGAACTCTCTACGGCGGCCAATCCAGGTACGCCAGGAGCACGCAACAGCCGGTTTGTCGGCAATGCGCCGCCCGCAATTACGCAAGTGAGCCATTCCCCGATTTTGCCGAGTGCCAACGAACCAATTGTTATCACGGCCCAGTTCAGCGACGCCGATGGGCTCGCGTCAGCTACGCTGAAATACAGGATCGATCCCGGCACCACCTATACCGGCCTGGCGCTCAAAGACGATGGCACTGGAGGCGATGCTGTTGCTGGTGATGGGATCTATAGCGCAACCATTCCCGGCCAAGCCGCCGGTGTCATGATCGCCTTTTACCTCCAAGCCACCGATCAAGCTGTGCCCCCAGCCAGCGGGACTTTCCCTAATGACGCACCGACCCGCGAGTGCCTGGTCCGTGTCGGTGAACTTCAGCCGACGGGTAACTATCCCGTGTACCGCGTCTGGATGACCGCCGGTTCACTCAGCACGTGGAATGCAAACCCCAAACTGGACAATTCGTACAACGACGTCACTTTTGTCCTCGGCAATACCCGCGTAATCTATAACGCGGGCGGACGGTATAAAGGGAGTCCGTACATTTCTCCTGGCTATTGCGGTGCGACGTGTGGGCGCTGCGGTTATTCCTTCAATTTCCCCGCCGATGACCTATTCCAAGGCGAGCAGGAGTTGGTGCTTGATTGGCCCGGTGGACACGGAGGAGAAACTACGGCTTTGCAAGAACAGATGTGTTACTGGATGGCGGACCGGATGGGCCTGCCGTGGAGTCATCGTCACACAATCCGTCTTCACGCCAATGGCGTGACCGATGATACACGGCATGTGACGTTCGAGGCCGTTGTGCAACCCGATGGTAGCTTCGTTCACGAATGGTCGCCCAATGACACAGACGGCGAATTGTTCAAAATCGAGCGGGCATTTGAATTTAGCGATGCCGGCAACCTGGCGAACGACCCCGAACCGCGTTTGCAGCTCTACACTACGACGGGAGGTGTCAAGAAACGTGAGCGATATCGGTGGACCTGGATGTTCCGGAGCACAAATCGCCGCGACGATTACAGCAACATCTTTGCGCTTGTGGATGCGGTCAATGCGACCGCTCCCGAGCCTTACACCGGCGCGACGCTCGGACTGGTCGATATGGAAGAGTGGATGGGCATTTTTGCGACCGAACATATCATCGAGAATTTCGACGCCTATGGCCACATAATTGGCAAGAACATGTATGCTTATCTGCCCGCGAGCGGTAAATGGCAGCTCTACATGTTTGACCTCGATTGGGCAATGCTCGCGGCTCCGATTTTCAGTTCCACCTATACCGCGAGCGCCGGTCCCTTGTTCAATTCCGAGGACCCCGTCATTGCCCGGATGTACGCTTTTCCTCCTTTCGCACGGGCGTATTGGCGTGCTGTGCAAAACGCCGTTAACGGACCGCTCGATCCGGCGACCTGCAACCCGATCATCGATGCCAAGTCCCGTTCCTTGTTTGCAAATGAAATCCGCTGGTGCGACAACCAGGCGCTGACTCAGCCGGACGCCGTCAAGACGTGGTTCAGTCAGCGCCGCGCTGCGCTGCAGGCGCAACTGGCCACGGTCAGTTCCCCGTTTAGTATCGATTCCGTTGTGGTGAGCAACAACGTCGCCTTGCTCAGTGGGCGGGCACCGATTGGGGTGCAGACGATATGGATTAATGGTGCAGCCTGGCCAATTACATGGAACAACGTCACCGGTTGGGTGACCACCGTGCCGCTGCAACCGGGAACGAATGTGTTAACTGTGCTCGGGGTTGATCCGCATGCGCAGCTCGTGGCCGGGGCCAGTAACCAGGTAACGGCGGTTTACAATCGTCCCTTGGACTCGGCGGTAGGTCGGGTGGTCATTAATGAGATTATGTACAACCCACCGGCGGCGGGTGCCGAATACGTCGAGCTATACAACAATTCGAGCACTGAAACGTTCGATTTGTCAGGCTGGGAAGCCAAGGGCTTGAGCTATACTTTTCCGAGCGGCTCGTTGATAGGTCCGCAACAGTACCTGGTGTTGGCGGCGAATCGCGCCGCGTTTGCAGCTGCCTACGGCGCAACCAACCTCGTATTTGATACGTTTACCGGCACACTCCAGACAGATGGCGAGACCCTCTCATTAGTCGCGCCGGGAACTAATACGACGCCGAATTACGTCACCAGGGTTCGATATCGGAACAGCGCACCGTGGCCGAGTGGTGGTGTTGGAGCCTCACTGCAACTCGTCGACTCCACCCAGGACAATTGGCGTGTCGGCAATTGGGGTATAGCCGCGGCAACGCCTGGGCAACCGAATTCGGATGCGGCTGTTTTACCACCGTTTCCTCCTTTATGGTTGAATGAGATCCTGCCGGATAACCTCACTGGAATTACCAATGGCACCGGGCAGCGCTCGGGATGGGTTGAGCTGTTTAATCCGAGCTCCAACACCGTTTCGCTGGCTGGTCTTTGTCTGAGCACCAATTATGGCGCATTAACCACCTGGGTTTTCCCTGCCGGTGCCGTGATCGGTCCAGGTGAGTTAAAGCTTATTTTTACCGATGGCCAGAATGCAGTATCTACTGCTAACGAACCGCACACCAGTTTTACGCTGAGCAGCGGTTCCGGCGCGCTGGCCCTAAGCCGCCTCTATCAAGGTCAACCGCAGGTGCTGGATTACCTAGACTACACGAATCTTACTCCAGATCACTCTTACGCTTCGGTACCGGACGGACAGAGCTTCGAGCGCGAGGAGTTTGCCTTTCCCACTCCCGGCGCATCGAACAAAACGTTTATTGCAGGCTCGTTCATTTCTTATACGAGCGTCGGGCAGGTGTATGTCCAGACCTTTGACGGGCTGCCTAATCCTGGTTTGACCTCGGTGAACACCGCGAATCCGGTGACCATTAACGGAATTATTTATTCGCTGGCCAACCCATTTGATTTCGCTGCGCCAGTCGTTGCGAGTGGCAATACCGGAGGTTTGGGGATTGACTCCCTTGCCGGGTGGTATGGTCGAGGCGAGCTGGGTTCAAAATTCGGTGCAACCGACGGCGACCAGACCACCGGCGGCCAGATCAGTTTCGGTTTACCGGGCAGCGCTAACCGGGCATTGGGGCTCCTGGCCACCAGTAGCACCGGGGGAACCGCGTTCGGCGCAAAATTGGTGAACCAAACCGGTCGCGATCTGCACTACTTCACGCTGCACTTCACTGGCGAGCTATGGCGCCAATCCGATCTGCCCAAAACCCTTCAGTTTTCCTATTTCATTGATCCCACAGCCCAGTCACCTTTTTCGACCGTAGTAAGCGCGTTCATCCCTGCGTTGAATGTGAGTTTTCCAACCAGTTCAGCGGCCACCGGCGGTGTTGCAGTTGATGGCACTGCGGCCCAGAACCAGATCAGCCGGAGCGTAGTCAACCAGGTGGTCACCAACTGGCCTGTCGGCGCCGCTTTATGGTTGGTGTGGGAAATGACTGATTCAGCCGGCAAGTCCCAAGGCCTGGGAATAGATAACCTGAGCTTCGCGGCGTCGGACCAGCCGTCGGAAGATGTAGGTCCGGATCTGAATGTCCAAGCCTCCGGAAGTGGTTTGATAATGTCCTGGCTAACCTTGCCCGGGCAGACTTATCAAATCGAGTATAAGGAT
>Ga0310810_10003886_pt1 | contig 16406 bp, 16 predicted proteins | sample NCmetagenome_FD_207641 | JGI IMG/M metagenome (GOLD analysis project Ga0310810, IMG submission 207641) | Soil microbial communities from experimental microcosm in Duke University, North Carolina, United States - NC | ecosystem: Engineered > Artificial ecosystem > Soil microcosm > Unclassified ... | reverse complement strand
TCACCCGGATGCTCCGCGCCAGGATCTCCGCGCGCGCGTCCGCCGGGATCGAGGCCCAGATGGCCTCCGGCGCGGCGAGCGGCGACTGGATGAACAGGTCGCCGCCGTCGACGAGACCCGCGAGCGGGTTTCCGAGATCGAACGCCGAGACGTCGTGGAGCGGCACGAAGTCGACCTGATCGAGCTCCGCGTGCACGCGAATCGGGGCGTCCGCAATGGTCAGGTAGTAGGTCGTCGGCAGGCCCTTCTTCTCCGATCCGTAGCGCGGGTAGGCCTGGACCTGCTTGTCGAAGAGCTCGCCGACGAGCGTGGCGACGAGCTTGTTGGTCGTGACGCTGCCGAACCCGCCGATCGAGTGACCGCGCATGGAGTAGGCGCCTGGGGGCCGGAGGTCGATCGACGTCGAGGGCAGCGCCAGGGGATGGCGGATGCCCAGGACCCGGACTCGATCGCTCACCTCTGCGCGGTCCGCGATATCGTCGAAGACGGCGACCAGGTCGCCCGCCGAGACGTCCCGCGAGCCGAGGCCGGCGACGTAGGACCGCACCCGGGGAACCATCTCGCCCTCGGCGGCGGCGTCGTACAGGGCTGCGCGAATCTCGCGCGTGAGCGGGTTGGCCGCGGCGAGCGGCTCGTCCGTCCGCTCGACGACCGCGACCGCGCGGGCGTCGCCGATGGCCTCGGCCAGGGCGAGGGCCGGGAACGGCCGGAACGCCGTCAGCGCGATGCACCCGACCGGCCGGCCAGCCTCGCGGAGATGGTCGACGACCGCGATCGCGGTGTCGGCGATCGTGCCCATCGCGATCAGGATCTCGCGGGCGCCCTCGGTCCGGTACGTGCTCACCGGCCGGACCTCTCGGCCGGTCAGCTCGGTCCACTCGGCCATCGCGCCCTCGAGCGCGCCGTGGGTCCTGTCGGTGTACGCCCGCTGGCCGATCCGGCCCTTCATGTAGCTGTCCTGGTTCTGGACGACGCCGGTCATCAGCGCCTCGGCCGGGTCGAACAGGTCACGCACGTGCTGGCGCGGGTCGCCGACGAACTCGCGCAGCAGCTCGTCCTCGGGCAGCCGGACGTTCTCGAGCGTGTGGGTCGTCAGGAAGCCGTCCTGCGCGACCATGAACGGCGTCTCGGTCAGCTCGGCGACCCGGCGCGCGATCGCCGCGAGGTCCGCCGCCTCCTGGGCGTTCCGGGCGAACAGGATGCCCCAGCCGCAGTCGGCCACGGCCATCACGTCGTCGTGGCCGGCGTGGATGTTGAGCGCCTGGCTCGTCAGCGCCCGCGCGCCGACGTGGAAGACGGCCGGCAGCCGCTTGCCGCTGATGACGTACAGGACCTCCTTCATCAGCACCAGGCCCTGGCCAGCGGTGAAGTTGGTGACCCGCGCGCCCGCCAGCGCGGCGCCCTCCGCCGCGGAGGCCGAGGAGTGCTCCGACTCCGGCTCGATGAAGCGCAGGTGGGTGCCCCACAGGTCGGTCCGGCCGTCCGCCACGGCCGCCTGGTAGATCGCGGCCATCGTCGTCGACGGCGTGATCGGGTAGACGCAGGCGACCTCGGCGAGCCGGGTCTCGACGTGGGCGACGGCCTCGGAGCCGTCGACGATCGCCGGGATGCCCGGGTAGCGTGGCTGCAGCGGTGGCCTCGATGCGCTCATGTGCTGATGGTCGGCCACTTGCGGCGCCGAACGAAGGGACCAGTGGCCCCAAGGGCGGGGTCCGGTCGGCCCCGTCAGCCGGCAACCTCCTGTGGCGTCGCAAGTGCCGCGATCGCCGCCGTGATCGCCCGCTCGAAATCGTCCATGCCCTCGCGCAGCGCACGTGACCGGACTTCGCCGAACCCGAACCACTTGCCGCCGATGCCGACGAACGTGCCGCGCGGGAGGGAGCCGCGCACGGACCGGGCGATGCCGAGGACCTGGCTGATCGGCAGGGCGTGGGATGACCGCGGCGTGACCGTCGGCTGCAGCGCGAGGTCCTCGAGCGAGAGCTCGACGATCGCCCCGGGCTCCACCCCGACGACCGTGTCGAGGATCAGGCACGCCTCGCCGGGGGCGACGTCGATGAGGTCGGTCGCGTCCAGCTGCTCGCAACGGCGTACCTCGAGCAGCCCGCGCAGCGAGGCGTCGAGGCGCGGCAGCACATGGGCGACCGCGCACAGCGGAGCGCCGTCGTCGCCCCGATCGGCATTGCCGCAGACGAGCAGCCGGATCACCGGCGCCGGCGCGTTCATGCCGGCACCCCATCGATCGACAGGTCCAGGAAGTGCGTCGCGCAGGAGATGCACGGGTCGTAGGCCCGGATCAGCTGCTCGAGCCGGCGCGTCGCTTCGTCCATCGGCAGGCCCAGGACGCGGGGCGCGAACAGCGCGATGTCGGCCTCGATCGCTGCCTGGTTCTGCGACGTCGGGGGGACGATCGTCGCGGCCGCGACGAGCCCGTCCTCGCCGACCTCGTAGCGATGGAACAGGAGTCCCCGCGGCGCCTCGGTGGCCCAGGCCGCGACGCCCGGCCGCGGCTCCCAGGTGACGGCCGGTGCCTCCGGAGGCCGGTAGGCCTCGACGATGTCGAGCGCGTCCGCGGCGGCCTGCACCAGCTCGATGCCCCTGGCAACGATGCTTCGATATGGGTTGCGCCGGATCGACTCCAGCGCCCCGCTGCTCTCGAGCGCCTCCCTGGCCAGCGGATGAAGCTGGTCGTGATCGAGCACGATCCGCGCGGCGGGCCCGAGGAGATACGGCAGGCCGCTGTCGTCCCGGGCCTGGAGCGCATTCGACCAGGGCACCTGGACCTCGTGGAAGACCTCGGGCCAGGACTGCGCTGGGAGGTTGAGCCCGCGATCAGAGACGATCCGGCCCTCGTTCATCGGGTATTCGCCCGGATGGTGGAGCGCGACGAGCCGCGGCTCGCGCTCGAACTCGGGCGGCGTGAGCGTGAGCGCCACGTCGACCGTGGCACGGGCGAGCTGGAGCGCCTCGTGCAGGGCGGGGACGAACGCCGTGAGCTGGGCTCGCCGCGGAGCTCGCGACCAGCCGCCGACGCGGACGCTGACCGGGTGGATCGCGCGGCCACCGAGGAGCGCCAGCAGCTGGTTGCCGATCTGCTTGAGCCGCAGCCCATCCGTGACCAGCTGGCGATGGTCCCGGGCGAGCTCCACCGCGCTCGGGTAGCCGAGGAAGTCGGGGGCGTGCAGGAGGTAGATATGCAGGGCGTGGCTCTCGATCCATTCGGCGCAGTACAGGAGCCGGCGGAGGGCCCGCGTCGCCGGCTCGACCTCGACGCCGAACAGGTCCTCGAAGGCGTGGACCGCGCTCATCTGGTAGGCGACGGGGCAGATGCCGCAGATGCGCGACACGATGTCGAGGACTTCGTTCGGGGTCCGGCCAACCACGAGCGCCTCGAAGTACCGCGGCGCCTCGAAGATCTGCAGTCGCGCCTCGCTGACCTGCCCGTCCCGGACCGTCAGGTGCAGCGACCCCTCGCCCTCGACACGGGTCAGGTTCTGGACCTGGAAGCGGAGGTCACTCGTGTGCATCGACAGCCTCCTCCGCCGGTTGCGGCCCCCACGTGGGGAGCGCCTCCTGGACGAGCTCGGGCGGGTGGGCCAGCGCCGGCCGCAGTGGCAGGGGCGGGCGTCCGCCGAGCCGATCCGTGATGGCGCGGAAGGCCGGGCTCGCGCCGGTGAAGCCGGCGAACAGGCGGCCCACGTCGACCGCGGCCCGCGGCCCGGACGGCCCGTTCATGTACCAGCCGGCGAGCGACTCGACGTTGGCACCCTCCCGGGGCCCGAAGCAGCCGTAGCAGCCGCGCCCCATGCCCGGGCAGATCGCGCCGCAACCGGTCTGCGTGACCGGCCCCAGGCACGGCTCGCCGCGGGTCACGACGACGCACTCGTACCCGCGCCGCTTGCACTCGAGGCACACCGCCTGGTCCGGCAGCTGGGGGCGCCGGCCCGTGGCGACGGAGGTCAGCAGCTCGACGAGCTGGTGTCCGTCGATCGGGCAGCCGCGGAGCTCATGGTCGACGGTGACGTGGCTGGCGATCGGCGAGGCGACCACGAGCGAGTCGACGAACGCGGGCGACGGGTACACCGCCGACCGGAAGGCCTCGTGTTCCGAGGCGGTTCGCAGGGCCTGGATCCCGCCGACGGTGGCGCACGCCCCGATCGTGACCAGCGTCCTCGTGACCGCCCGCAGGCGAACGATCTCGACCGCCTGCTCCGGGGTGGAGATGGAGCCCTCGACGAACAAGACGTCGAATGGGCCGGACGAGCGCTTCGACGTTGCCTCGGCGAACTCGACGAAATCGAAGCGGTCGGTGAGGGCGAGCAGCTCGTCCTCGAGATCGAGGATGGTCAGCTGGCAGCCGTCGCACGACGCGAACTTGACGACACCGACCCGCGGTCGCTGCGCCTCGGCGACGCGCCGGACTCGACCGGGCTCCGGCATGGCAAGCGCCATCACAACCCCTCCCGCCGGAGGTCCGGCCCGAGCTCCGCGACCGAGAACACCGGCCCGTCGCGACAGACGAACCGCGTTCCGAGCTGGCAGTGGCCGCACAGCCCCACGCCGCACTCCATCCGCCGTTCGAGCGTCAACCACAGGTGGTCCGCCGGGACACCGAGGTCCACGAGCGCATCGGCGGTCGCCGTCATCATCCGCTCGGGCCCGCACACGAAGGCAGTGACGTTCGCGCCGCTGATCCCCGGTTGCGGCGTCGGGAACAGCTGGGTCACGATCCCGACCCGGCCGAGCCAGTCCGCGCCGGCCCGGTCCACGGTGGACCGGACGACCACGTCGTCTCGGGCGGACAGGGCATCGAGCTGGGCCACGAACAGGCGGTCGCGCGGCGTGCGCGCGCCGGCGTAGACGCGGACGGCCCCGTAGCGGTCCCGGTCGGCGAGCACCGCGTCGATCACGCCGCGCAGCGGGGCGAGGCCGATCCCGCCGCCGACGATCACGACGTCGCGTCCCGTTGCATCCTCGATCGGCCACGGCCGGCCGAGGGGGCCGCGGAGGCCGAGCTGCGCGCCCGGCTGGAGCCTGGCCAGCAGCGACGTCGCCGGACCGGCCGCGCGAATCGTCAGCTCGAGCCCGTCCGGCCGGATCCGCGAGATCGAGATCGGGGGGATGGCAAAGGCCGGCATCGCGACCATCACGAACTGCCCCGGGCGTGCGGCGAGAAGGGACGGATCGTCCGTGGCCAGGACGAGCGTCGTCGTATCGGCGGTCTCGGGGCGGACCTCGGTGACCTTCACAGTCACGTAGTCCGTCCGGACCGAGCCCGGCTCGACCGTTGTCTGGAGCACCGGGTGCCGGCGCGTCGCGGCAGGCGCGGCGGGCGCGGCGTCCGCCAGGGCGGGGGCGGCGATGATCGCGAGCTCCTCGCGCACGTCGATCCCGACCGGGCACCAGGCGATGCACCGGCCGCAGCCCACGCAGCCCGAGGTCCCGAACTGGTCCCACCACGTCCCGAACTTGTGGGTGAGCCACTGCCGGTAGCGATCCCGTTGCCGGGGCCGGAACGAGCCGCCGCCCGCGACCTGGGCGAAGCCGGCGGTGAAGCAGCTGTCCCAGGTCCGGGTCGCGGTCGACTCGCGGCCTTCGAGGTCCGAGCCGATCTCCAGCCCGGTGCAGAAACAGGTCGGGCAGACCAGGGTGCAGTTCGCGCAGGCGAGGCAGCGCTCGGCGATCGCGTCCCAGCGCGGATGGTCGAGGTTGGCCAGGAGCCGGTCGTGCAGGCCCGCCGCCTGCACCGGGTTGCCCATGGCGGTCCGCGTCGCCGCCACCTGGTCGGCGGCCTGCGCGACGCGCGCGGGCATGGCGATGTCGAGCGCGAGCCCGTCGAGGAGCCGAGCGCCCGCGGCCGATTCGGAGCGAGCCACGAATCCGCCGTCGACCTCGCTCAGCACGATGTCCGCGCCGGTCGTCACCTCGGGCCCGGTGCCCATCGACGTGCAGAAGCAGGTCGACGTGGCCAGGGCACACTCGACTGCGACCACGAACAGGTCGCCGCGGCGCGCTGCGTAGTCCGGATCCACCGCGGGACCGTCCGCGAGGACGCGGTCATGGACCGCGAGCGCGGCGAGGTCGCAGGCACGGGCGCCGAACACCGCGGTTGGCTGCAGCGCCGGCGCCTCGACTCGGACGGCGAGGCGCCCGTCCGCGGTGGTCTCGACGGCCAGCGACTCCACCCGGGCCGGGAACGTCCAGGGCTTGATGCCGCGCCATGCGGGACCGTTGTCGAAGGCGCGATCGGCGCCCGGCGACCCCGCGGGCTGCCGAACCAGCCGGGCCACGCCGGGTTCGGACTTCGCGGTCCAGCCGAATGGCAGCTCGTTCGGGCTCTCGATCTCGGCCATCTTCAATGCGCCGTCCTCGACCACGGGGGCGACGACGCGCCGTCCGGCCGCGCGCAGCGCCGCGATCAGGTCGCCCAGGCGGTCTCGCGGCAGGAATCGGGTCGCCTCGCCCCAGCCGGCCGGCGGGGCGCCCGGCGACGGACCCGGAGCCAGGGGGTCGCCCGGCATCACCACGGTTGCGGCGTCCCGGTCGCGAACAGGTCGAGCAGCTGGTGCCAGCTGCCGGCAAGGCGCGCTGCGAGCGACTCGAGCACGAGCGGCAGCACCTCCGCCGCGAGGTCGCAGTCGCGCGCGAGCGTCGTCCGCAGCTCCAGGGCATCGATCGCGAGGACCGTCGCCGGCTCGGTCGCGATCGCGTCGATCGTGGCCCGGTACGGCGGCACGACCGCTGACCAGCCGAAGAGCTCACCCGGCTCGATGGTCAGGATCGTGAGGCGATCACCCTGCTCGGGGACCCGAAGTCGGAGCGCGATCCGGCCCGACTCGACCACGCCCAGGAAGAGCGTCGGACCGCCTTCCGCGAGGATCGTGGCGCCTGCTTCGAACGTTTCGGTCCGCGAGATGCGCGAGAGTCGATCCCGGGCGTAGCCGGAAAGATGGTCGAGCACGCTCCCCGGAGCGGCGAAGTCGATCGGGGCGCTGGTCATGAGGCAGGTACCTCCGCCATCAACGTAGGAGGGAGGCACCTCCCGCGAGAGCGCCAGACGGCCCTATCGGCGCGGCCACAGGTCCCGAGGGGCCGGGACCTCCGGACTCGCGCGTCGCCTAGTCGAGGTGGAGCCGGCGGGCCTCTCGCGTCAGCTCGTCGCGGAATGCCGGCTCGGCGATCGCGATGAGCGCCTTGGCCCGCTCCCGGAGCGATCGACCCCACAGCTCCGCGATGCCGTGCTCGGTGACCACGGTGCGGGCGTGGGCTCGGGTCGTGACGACGCCCGCTCCCTCCTGCAGCGAGGCGACGATGCGCGACCGCGCCCCGGCAGTGGCGGTCGCGGGCAGCGCGATGATCGCCTGGCCCTCGGCGGCGAGGGTGGCACCCCGGATGAAGTCCATCTGGCCGCCGACACCGGAATACATCCGGTGGCCGATCGAGTCGGCCACGATCTGGCCCGTCAGGTCGATCTCGATGGCGGAGTTGATCGCCACCATCCGGCCGAACGATCGGATCACGTGGGTGTCGTTGGTGAAGTCGACCGAGCGCATCTCGACCATCGGGTTGTCGTTGGCGAAGTCGTACAGGCGTTTCGTGCCGAGCATGAACGCGGCGACGATCTTGCCCCGGTTCCGTTCCTTGCGAGAGCCGTTGATGACGCCGGCCTCGACCAGGTCGACCACGGTGTCCGTGAACATCTCGGTGTGCACGCCCAGGTCCTTCTTGCCGTGGAGCGCGGCGCCGACCGCGGCCGGGATCGCGCCGATCCCCAGCTGGAGCGTCGCCCCGTCGGGGATGAGCTCGGCGACGTAGCCGCCGATCCGCCGCTCGACCTCCCCGATCCCACCGTTGCGGTGCTCGTACGGCGGGACGTCGCATTCGATCCCGAGGTCGATGTCGTCGACATGGATGAAGCTCTCGCCGAGCGTTCGCGGGATTGCCCGGTTGAACTGGACGATGACCGTCCGAGCCGCTCTGATAGCGGCGTGCATGGCTTCGACGCTGGTGCCCAGCGAGCAGAAGCCGTGGGCGTCCGGGGGGGTCGCGTTGACGAAGACGTGGTCGAGCGGGAGCATCCCGGATTCGAACAGGCGGGGCACGTCCGACAGGAACACTGGCACGTAGTCGGCGCGGCCCTCGTTCACCGCGGCGCGCGCATTCGGTCCGACGAACAACGCGCGATGCCGGAAGTGAGGCGCCATCTCGGGGGCGAGATGCGGCCCCGGACCTTCGCAGTGCAGGTGAACGACGCGGACGTCGGTCAGCTCGGGCGCGCGCGCCACGAGGGCGTCGAGGAGCACGGACGGCGTCGCCGCGGCGCAATGCAGGTAGAGCTGCTCGCCCGATCGGATTCCGGCGACCGCTTCGGCAGGCGTGACGATTCGCATGCCCGGAGCGTACGGTCCCGGCGCGCCGGCGGCGCCCGGCCGTTGGGCCCGCAGCTGGGTGCCGGATGTCACCCGGGCGGCCCTATGGCAGGCGCAGCTCGCGAATGACGCCCTCGGCCGCGGTGCAGGCCTGCCGGTCGGCCCGCGCTCGAGCCCACGCGGCGGCCAGCCAGGCGTCGAAGGGCGAAGCTGGTCGGTTCGCGCGGTCGACGCGCGCGGTGCGTGCAAGCGCGTCAAGCAGGAACGCCCGGTACAGCACCTCGGGCAGGAGCTCGTCGACCATCTGGGCGACGCCCGGGACGAAGTCGACCGGGACGATCAGTCGCCCGAAGAACGCGCCGATCGCCTCGGCCAGCGGATCCGTCGCCTGGCTGTGCCCGCCCCAGCGCACGATCGGCGCCGGCGACCAGAGGTCGACAACGGTGAGCTCGGCGTCGATTCGCGCGGCGCGCAGGTCGCCGCCGAACGTCAGGAACCGGTTCTCCACGGGCATCCGGTCGATCACGTGGACGTGACCCCACAGGGCGCGGCGGTCACGGGACGGACCGTCCAGGGAGGCGCGATCGACCGCCGCCAGCGCCGCGGTCGTCCCGCTCGGCGCGTAGTAGGCGACTGACTCGGGATCGAAGTGTCGCAGCGTCGGCCGCTCGCGCAGGGCGATCAACAGGTGGCTGTCGTCGTCGGCCATCCGGTCGGCGGCGACGAGGCGGAAGCCGAGCTCGGCCAGCAGGGCCGCTGCGGCCTCCGGCCAGCCCGCCGGATCCTCGAGCGCGTCGAGCAGTGCACGACGCTCCGTGGCCGTTTGGGGCGCCCGCGCTGCAAGGCCGGTGCTGGTCACGGTTCCAGCATCGGCAGTCCGCCAGGCAACGCCTAGGGTCCAGGAGCACCGATCGCGCACCGAGAATCGTCCGCGTGGCCCGGTCCGATCGGATGCCATGAGGGCCCAATCGGCATGTGGCCGCGGGCCGGACGGCCGTATCAGCGGTCTCGACGCAGGGCTAGGGTCGACGCAGGAGGTGCGGCCATGACAGACAGGAAGCAGGCACAGCGGGAGCCCAGCGCGGTGGTCTGGGTGGATGCGGCGCGCGCGATCGTCGCGTGCACCGAGCCGGAGGGCGGGATCGCGACCGAGAAGATCGAGCGTGGGTCCGCATCCGAGACGGAGTACCTCGCCCACGTCGTCCACGAGATCGGTAACCGGCCGAAGGTGAGCATCGTCGGCCCGAGCTCGGTCCGGCTGGCCCTCGAACGAGAGTTCGTGGCGATCAGCCACAGGCCCGAGCGCCTCGTCGGGATCCCGCTTTCGGCGCCCCTGGCCGAAGCCCGGATCCTCGAGCGCATGCGCCGACTCGCCGCCTGACCCGGAGAACCCCAGCAAGACGCCCCGGCCGCACCGACACGGGGCATCGGAAGGGCCCGCCGGCTTGCCGGCGGGCCCTTCCACGTTGCGGGTGCTGCCGAGTCGCTGGCTCGGCCGGCCGTGATCAACCAGCTCCCCTAGTCAGCCGCCTGCAGGAGCGGCACGACCATGCGCTCCTCCTGCGCGAGGTGCGCCGAGATCAGCGTCTCGAGGCGGGTCAGCGCGATCACCAGTCGCGTCGCCTGCTCGACGGTCCAGTGCTCGTGGGCGGTCTGGAACTCCGTCTCGAGGGCCGCGGCAACCTCCCGGATCTGCTCGTGCTCGAAACGCAGCGCCCGCGTCGCCCAGGGCGTCCCGGCCTGGGAATCGACGTGGCCGTACAGCCAGGCCTCCTCCCAGGCGGCGTGCGGGAGCACGTCGCGACGGAGCCAGGTCAGCGAGCGGACGACCCGGTCCATGATCTCGGGCTGGCTCAGTCGATGCGCGTCCTCGAGCGCGTCCTGAAGGTTCGAGAGACCGGCCCGCAGCCGGTGATGCTCCTGCTCCACGAATCGCCGTTCGATGACATCGGCTGAGAGCTGGATGGTCACGGCGCACCTCCTGTCGTGGAGATGCTCACGCGCCGCGACGGCGCCGGGTAGGGCCGCGGGTCCCGATCAGGCGCGCCGTTCGTCGGGTTCGAGCAGGCGGAGTCGCTCGACGAGCTCCCGCGGCGTCGTGGGGGCGGCGGTCTCGGCTTCGACGAAGCGATCGACGCGCCGGAACACGGTGCAGTACTCGAGCTCGAACGCCTGCCATGTCGTGGCCGGCCCGAGGAGCATCAGGCGATCGCAATCCTCGGCCTCGCGGGCGACGCGCTGGAAGTAGTCGTGCTCCGATTCGGCCACGCGATCGACCTCGGTCACGGTCGGCCGGCCGTGATCGGTGCGCGCGATCAGCGCGTGCCAGGTGTCAACCCAGATGACCGCCGCCTGGGCGGGGACGTGCTGCTCGAGGGTGTGCATGACCGGGCGCCTCCACCGACCCGGATGGCACGCTAGCCACCGCCAGCGGGCTCGACCATGGCCGAATGGACCGGCCGGACGGGACGTCCGGCGCAACCCGGGCTGGTCAGTCGGGCGGGCGGCCGTATCCCCGGTGCTTCGCGACGAAGGCTGCGGCCTGGGCGCGGCGCTCGAGGTTCAGCTTGGACAGGATCGAGCTGACGTAGTTCTTGACGGTCTTGTCGGAGAGGAACACGTCGGCCGCGATCTCCTTGTTCGTCTTGCCCTCGGCGACGAGCATCAGGATCTTCTGCTCCTGCGACGTGAGCAGGGACATCTCGTCGGTCTGGCCCCCGGTCGCGATGCGGCGGACGCGTTCCAGCACCTTCTCGGTGACGGCGGGGTCGAGCAGGGACTCGCCGCGGCCAACGGCCTCCAGCGCCGCCACGAGGTCGCGGGCGCGGATCTGCTTGAGCAGGTAGCCCGCCGCCCCGGCCACGATGGCCGACAGGACCGCCTCTTCGTCCGGGTACGAGGTGAGCATCACGACCCGGGTCGACGGCAGCTCGGCGCGGATCTCCCGGCACGCCTCGATCCCGGAGCCGTCGGGCAGCCGTACGTCCATGACCACGATGTCGGGCTCGAAGCGTCGCGCCTGCTCGATGGCTTCAGCGGCGGTGCCTGCTTCGGCCACCACCTGGAAGCCCTCGCGCCGGTCGAGCAGCGCGGACAGGCCCTGGCGCACGACCTCGTGGTCGTCGACGATGAGCAGACGGTATGGCCGGCCCGGGCCGCCCGGCATCTCGGCACGCGTTTCGGTCAAGCTGCGGGCTCCGCTTGAGAGATGGGAAGCCGGACGATGATACGCGCGCCCTTGCCGGGCTCGCTGTCGATCGTCAGGGTCCCGGCAACCGCGGCCGCCCGATCGCGGAGATTCGCCAGGCCGAAGTGGCCGCTGCCGAAGCGCTGCCGGGGATCGAACCCTTCGCCGTCGTCCTCGACGAGCAGCTCGGCTTCGCCGTCGTCGAGCCGGAGCTCGAGCCTGGCCCGGCCGGCGCGACTGTGACGGGCGACGTTGCTGAGGGCCTCCCGGGCGATCTGGACCAGCTCGTGGGCGGCCTCCGGGGGCAGGCCGACATCCAGGGCACTGGCACCCGGCAGGTCGAGGGTGAGCTCGGTCGTCGACCCGGTGAACAGCTCCCGGGCCATCGACTCGATCGCGCCTCCGAGCCCGGAGCCCGCCTCTGGCCCCAGTCCGACGATGAACGTCCGGATGTCGCCGATGGTCGTATGGAGCCGGTCGATCGCGCGATCGACCCGGGCAACCGCCTCGGCGTCATCCTCCTGGATGAGCTCCGGCACGTCCTCGAGCGACAGGCTCACCGCATAGATGCTCTGGATGATGCCGTCGTGCAGGTCGCGGCTGATGCGTAGCCGCTCGTCGACGATCGCCAGCTTCTGGACCTCGAGGAGCAGCCGTGCGTTCTGGATTGCGATGCCTGCATGGAGGGCGAACATCTCGACGAGCTCCTCGTCGTCGTCGCTGAACGCCGAGGCCCCCTGCTTCTCGGTCAGGTAGAAGTTGCCCACCGTCGCCCGGCCGACCCGGATGGGGACGCCGAGCAGCGAGTGCATCGGGGGATGGTTCGGCGGGAAGCCGTACGAGTCCGGGTGCTTCGAGATGTCCGGTATCCGAAGCGTCACACCGTCGCGGATGATGGTTCCGAGCAGTCCATGCCCCTCGGGCAGGGGGCCGATCGAGCGGCGCAGCGCATCGGAGATCCCGCTCGTGATGAACCGCTCGATCCGGCCCGTGACGTCGACGATGCCGAGGGCCGCGTACTGCGCCCCGACGAGCTCACGCACGCCATCGACGATGAGCTGGAGGACGCGATCCAGGTCGAGCTCGCCGGCGATCGCGCGGGTGGCGCGGTCCAGCTGGTACAGGGCGTCGTCCGAGCGCATTCCGAGAGCCTACCGCGGCCCACCCGGCGATTCCGCGGGCCCACCCGCCGGATGCCATTTGCCCGCGCAATACGTGCCGAAGGTCACTGTGACGCCAATGGCCTCGCCGCCAACATCCCGGCATGACGAACGAGACGGACCGCAGCACATCCCTGCCCGGCGGCCCCGCGGCAGCCGCGCTCATCGCCGACCTCCCCCGGGAGCTCAGCCGGCGCCGGTTCCTGCGCGGCGCGGTGCTCGCCGGCGGCGGCGCGGTCGCAGCCACCGTCGCGGCGGCCTGCACGCCCGCGGCGACGGCACAGCCCTGGATCTACGGGCCGATCGGCGCACCGAACACGACAAGCGGCCCTGCGGCCAGCCCCGCGACGACGCCGGGAGCATCGATGGATCACGGCAGCCCGGGCGCGAGCCCCGGCGCCGACGACCACGACGCGAACGCGGCGGCGATCGTCAAGCGCTTCCTCGACGGTGAAGCGACTGCGGTCGAAGGCAAGGGCAACCAGCCCTACGGCGAGCCGAAGCGCGATGGCGAGTGGAAGGTGTTCGAGCTGACCGTCGACCGGATCAAGCACCGGATCGATGCGCTCAAGGACCCGATCGATGCCCTCGGCTTCAACGGCACGTGGCCCGGTCCGCGGCTCGACGTCGTCGAGGGGGACAAGGTCAGGGCGATCTTCACCAACAACCTCGACGAGACGACGGGCATCCATTTCCACGGGCAGCAGCTGCCCAACAACATGGACGGTGTCCCGCACATCACCCAGGACCCGATCCAGCCGGGAGCCTCGTTCACCTACGAGTTCACCGCCCGCACGACCGGCTCGCACATGTACCACTCGCACCACAACGCGACCGACCAGGTCGGGCGCGGCTTGCTGGGCGCGTTCATCGTCCACCCGAAGGATCCTGCGCAGCGCGTCGAGCGCAAGTACGGCGTGAGCCAGGACATCGTCTGGATCAGCAACGATTCCCTTGGCGGATTCACGATCAACGGCCGCGGCTTTCCTGCCACGGCGCCCCTCGTCGCCAAGCTCGGGGACAAGATCCTCGTCCGGTTCATGAACGAGGGCGTGATGATGCATCCCTGGCACCTGCACGGTACGCCGATGCATGTCGTCGCCCGGGACGGCTACGAGCTCGGGGCGGCCTCGTTCCGCTGCGACACGCTTGGCGTGAACCCGGGCGAGCGGTGGGACGTGGTGATCGATTGCACCGAGCCCGGCGCATGGGCATTCCATTGCCACATCCTGCCGCACGCCGAGGGCCGCGACGGCATGTTCGGGATGGTCACCGCGCTCGTCGTCCAGGCGCCAGCTGCCGCGACCGCGTCGACCGTGAGCGCCGGTGCGGCATCGCCCGTCCGCGTCGCCGCGGCCGCCGCCGGGTCCACGGCGCTGGAGTGTCGGGTCCTTTGAGCGCGGTGCCCGCCGTGACCCCGTCGCTCGTGCCCGCGCCGCGCCGGGCGATTCAGCGAATCCTGCTCGCGACGGATCTCTCGCCGGCGTCGGCTGGCGCGACGGACGAGGCGTTGGAGCTGGCGCGATCGCTGCACGCGGATCTCCTCGTGGTGAGCGTCATCGACCCGGCGACACCGCTGTCCAGCGGTCCCGTGGAGCGCATGGACCAGCGCCGCGCGGCCCGGGAGTTCGCCGCCCAGGCGATCGTCGTGCAGGGCCGGCGCATCGGCGTCAGCGTGTCCTTCCTCGTCTGGGAGGGCGAGCCCGGGCCGGCCATCGTCGAGGCCGCCGCGGCGGAGGCCGCTGACCTCGTCATCGTCGGCACGCGCGGCCGGAACCGGGTCGAGCGCTTCGTCCTCGGCAGCGTCTCCGACCACGTCGTTCGACACGCTCCGTGCCCGGTGCTGATCGTCCGCTCCTGACCCTGTCCCGATGGCCCGGGACAGATGGCCCGCCCCGACCGTGCCACCCCGCCCCGTGATCGGTCCGTCTGGCAGCGTCCCGGACCCACCCGCGATTGCGACAGTTTGATCAGCAGATCCACAGGCAACACCAAGGTTGAAGGGAGATTTCGATGTACGGACGGATGCGTGGACTCGGCATCGTGCTCGCCCTCATGGGCATCGTGTTCATGGCGGGCGGAGCATTCGTGTTTGCCAAGACCTACGAGGGCTATCAGAGCCTCAACGCCCTGAGCGCGGCCCAGAACGTCAAGCTCAGCTACAACGACCAGGGCCAGCTCGTCGACCGCGGCGACCCCGCCGCGGCGCAGACGATCATGTCGCTCCTCCGCGACGACTGGAAGTACCCGGTCAACACGGCCGACCTGAACCCCAATGACCCGGTCGTGAACACGGCCACCGAGTTCATGTTCCAGATGGCGACCATCAGCCACCACATCCTGAGCGGGACGCAGACCGTCGTCCTGCCGGAGGATGTGACTGCCGCTGACGGCACGGTCTTCAAGGCCGGCACGTACGAGTTCAACGTCGACGGCCGCTACTTCAGCCAGTTCAACCGCGCCAACCCGATCGAGGGCAAGGCCCGCGATCAGGCCTGGACCGGCACGGGCCTGGCGCTCATCTCGAACCTCGGTGTCGGGACGGCCACGGCCACGGCCCTGCAGCTCGGCTTCGGAATCGCCGGCCTCTTCGCAGGCATGGGGATCTTCGCCCTGATCGCGGGCTTCGGCCTCGTGTGGGTCGCCCAGACGCTCAAGGAGCCGGCCGTCAAGCCCTCCTTCCAGCCGACGGTCGCCCCGACCCCGGCCTGATCGCTCACGGAGGGAGCGCCCTGCTCCCTCCCGGCGCTCCGAGACCCGACCTTCGCAAGAGGGTCGGGTCTCTTTCGTTCCCATGGAGGCTCGGCCAGAGCGGTCCCCGATGGCATGGGCTAGCCTTGGCGTCGACACCATTTCACGGCCTGGGAGGGCGACCCATGAAGAAGCTCCTGTTCGTACTGTTCGCGCTCATGGCGGCGATGCTCGTGATCGGCGTGGCGACGGCCATGACCCGGTCCGGCGAGATCGAGCCGGAAGCGACCGACGAAGGAACACCTGCCTGAACCGCTGATCGTCAGCCGCTGACGATCCGAAGCGCGTCGCCGGACGGCGGCGCGCTTCTTGCTGTCCGGGCTAGCGCGTGTAGGCGCCGCCGGGGTCGAGCTCGTCGCGGATGAGTCCGAGCTCGACCTCGGAGGGTGGCGGTGTCGTCGCGACCGTGGCCGCGACCTTCGGCGACCACCCGGTCGCGGCCCGCACGTCGTCCAGCGTCACGCCCGGGTGGAGGCTGTCGACGCGCATCTCGCCGGTCTCGTCGAAGTGCCAGATCGCGAGGTCGGTGACCACCACGGACGGCCCGCGTCCGTTCCAGCCCTGCGCGCGTCGGATCCGCTCCGAGTCCGCGGCGCCGCCGAGATTGCCGGCTGACGTCCGGAAGTCGATGTCTTCCACGAATGACCGCGTTGACTGCCGCATGATCACGAAGACCTGGCGCGCATTGATCGCGATCTCGCACGCGCCGCCGCTGCCGGGAAGGCGCGTGGTGGGTGCGTCGTACTCGCCGATCACCGTGGTGTTGATGTTGCCGAACTTGTCGATCTGCGCCGCGCCGAGGAAGCCGACATCGATCAGCCCGCCCTGCAGGTAGAAGCTGAACAGCTCGTACATGCTCGTCACGGCGGTCGCGCCGGTGACGATCGTCGGGTCGCCGATGCTCAGGGGCAGGCGGGCGGGTTTCGCCCCGAACACGCC
>Ga0310810_10003885_pt1 | contig 16408 bp, 14 predicted proteins | sample NCmetagenome_FD_207641 | JGI IMG/M metagenome (GOLD analysis project Ga0310810, IMG submission 207641) | Soil microbial communities from experimental microcosm in Duke University, North Carolina, United States - NC | ecosystem: Engineered > Artificial ecosystem > Soil microcosm > Unclassified ... | reverse complement strand
CGACGGTCAACGGCAGCGGCAGTTTCGTCATGCGCGCGGAAAAAATAGGAAAAGAAACGCTTCTCGAACAAATCGTTGCGATGGTGAGCGAAGCGCAAAGGAGCCGGGCTCCGATCCAGCGCCTGGCCGACATCGTTTCCTCTTATTTTGTTCCCGCGGTCATGGCCGCCGCGGCCGTGACGTTCGCCGCGTGGGCCTGGGCCGGGCCGGAGCCGCGGCTTGCGCACGCGCTGGTGAACGCCATCGCCGTCCTTATCATCGCCTGTCCCTGCGCCCTGGGCCTTGCCACGCCCATGTCCATCATGGTCGGGACAGGCCGCGGCGCGGGCGAAGGCATCTTGTTCAAAAATGCGGAAGCCCTTGAGACTCTCGAAAAAATCGACACCTTGGTCGTGGACAAAACAGGCACGCTCACCGAGGGAAAGCCGCGCCTGATATCCGTCACGGCGCAGGGGCTTTCCGAAGATGAGCTGCTTATTCTGGCCGCCAGTCTGGAAAAACAAAGCGAGCATCCGCTCGCGTCGGCGGTCGTAAATGCCGCGAAAGAAAAAAATTTACCGCTGAAACAAGTCTCCGGTTTTTCTTATGAAAAGGGAAAAGGAATCGCGGGCAGCGCCGGCGGCAGGCAGATTTTGATCGGAAGCTCGAAAATCATGGAGGAAAAGGGAATTGCTCTGGGCGATCTTCTGGAGAAATCCGCCCCGGCGCGAAACGAAGGCCAGGGCGTAATGTTTATCGCGATCGACGGCAAGGCCGCGGGATTTTTCGTCATTGCCGACCCTGTCAAACCTTCCACTCCGGAAGCCCTGAAGCTGCTTCATGAGGATCGCATCCACATCGTGATGTTGACCGGCGACAACCGGCATACGGCGGCCGCCGTAGCCCGGCAGCTCGGCATCGAAGACGTCGAAGCGGAGGTCCTGCCTCAGGACAAAGAGAAACACGTGCGCCGCCTGCAGGACGCCGGGCGCCGCGTGGCCATGGCGGGCGACGGCATCAACGACGCTCCCGCCCTGGCAAGAGCGGACATCGGGATTGCCATGGGAACAGGAACGGACGTCGCGATGCAAAGTGCCGGCATCGTTCTGGTCAAAGGCGACTTGCGAAGCATTGCACGGGCACGCAAACTCAGCCGGGCGACGCTGGGAAACATCAGGCAGAATCTTTTTTTCGCTTTCGTTTACAACGTGCTCGGCGTGCCGCTTGCCGCCGGCGCGTTGTACCCCTTTTTCGGAGTCCTTCTCAGTCCCATCGCCGCAAGCGCGGCCATGACTTTGAGCTCGCTTTCGGTCATCGGCAATTCCCTGCGGCTGAAAAGAGTCCGCTTATAAACGAGGAGCCGCTTCGTTCCGGAGATCCTCCGCTCAATGCTGACCGGAGAATAATCGTATCCCGGATACGGCCGCACACCGGGCTTCCTATAATAGAGCCATGAAACCGGCGCAAATTCTGGAAAAAACTTATCTTCCGATCCGGGATTACGCCCTGATCGGCGACATGAACAGCGCCGCCCTGGTTTCTTCCCATGGTTCGGTGGATTGGTGCTGCTTTCCCCGCTTCGACAGTCCCGCTGTTTTTTGCCGCATCCTTGACCGCACGAAGGGCGGTTTTTTTTCGCTGGCCCCGCGGGACAAGTATCATGCTTCCCGCGCTTACGAAAAAGACACCAATGTGCTGATCACGAATTTTGCCGGCGACTCCGGCCGTCTGAAGCTCACGGATTTCATGGTGGTTGACGGCGCGGGGCACGGCAAAGAATCGCCCCACACCCTGCTGCGCCTGGTCGAAGGCATCGAGGGCACGGTCTCGCTCGAAGCGAATTTTTTTCCCACTCTCGATTTCGCCCGCGGCCAGACCCGGATCACGCACGGCGAAGGCAGTATCCTCGCGTCGAACGGCAAGGAAAGCCTGGTCCTTTTCTTTCCGCCCGGCCTTAAAATGAGCGGCGAGGCTTTATGCCGCGGCGGCATGGAGGTCCGGCCGGGAGAGCGCCACTGGTTCCGGCTCGTTTACTTCAAAGAACCCGATCCCAACCTTTCCAAAGCGCGCGGCGATGCTGAAGCCGACCTGCGGGAAACGCTCCACTACTGGAAAAACTGGACCGGCCAATGCATTTATTCCGGCGCGCATGCGGAGCTCGTGCACCGGAGCGCCCTGGCCCTGAAGCTTCTGATCTACGAGCCTGCCGGTTCGCTCGTCGCGGCGCCGACCACGTCGCTGCCGGAAGAAATCGGCGGCGTCCGCAACTGGGACTACCGTTTTTCCTGGGTTCGGGACTCCACGCTCACGCTGTCCGCTTTGATGACGCTCGGCTATGAAGAGGAAGCCCGGGATTATTTTCGCTGGATCGAAAAACTCCACGACAAGGCGGACGTGCAAATCCTTTACAACATCGACGGATCAACGCACGCGCCGGAAGTCACGCTGGACCATCTCGAAGGATACCGGGGCTCGCGTCCCGTGAGGACCGGCAACAGCGCCGCGAACCAGATCCAGATCGACAGGCACGGCCACATCTTGAACGCCGCCTATTATTGCTATCGCAAAATCCGCTCGCCGGATGCTTCCCTGTGGGCCTTGATGAGCGGCCTTGCCGACGAAATCTGCGGCTGCTGGCAGGAACCCGACCACGGAATCTGGGAAGTGCGCACCGAGCCGCGGCATTTTGTCTATTCGAAACTCATGTGCTGGGTCGGGCTGGACAGGGCCATCAAGCTGGCGAAGGAAGCGGGACTGCAGGGCAACACGGACCGCTGGAAAAAAAACTGCGCGGAAATCCGGGAGACGATTCTCGAACGCGGTTTCAACCGCAAGCGAAAGGCGTTCACTCAGGAGCTGGACGGCGACGCGCTGGACGCCAGCGCTCTGCTCATCCCCCTCGTGGATTTTTTACCCTTCGACGACCCGCGCGTCATTTCCACACGTGAGGCCATCGAAAAAAATCTGGTTTCCCACGGCCTGGTTTACCGCTACCTGTCCGAAGACGGGCTTCCCGGTTCCGAAGGCACGTTCCTGATCTGCACGTTCTGGCTGATCGCCAATCTCGCCGGTCAGGGCAGGCTCGACGAGGCAAAAAAGATTTTCGAACACCTGGCGGGCTTTGCAAACGACGTGGGGCTGCTTCCGGAAGAAATGAATCCGGGCACCGGGGAATTTCTCGGGAATTTCCCCCAGGGGTTCAGCCATCTCGCGCTTGTGCGCACGGCGCGCGCGCTTTCGATGAGGGAGAAGGGGCAACATGCGGCCGCGGCCGATTTCGTCAAAGAGGGCTCGGTGTGAGCGGTCTGAACTTTATTCGGTTTCGAGGACCTGTTTGAGCGTCGCGAGATCGCGCTCCACAAGTTCCAGGTCGGAGCGGTAATCCTCGTACGACATGCCCGGCCGCTGAAAAAGCGTGAACAGCATCTCGGAGCCGCTTTCGTTAGGCACGACGCGCATGGGCACGAAAATTTCCGCGCCCGACGGCGGCGTGATGTAGTGGTCGAGCACGCCGAGATCGTTCTTCGGCGCGAACTGCAGTTTCAGCGGCCCCTGCGGCGTCTCGATCAGCCAGTGCCCATCCAGCCGTTTCACGGAAAGGCAGAAGGCCGGCGCCCATTGGGGAAGATTTTCAGGATTGGACACGAAGTCATAGACTCTCGCGGCATCACAGCGGATCGCGACACTCAGCGTCTGGGCCGGCACGGGACCGGCATTACTCGTCGGATTCTTCATGTTGGCTCCTCTCTTTTTGGCTCCGGCCTTTGTAATTGAACAAATCCGGCAGAGAAAAATCTTTCTGGGTCCTGGCCTTGAGCGCGTTCAGGATTTTCATCTGGATGTTCACGGTGAGCGGCCTGCCTTTGCGGGCGTTGGCCACGTTTTTATGAGTCAGCTGTTCGGTGGAGCTGGCTACAAGATCGTGATTGGTAAGAGAAAGCCCGGTCATGACGCGGTCCAGAGGCTGAACCCCTTTCAGCGGCGCGCCTTCCATCAGAGCTTCCTTATAAAGCGCTCGAGCAGGCCGTTGAAGATTTCCGGCGCCTCGAGATTGACCAGGTGTCCCTTTTTTTCAAGCAGATGCAGCTCGGCGCCGGGAATGCATTTTTGCATGGCTTCGGTTTCCTGCGCGGTGACGAAAGTGTCTTCCATGCCCCCGATCACGATCGCGGGGCAGCGGATCGCGCCCAAAAGATCCTGCGAGTCGCGGCGGCCGGCCATGGCGCGCGTCGCCTCGCACACGCCTTCGCCCGTATTTTCCAGGATCAGGCCTTCAACTTTTTTGACGAGCGCCGGGTTGTTCGCCCTCGTGGTCGCGCCGAGCAGATTTTGGATGACGCCGGGCACGAACGCGGCAAGGCCTTCCCTGGAAATCTTTTCGATTGTCTTCACGCGCTTTTCTTTCACTTCCGGGGAGTCGGCGTTGGCGCGCGTCGCGAAAAATCCCAGACCGCGGACGCGTTCCGGAAACTGGCGCAGGAATTCAAGCATGACGTAGCCGCCCATGGAAAGCCCGCCGATCATGACCGGCTCATGGATGCCGAGTTTATCCAGAATCTCCGCCACGCCGGCCGCGGTTTGAGGAATCGAAGGCTCGGCCTGGCGCGCGGATTTGCCGAGGCCGGGAATTTCGGGCGTGATGACGCGCGCGAAACGCGACACGAGGCGCACCTGCTCTTCCCACATTTTGGAGGAAAGCGGGAACGCATGCACGAGCACGACGGGTTTTCCTTTTCCGGCTTCGGAGTAAGCAAGCATGGGGCGTATTCTACACGACGGCAGGCGCCCCGCGGAATTTTTAAGCGAGCAGCCGCGCCGCTTCCCTGAGGCCGGACAGATAAGCGCCGTGGACCGTGCAGGGAAACTGTTTGTTCGTGGCTTCGCCCGCAAAAAAAAGGCGGTCCGCCACGGGCTGGGACAGAATTTCGTAATCGTCCGGCGAGGCGCCGGTGGGAATGTAAGAATAGGACCCGCAAGCCAGCGGGTCCGTGGCCCAGCGCGTGATGCGCGTCCTCACCGGCTGCGGCGCCCCGGGAAAAGCCACGCGCAAGGACGTCATGGCCTGCGCCACGATCTCATCGTCGTCCAGAATCTCCATCTTGCGCGCCTTGTTGCCGCCGGCAAGCGCCACGAGGACGGGCGCCTGCGTCAGCCGGAAACGATTGACGAAACGGGTGAACGGCGCGTCCGGGCTCGCGATGCCGATGAAGTCGCGGTCCGCCGGCCAGAACACCTGGCCGAAATCGAGGAACACCATGTCCAGAACGCCCATGCCCAGGCGTTCGAGCGCCGCGCGCTTCCACTGCGGCAGGTCCGGCTCGAACCGCACGATGCCCGCCTGGAGAACGCCGAGCGGCAGCGTGATCAGCGCGCAATCCCCCAGAAATTCCCCATGGTCCGTGTCTACGCACACGGCATGCGGATTCCACCGCACGACGCGGACTTGATGGCCGGTCAGGATGTGCGCGTAATCAAGGCGCGTCAGGTTCTTCAGCACCTGATCGTAGCCTTCGGGGAAAACGAGATTCGGTCCTTCAAATTCGTTTTCCTGAGAATAATATCTTCCCGCGTGAAAGGCCAGATCCGCTCCGGAATAAATCACCTGAGATTCCTTGAACCATTGGCGGAGGGGCGGCGGCACGGCGCGCGTCTGCGGATGCTGGTCCACGACGTGCTCGGCCGAAAGATGCGGGCTGAGATAAGGCGCGGCTTTGGTGATGCCGGTGACCACGGATTCGAATTCTTCCCTGTTTTCCGCGGCGATCGCGTCGTCGACGAGCTTCCCGTCCGCATCGTACAGGTAAAAATTCGAGTACTCCGCGGCGATCGTGCGGGGATGCGCCTTTTGCACGAGGTCCATGATGGGATTGCCCGTGGCGCCGTGCACGACCTGGGCGCCGAGCTCGAGCGGTTTTCCCCAGCTGCGGTCCGTCCAGATCCTGCCGCCCAGGCGGTCGCGCGCTTCGATCACGGTCACGTCCGTGAAGCCGGCGAGTTCGTTGGCGGCGGCAAGGCCGGAGATTCCCGCGCCGATGATGATGATGCGTTTCTTTGCCGTCATGAAAACATCCTGGGAGGAAATGGCCTGCGGGGATCTTTTAAGGCAGCGTCCGCAAATTCCTAACGGCCTGCTCCCCTGTCAGGCTCTTTCATCTTAGAAGGCCCGGGAGGGAGCCGCATCAGCCGGGGGCCCGAAGGACTGTAGGAAAAATGCTGATTGTCGGAGAGACGCAGCGGGACCCGGAATTCCGGCTCAGGGCTTGTAAGAAAGGCGGTAGCCGATGAGCGGTTCGGTCAAAATGTAGACTGGCCGGTCCGGGTCCGGCTCGATCTTGCTGCGCAGGTTGCTGATCGTCACCCGCAGCAGATGGTCGGCCTTCACGGCCATCTCGGCTTTGTTCCAGACTTCCTGGAAAAAAGTCTTATGCGTCACGACTTTTCCCGCCTGCATCACCAGCGTTTTCAAAACCGTGTACTCGGTCGGCGACAAATGAACGGGATTGTCATCCACGCTCACCAGGCGCCGCTCGATGTCCACGGTGAGCCTGCCCGTCTTGAAAACCTGATTTTTACTGTGCGGCATCCACCGCCGCAGGACCGCATGCAGACGCGCCAGGAGCTCCGCGTTGCTGAACGGCTTGGTCAGATAGTCGTCGGCGCCGGCATAGAGCGCGGCCACTTTGTCCGCCTCTTCGTCGCGGACCGACAGGATGATGATGGGAATGGAAGAGCGGCTGCGGATTTCCTTGGCCACTTCCACGCCGTCTTTGTCCGGCAGCCCCAGGTCCAGGAAGATCACGTCCGGGCGCACGGACACCGACGCCTCGAGCGCGGTCTGCGCGTCGACGGCCTCGAAAATCCGGTAGCCCTCCGAAGCCAGCGTCGCCTTCAAAAAGCGGCGGATCGGCCTTTCGTCGTCCACGATCAGAATGCGGAGAGCGCCCATCTTGGTCACGCGTCTTCCTCGACTTTCCACGGAAGCGTGATCACCACTTTGGTGCCTTCCGGCGAATTTTTTTCAGCCCACATCATGCCTCCATGCGCTTCCACGATCCCCTTGCAGATCGAAAGCCCCAGGCCCGTTCCTGGAATTTTCCGCGGGCCCTGGACGCGGTAGAATTTTTCAAAAATGCGCGCCCTTTCTTTGTCGGGAATGCCGAACCCCTGGTCCAGGATCTCGAAAAGCAGCCTGTCCCGGGCCCGCGACGCGCGGATCTCCAGCGGCGACCCCGGCGGCGAATATTTCAAGGCGTTCTCAATCACGTTGCCGAGGACCTTCATCATGAGCGCGTAGTCCATGCTTACTTCCGGCAGGTCTTCGGCGACCTGGATACGGATGTTCCGTCCGTTCAGCTGCTGTTTGGAAAATTGCTGCAGCGAAACGCCGATGAGATCCCGAACCTCGCACGGCCGCGGGGAAATCTTGAGCGCGCCGGATTCCACGCGCGTCATGTCCAGCAGGTTCCCGACGAGATGATTGAGGCGTTCGGATTCTTCGTAGGCGGTTTCGATGAGCTCGCGCCGCGTGTCTTCGTCGAGAGCCGTGTGCTCGAGAAGCCGGCTCAAGGTTCCCGTGATGGAGACGAGCGGCGTCCTCAGGTCGTGCGACACCGAGCTGAGCAAAAGGGACAGGAGTTTTTCTTTTTCCGCGGCAAGGGTGCTGGCGCGCACGCGCGCCGTCAGATTGCTGATGATCAGGCCCACGACCAGGAAGACTCCGAGCGGGATCCAGTCCTTGTGGCTGAAAGCCATGAGGCTGAAACGCGGGGGCACGAAAAAAAAATCGTAGAGCAGCACGCACGTGATCGAGGCCGCGATGGCCGGGCCTTTTCCCCAGAAAAGCGCCGCGATCACCACCGCCAGCAGGTAAAACATGCTGAGGTCCCGTGCCGGCACGACGGCCTGGGCAAACCAGGCCACCACCGTCGCGAGGACTGCCAAGGCCAGGCTCAGGACATACGGATTGCGAAAGCTCTTGGGAATCAAGAAGGTACCCCCGCTGGAATGATATCAAAAACCGCTCCCTGCCGCATCCCTTTCGCGGCTTTTCTTTAATTGCTGATCAGGAGATGGCAGTTGCGCGCCAGATTGCTGACGAGCGTGCGCAGCACGTCGCCGCGGAGCAGGTTGACCAGCGCGCTCCTTTTCGTGGTCCCGATCATCACGGTATTGACTTCGAGTTCCTTCGCGGCGCGGGCAATCATCTTTCCCGGATTGTCCCCGAACTGCCAAATCGGAATGGCGGTCAGCCCCTGCCTTTCGATTTCCGCCTGGGCGGCCGCCAGCAGCTTCACGGCTTCCGAGGATGGCTCCACTTCCATGGGCAGTTCTCTGGACGGAGGCGTTTGTTCCACGAAGTTCAGGTAGACCGCCTTCTCGCCGAGCGCCTTGGCACGCAGTACGGCTTCCTGCAGCAGGTGCCGGTTCATGGAGCGAACGGAAACCAGAAACGAAGAACGGTAAAGCGAAGCGAGCTCGTGCGCCTCGGAAACCGTCAGCACGTTGACGGCCGGAACTTCGACGACCTCCAGCGGCAGCAGCTTCTTCGAGACAAAACGCAGCGACAGGCCCGCGGTGAGGATGCTTCCCACGAAGAGAAGGGCATTGTGTTTTTGCACGCAGATCGTCGCTTCGACGAAAAGAAGGACAAGCGCGGCCCCGCCCAGCAGCAGACGCTCGTGACTTTTGAGGGAGAGCGCGGAATTCGTGGCGCAGCTCGCCAGGTTCAGCGTGATGGCGCCCACGACTCCGATCGCGTACAGCGCGGCAAGTCCGATGAGGTCATGCTCGACAACCAGGACAAGGATCGGCACGAGCGTGGCCACGATCAGCGCCAGTTCCGGCATGCCGAAACGGTTCAGGCGCGAAAAAGCCGGCGGCAGCTCACGGTCTTTGGACATGACGAACTGAATGCTCGCCAGCGCGCCGACCGCGGTGTTGGCGGCCGAAAGCAGCAGAAAGCCGAAGATCAGTGAGATGAGATTGCCGTACCAGGGGCCGATGTAATGGTCGCCCAAGGCGCGAAGCATGTCTTCGGTATGTCCCGTGAGCCCGGGAATCGCATTCATCGCGATGCCCAGCAAAAACGTGAGGAGCGAAACTTCCAGCAGCACAGGCCAGATCGCCTGTTTCGAAGTCTTTTCCACGGGCTCGACCATGACGCCGGTCATGTTGGCAATGGCCTCGACGCCCGACAGCGCCAGGACGATCCCGACGAACACGCTCCAATTGTGGCCCCAATCCGAAGGCGGGGACGCGAGTTCCACGCGCCCCAAATGCGGCACCGTAAATAAAAACAAAATCCCCGCGGCGACGGAAGCCGCGAGCGCGATCCAGGTCGCGATGGTGCCCACGGTGCTGGGCCCGACCCAGTTCAGCGCGCCGATCATCAGGATCGCGGCAATGGCCCAGAGCGCGGGATGCGCGAAATGAAAATAATGGAAGGCGTCGAGCGCGCTCAAAGAAACCGTGACCACGTAGTCGGCCACGAGAAGCAGCGCGCCGATCACGGCGAGAAGCTGCGAGCGGTGTTTCACCGCGGAATACACGCCGCCCCCGTCGGGATAAATGCGGCAGATGATCATGTAACACACGGCGACAAAGGAGGTGAGCAGCGACATCAGCCCCAGAAAAAACCAGGAGGCATGCCCGGAAAGCCCGAAGGCAATCCCGAGGACGTACGCCTTGCTCGTCCCCCAGTCGCCGTAAAGCATGGCCCCGGCCTGGTACCATTTCAGTTCACGCGGCCGTTCTACTTTTTTAGTGAGCAGCATTAGGTCCTCGATTTGAAAAAAGGTTAACAGGATCCGGAATTTCCGGGATCTCGGACTTAATCAAAAGGCATCCCGGGAATGCGTTCGCATTTCCCGGGATGCCTTCCGAAAGGTGACCCACGATTTGATTCTGTTAAACGGCCGCTTCCCCGGATTCTCCGGTACGGATGCGGATCGTATTTTCGACGGAAGAGATGAAGATTTTTCCGTCACCGACCGACCCGGAACGGCAGACTTCGACGATGGCATCGGACAGCTTCTTGACCTGCGCGTCCGTCACCACGATCTCGATCCTGAGTTTCGGCAGGAACGAGGTCTTGTACTCCGTGCCGCGGAACTGATGCGTCACGCCGCCCTGCTTGCCGTGGCCTTCCATCTTCGTGACCATCATGCCGGGATAGCCGATTTTTTCCAGATGCTGCCTGAGTAACTCCAGCTTTTCAGGCCGGATGATTGCTTCGATTTTTTTCATTTTATTTCTCCGTTTTCGTCTTCGTCTTAGCGAACCTGAGTCACGGCTTCGAGTTCCGGATAAGCCGAGCCGCCGTGTTCATGGACATCCAGGCCCTGGAGCTCGCCTTCGGTCGAAACGCGAAGATGGCCGGTGGCCTTGACCGCGTACATGAGGATCAGGCCGGAAACAAGGGCCGCGATCCCGATGATGACGTTACCGGTGGTCTGCGCCATGAGCTGCGTCATGCCGCCGCCGTAGAAAAGGCCTTTTACGACAACGGAAGAATCCATGCCGGTCGGCGAAGGAAGACCGTACTGCCCCGTGGCGAAAAGCCCCAGGCTGATCGTACCCCAAATGCCGTTGATGCCGTGAACGGGCCAAGCGCCGACGGGATCGTCAATGCGCCAATGTTCGAGCAGGTCCGTAGCGAGCACGACCAGCACGCCAGCGATCACGCCGATGATGATGGAACCGCCCGGAGAAACCCAGTAGCACGGGCACGTGATGGCGACCAGACCCGCGAGAATGCCGTTACAGGTCATGCCGCAGTCCCAGATCTTCGTGCGCGGAAAAACAAAGAACAGCGCCGAGAGACCGCCCGCGCAAGCCGCGAGCGTCGTGTTCGTGGCAACGCGCCCGATGCCCTGGAGGTCCATGGCCGAGAGCGTGCTGCCCGGGTTAAAACCATACCAGCCAAACCACAGGATGACCGTGCCGACAGCCGCGATCGTCATGTCGTGGCCGGGCATGGGTCCGCCGCCGTCGCGCTTGAACTTGCGTCCGAGACGAGGCCCGAGGGCAATGGCGCCCGCGAGGGCGATCATGCCGCCGATCGTGTGAATGACGGTCGAACCGGCGAAGTCACGGAACGCCGCCGGCTGCATGAGAGCAAGCCAGCCGTCCGGTCCCCAGGCCCAGTGGCCGAGGATCGGGTAAATAAAACCGCTGACGACAAAGCTGTACAGCAGGTCCCCGATGAATCCTGTACGGCCCACCATGGCGCCCGAAGTGATCGTCGAGGTGCAGTCGGCGAAAGCGAACTGGAAAAGGAAAAACGCCAGCGTCGCCACGCCCGAGCTTCCGTAGGTGTCCGGAATGCCGTGCAGGAAATAAAACTGGTTTCCGATCAAACCGTTCCCCGCGCCGAACATCCATCCAAATCCCCAAGCCCAGAAAAGAATGCCGCAAAGGCAGGTATCGACGATTCCTTCCAGGAGGATGTTGATGGTTTCACGGGAACGCGCAAACCCCGCTTCCAGCATCATGAAGCCGGACTGCATGAAAAACACGAGAAACGCCGCAATCAGCGTCCACATCGTATTGATCGGATTGATGTACGAAACAGTCTCTTCGGCCGCGTAAACTTTCGTTCCAAAAAAAGCGGGGATCCCGGCGATCAACAGGAAAAGCAGCGCCACGCCCCCCATCTTGCCGCCCAAAAGCGCATAAAAAAGACGACGCTCTTTCGGATCTCTCCATTTTTTCAAAAATCGATTGATCATGGTATCACCTTTCGTTTCTAAGCTGTTTTTCGAAAATCAAAAGCCCCTTGCCGGGCCCCCGGATTTCCGTGTTGTCGTGAAGTCTGACGCCGTCAAAGCGAGGTTTGTGCCAAAGACCGGCAAAACGGAAAATCGGTTTGTTTTTTGATGAAAAATTGATGCCTAACAAGGGGAGGAAAAAAGAGAAAAAACGGCCCGCAAAGCCTTGGCCGGAGGCCCTAAGGGAAAATCCACAAATATGAGCGCCTGTTTACAAATTTGTAGCCAGGGTCGAAAGAAACGACAAGGATGGTCAGGCGGCCTTGGCGGCGGCCTCTGCTTTTTTGGCCGCGAGCTTCCGCGTGGGGATGATGGTCACATTGATCAGGCCTTTGCGGGTACGGGCGATTTTCCGGAAGGCGGCTTTGGTCAGGTCGATCTTGCGGTTCAGGCGCTTGTTCGGGCCGCGGTCGTTGACGCGGCAGACGACCCATTTGCCGTTCATGGCATTGATGACCAGCAGCTCCTCCTGGAAGGGATAATCATAGGAAGCGCAGGTCATGGCATTGTCGTCGAATTTTTCGTTGTTGGCCGTGCGCGGGTTGATGCCCGGATCGTTGCGGCTGTACCAGGACGAACGCCCGATCTGGGCCCGCGAAAAATCCAGGTCCGGAAATTTCGCCCGCAATTCATGGACGTAATTCCACACGGCGATCGCCGCCGCCGTGAACAGGATAAGAAGCAGCGGAAGCGCGTTCTTCCGGTTGATCAGGAACATCGCATTGTCTCCGCGCCGCGGGAAGCGGGCCTCGGATCCGGCGCATAGCCGGAAAGGCAAAACGCCACCCAAAGCCCAAGCCCCAGGGAAGCGAGCGTGTCCGCGGGCCAGTGCCGGTTCAGCAGGACGCGCGAATAAGCCGTGCAAAGCGGCAGTATAAGCCAGAGCCAGCGCCACGGCGCCCGCGTCTTGAAAAAAAAGACGGCCGCGGCGCCCGCGACGATTGCGACGTCTCCGGAAGGAAAGCTTTCGTAAGGCCGCGTGTCGGAAGCCAGGGCGCTCCAGTGAAAAAAAACAAACGGTCCCACGCCCGTGTCCGGCCGGGCGCGCAGGAAGATCATTTTTAAGGTATTACAGGCCATGCCGGCCGCGGCGGCTCCCAGGATCGCGCTGGCCGCTTCCCTGCGGAGTTTGTTTTGACCGCAGAGCCAGGCCAGGACATAAGCGCTTCCGAGATAAACCCAAAGCCGGCGGCCGAGATGCCTCCCGAGACTTGCGGCCAGACCGGAAAGCGCCTCCGTCCGCGCCTGGAAGGCCCCAAGCAGAGGAAGATCCAAAAAGAAGAGCGGCGTCAGGAAGGCGAGGCCCGCGAGAAAATAAAGCGCCTGCTTTTTCCAGGGAACCGAGCGGAGGTAGGCGGGCATGGGCCGGAAGTAGCCGTTCTGCGCCTCGCGGATAAAAATCAGCGCCAGCAAAATAAGAGTCCACTGTTTGGCGTTCAACATCGGGGCATTCTACATGAACATCGGCCGGCGATGAACGATTTTCCTCCGGCGGCGGAATGATGTGCCCTCTAAAGCATTCCTTTTCCCGGCCGTTGTTTAGGGAAACAGGAGAACGCCCGTCCCATGCAAAAACTCTTCCGGTCGCTGAGCGAAAAGGCCCTGGACTACTACGTCGTCTCGTCCGGCAAGGTGCGCGACATCGAGGTCCTCAAACGCGCCAAAGTGGCTGTCGTCTTTGCCATCACGTACGCCTCGTGCGGCTGCGTCTTTGCCCCGCTTTACTACCGCCTGGGTTCGCCCGCCGGCGCCCTTGCGATCGTGGTATCGGACGTCCTGATCCTTCTGGCTCCCGTGAGTCTCCGCCGGACCGGCTCCAACGCAATCGCCGGTAACTGGATCGTGGCAAACGTTTACTGGCTGATCGCTTACCTTGCGACTTTGAACGGCGGGCAATATGGCCCGTCGCTGGCCTGGCTGGTCACGATCCCCGTGGCCGCGACGCTTCTTTGCGGCCGCTCTTCCGGCATGCTCTGGACCGCGCTGGCGATTTTCCAGATGCTCGCCTTTTACCTGCTCGGCACCGCAGGCTTCCATTTTGCCGACCAGTTTTCTCCCGAGGTGCGGGGCAGCGTCAGGACCATTTCACTGAGTTTCCTGACCTTCCTCGCCCTGAACTTCGCGCTGATTTACGAACATTTCAACGCCCAGACGATCGAGCTGATCCGCGGCCTGGCCGTGATCGACGAGACGACCCAGACTTTGAACCTGCGCGGCTTCATTCCCCTGGCGCGCCAGCAGCTGCGCCTCGCAACCCGCGACCAGCGCGGACTGGCCATGCTTTATTTCGTGGTGAACGGCATTCAAGGGCTGCTCGACTCGGGCAACACCGACGCCGCCGACCGCCTGATGGCAAGGACCGCGGCCATTCTCGCGGGAACTTTCCGCTCCTCCGACCTGCTCTCGCGCGTGGCGCCCGACCGTTTCGTGGTTTCGGTCCTCAGCGTGGGCGCCGCGGAAATCGACATCCTCTTCGGCCGGCTTATCGTCAATCTGGAACGCATGAACAGTCAGAAAAAGGCCGAGGTCCTGCGGCTCATGATGGGCGCGGTGCCGGCGCAGCCCGACAAAAATACGACCGTGGAAGATTTGCTCGAGAAAGTCCAAGAGGACATGAGGAAGAAGTCCGCGCCCGGAGGCGAGCGCGGGAAGTTTTAGACAGCCGCCGGAGAAAAAATTTCCGCCAGGGACGCCGGCCGGGGCTCCACGGCATCGCGGATCTTCCGGCTGTACGCTTCGTACCACACCGACACCATCCAAAGCCTCAGCATCAGTTTCGCCTGCCGTCCGTCCCCTTTGAGAAACCCTTTGATCTTTTCAGAAAGTTTGCGTCCGTCTGCGGAAAAAATCGAGCGGAAGGGTTCCCGCCACGCGGATTCGGCCAGCCGGCGCCGCAGGGTTTCATCCTGCGCCAGATAACGCGGCCAAGGCACGTCAAATCCCCGTTTGTTCCGGCTGAGCACGGCGTCAGGCACGCGCCCGCGCTGGGACTGCCGCAGCAGAAGCTTGCCCTGCTTTCCATCATAGAGCCTGCGCGTGGGGAGCGCCCCGGCGATTTCCATGATGCGGCTGTCCAGAAAAGGGACACGGCATTCGATCGAAGCTCCCATGGTCATGCGGTCGTTGCGGTCCAGGATCGAAGCGAGAAACGTGTGCTGGTCGTAGTACATGGCCTGCCGTAAAAGATCGTCCGGGTAAAGGTCCTCTGCTTCGGCCAGCACCTGCTCGCGGAACTGCATGCCGCCCGTGCGCTCCATGCCGAGGGACGCGAGCTCCGCTGGGAAAATCTCTGCGGAATTATAAAAAACGGCCTGGCTGTCCGTGCGCAGTCCGGAAAATTTTTTGAGCCTTCTCGTCTTGTAATGCCAGGCCGCGGCAAAATCCGGCAGGAGCTTCGCGGCGGTCCGCGCCAGGCGGTCGTTCAGGAGGTGGTAGCGGTAATAGCCCGCGAAGATTTCGTCCGAGCCTTCGCCGGAAAGCAGCACGCTGACACGCGGTTTCGCGAAGCGCGACAGCGACAAAAGATGGGGCGTGCTCGCGTGAAGCATCGGCTCGTCGTTGATCCAGCTCGCCTCTTCACTCTTGTCCGGAAGCCGTTCGGGCCGCAGGATCAAATCATGGTAGTCCAGGCGCAGGGCCTTCGCGGCCTGCTTGGCGTCGGCGCTTTCGTCAAGCCGCGGGTCGTCCATGCGGACGGTAAAGCTCGACAACCGCTTTCCCGGATGTTTCGCAAGCGAAGCCGCAATAGCCGTCGAGTCCAGGCCTCCGCTCAGCAGAACGCCCACCGGCACGTCGCTGATCCGCCGGCGCTGAACCGAGGCGTCGAGCGCCTCCCTCAGCCACGACTCCGGATCCTGCGGGAGCTCTTCCCGCGTTTTGCGCACGCGGTCGGCAAGATTCCACCAGCGCGTCGTCCCTTTTCCGTCTTTGTTCCAGACCAGGTAATGCCCGGCCAAAAGCCGGCGCACGCCGCGGAAAGGCGTCCTTTCCCCGGCCACATAGCCGAAGCACATGAGTTCTTCCGCCGCGCCGGGATCGAGCTCGAACGGCACGCCCGCGGCAAACAACGCCTTTTCTTCGGAAGCAAAATAAATCTCGCCGCCGCTTTCATAATAGTAAAGGGGCTTGATGCCGGCGTGGTCGCGCGCCAGGAAAAGTTCGCGGAGCTTGGCATCCCAGATCGCGATCGCGAACATGCCGTCCAGTTTTTCCAGGATGCCCGCGCCTTCCTCGGCATAGCCTTTCAGCACGACTTCGGTGTCCGTGTCGGATTCGAAGACGTGCCCTTTGGCCTGGAGTTCCGCGCGCAGCTCGCGGTAATTGTAGACTTCGCCGTTGTAGGCGATGTGATACCGGCCGTCTCGGGTGGCCATGGGCATGCGTCCGCGCTCGGACAAATCCAGGATGGCCAGGCGCCGTGATCCGAGCGCCGCGCCCTCGCCGCGGTAAAGGCCAGCGTCGTCAGGCCCGCGCGGCGTCATCACGTCGCGCATCCGGACAAGCCTCGAAACATCCACAGGCTGGGACGCATCCCGGTAAGCAAAGCCGCAAACACCGCACATGGTTTCCTCCTCGAATGATGAAAACAGGCGAAGTTTAGAATGCTCCGGAATACCGGCCTAGGGGAAAAAGCGCCATATATCGGAAGGAAAAAGAGAGAA
>Ga0310810_10003884_pt1 | contig 16409 bp, 16 predicted proteins | sample NCmetagenome_FD_207641 | JGI IMG/M metagenome (GOLD analysis project Ga0310810, IMG submission 207641) | Soil microbial communities from experimental microcosm in Duke University, North Carolina, United States - NC | ecosystem: Engineered > Artificial ecosystem > Soil microcosm > Unclassified ... | reverse complement strand
TGCAGAAAGCAACCGTCGAATGGGGCAAGGAGCAGTCGAAGAAGTGGCTGCAACTCCTGAACGACTACTGGATCGGGCCGAACAACCAATACCTCACCGGCAACACCGTCACGATCGCGGATTATTTCGGCGCCGGGCTGGTCACGCTCGGCGAGATTATCCGCTGCGATTTCACGCCCTACCCGAACGTGGTGCGCTGGCTCAACAACATGAAGAAGCTCAAAAGCTGGCCGCAGGTGAACGAGGTTTTCGAGGGCTTCAAGCAGCACGTGAAGGATCAGCCGTTCGTCGCGCTGTAAGCGCCCGTCCGAGCGAATGGAACTTCTGTTCCCTTCGAACATTCTCTTGGCGATCCCGCGCGCGGACTGCGCGCGCAAACCCATGAGGGCGGCCCATGCTTAGCACTGTCCTGCTGATTGTCCTGGTTCTGCTTCTGGTCGGCGCGATGCCGAGCTGGCGCTACAGCCGCGGCTGGGGCTACGGCCCCTCCGGAATCCTCGGCGTCATCCTGGTGGTCGTGCTGATCCTGGCACTGACCGGACGCGTCTAGGTCCGTCGCGCATTTCTCAAAACGACAATTGCCGGTGAAAGTCGGCAAGCGTTTCGTCACGCCGCCATCGTGTCCTTGACCGCGGCGACGAGTTGCTTGAGCGTGAATGGTTTCGGGAGGAAGTTGAATTTCACGTCGTCCGGCAGGTTCTTGTCGAAGGCATCTTCTGCGTAGCCGGAGACGAAGATGATCTTCAGGCTGGGGTTTATTTCCCGCAGCTTGGTGGCGAGCGTCGGACCATCCATCTCCGGCATCACCACATCGGAGACGACAAGGTCGACGTCCCCGCCGCGCTTCTCGATCACCTCGATCGCTTCAACGCCATTGCCGGCTTCCAGCACGGTGTAGCCGCGTGAGGTAAGCCCGCGGGCATTGAGACCGCGCAAGCCTTCTTCGTCCTCGACCAGCAGGATCGTGCCGCTGCCGGTGAGATCGGCGGCGGCCTTTACCTGAACAGCCTTGTCGGCCTGCGCAGGTTCGGGCACTTCGCCCGCGACCGGAATATGGCGCGGCAGGAAAATGCGGAACGTGGTGCCCTCACCCACCACTGAATCCACGAACACGTATCCGTTGGTCTGCTTCACGATCCCGTAAACCGTGGAGAGGCCAAGTCCCGTACCCTTGCCGGTCTCCTTGGTAGTGAAGAAGGGCTCGAAGATCTTGTCGATGATCTCGCGCGGAATGCCAGTACCAGTGTCCTTGACTTCGATCGTGACGTAGTCCGCCGCCGGCAGCGGCTTGTAGGGGAACGTCTTGCACTCGTCCGCCGTGACGTTCGCGGTGCGCACGGTGAGCTTGCCGCCCTTTGGCATCGCGTCGCGCGCATTCACCGCAAGGTTCACCACCACCTGCTCGAGCTGCGACACGTCGGCCTTCACCGGCCACAGGTCGCGCCCGTGCACCATCTCGAGCGCGACCTTTTCGCCGAGCAGCCGCCGCAGCAGGATCGTGAGATCGGACAGCGTCTCGCCGAAGTCGAGCACCTGCGGCCGCAAGGTCTGGCGGCGCGAGAACGCGAGAAGGTGCCGCACCAGGCTCGCCGCGCGGTTCGCGTTCTGCTTGATCTGCATGATGTCGCCGAACGAGGGATCGGTCGGCTTGTGCGCGTTGAGCAGGAAATCAGTCGCCATCATGATGGCGGAGAGCACGTTGTTGAAATCGTGCGCGATGCCGCCGGCAAGCTGGCCGACCGTGTCCATCTTTTGCGCCTGCGCTACCTGCTTCTCGAGGTCGCGCACTTCGGTGGTCTCGATCGTGTAGACGATCGCGGCTTCGCCCTCCGCCGCGTCGTCCTCTACAGCCGACAGGTAGAAACGCGCCGACCGGTTGCCCTCGCCGGCGAGCGCCGCATCGACCGGCGCGATATCGCCCTGCCCGTCCGCCGCCTTGCGGATCGCCGCCTCGACAGCAGCTCGGTCCTGCTCGGCCACCACAGTGAGGATCGAGCGGCCCTCCGAGGGCAGCGCTTCGCCCTTGAGCACGCCGTGCTGCAGCCGCACGAAGGGGGCATTCGCGCGCGCGATCTTACCCGTTTTGTCCACTGTCGCGATCGCCATCGGCGTGTTGTGGAAGAAGCGCACGAAACGCACTTCGGCGGTCCGCGCCGGGTCTGCCACCTCCTCACGCGCACGGGAAAGTACCGCGGTGCGCGAGCCGCCCGGCGTTCCGTCGGCCGCAAACGCGACCTTGTGAAAGAGCCGCATCGGCACGGTGCGGCCGCCGCGAGTCTTCAGATCGATGTCGTGCACGTCCGTCTTGACGTTGCCGGGTTCGCCCGGCATCGGCGCAAGCAGCGCGCCGCCTTCGCCCGCCACGATGTCGGTGAGCTTCAGGTCGCCGGAACCGACCTGCGCCAGATCGTAATCGAGCCAGCCGGCGAGCGTCGCGTTGATGTAGCTGACCTTGCCCTTGGGATCGACCGAGAAGAAGCCGACCGGCGCGTGGTCGAGGAAATCGATCGCGTCGCGCAGCTCGACGAAATAGTCCTCTTGCTTGACGCGCTCGCGCGTCACGTCTCCGACAGTCCACGCCGCCCAGCGCGCGTAGGGTCCGGTCTCCTGCAAGGGTCGCACGCGAAAGCGCAGCCAGCGCGCCTCGCCGCCCTCGGTCGCGGCCGGCACCCTCACCTCTCGCTGCAGCGAATGGCCTTCGCGCGCCGCCTTGGCGAGCAGATAGATCGCCTCGGAGACCTGCGGGTCACCGACGAACACGCGCTCGACCGGACGTACATCGTCTGAGTCAACCGCGTCGACCAGTTTCAGATACGCGGGATTGGCGTAGACGAGCCGGCCCTTCTCGTCGGTGACTACGATGCCGTCCGGCGCCGTCGCGGGCAGCGCATCGAGGAAGGTGTCCTTTGTCTCGCGCCCCCCGAGCTGCAGGATGCCCGCAGCGCCCGCAAACAGCGAGAATACCCCGATCACCGCCAGCGCAGAAAGCAGCGTCAGAATGTAGGGCTGCGCATTGGCGCGCCCGATGAAGAGCAGCGCGACGACCGATCCGACCAGCAGCAACGCAACCGCGAGCACCAGCGAGATGCTGCCGCCTCGTTCACTACTCCGGTCGATCGCCTTCGGATTCTCGCTCACGTCCTGCGCCGCCATGATGCGTCCCATTGTGCGCCCGTTCCGCCGCGCGAATCACCTACCAAGTGTGTCGCTGCGCGCGGCCGGCGCAAGAGCCGCAAAGGCTGGTTCCGCCTGTTTTTTCAATTGCGTACCGCCCCGCGCAACCGCATCACGTAACCAATAACCTCGGCGACTGCCTTGTAGTGCTCGGGAGGTACCTCATCGTCGATCTCGACCGTCGCATGCAGGGCGCGCGCCAGCGGCGGGTTCTCCACCACCGGAATGCGGTGCTCGGCTGCGACCTCTCGGATTTTCAGCGCGATGTTGTCGATGCCCTTGGCGAGGCAGACCGGCGCGTTCATGCCGCGCTCGTATTGCAGCGCGATCGCATAATGGGTCGGGTTGGTGACGATGACGGAGGCCTTCGGCACCGCGGCCATCATGCGCTTCCTCATCCGGCTCTGCCGCAGCTGCCGGATCTTCGCCTTGATCGCCGGATCGCCTTCGGTCTGCTTGAACTCCTCCTTGAGTTCGCGCACCGACATTTTCTGCCGCTCGTACCATTGCCGATACTGGAACAGATAATCGGCGAGCGCGACGACGAAGAGAATCGCGACCACCGTGCCGAGCATTTCGAGCGACAAGGTCTTGGTCAGCGCGAGGATCGCCGCGGGGTCCATGTCGACGAGGCCGTCGAGCTCGCCGCGCTTCGGCCACAACAGGCCGGCCATTACGGCGCCGATCAGGCCAAGCTTCACCAGCCCCTTGACGAAGTTTGCGACCGCAATTTTCGAGAACAGGCGCTTGAAACCGGCAGCGGGCGAGATCTTGGAGAGCTTCGGCTTGAGCTGCTCGGCCGACCAGACGAGGCGATGCTGCACGATGTTGCCGGCGATCGCGGCCAGTATCAGCAGCACAAAGGGCAGCGCGACCGCCGCGATCGTATCGAGCGCGAGCGCTTGCATTGCGGCAATCAGGCCGCGGCCGTCGAGCGGAATGGTGTGGGCCTGCGAAATGAGACCGGCGAGAACTTTGGCGACGCCCGAGCTCATCGAACCGGAAAACGACAGCAGGATCAGCGTCGCGCCGGCAAGCACGAACCAGGTGTTGACCTCCTGGCTTTTCGCGACATCGCCGCGTTCGAGCGCCTCGTCGAGCCGCTTCTGCGTCGGGTCTTCGGATCGTTCGGTATCGTCGCGTTCGTCGGCCACGTGCGAGCCTTACGAATAGGGCGCGAGCAGGCGCAAGACGCCGCCGACATAGGTGAGGAAGCTCGTCATCATCGCGCCGACCACGATGAACAGGATCAGGAAGCCGATCAGGATCGAGAGGGGCACGGCGACGAAATAGACCTGCATTTGCGGCATCAGCCGCGACAGCACGCCAAGCGCGACGTTGAAGATCAGGCCGAATACCAGAAACGGCGCGGCAAGCTGGATTCCGACCCGAAACGCGCCGCCGACGGTATTGGTCACCAGGGTCGCGACATCGGCCGCGGCCGGCACTTCGCCGGGCTGAAACAGCCGGTAGCTGTCGTGCAGCCCGGCAATGATCAGATGGTGCAGATCGGTCGCGAAGATCAGCGTGACGCCAAGAAGCGTCAGGAAGTTGCCGACGATCAGCCCCTGCTGCCCTTGAGTTGGATCGACGGCGGTCACGAAACCAAGCCCAAGCTGCTGCGCAATCACCGAGCCCGCGACCTGCAGCGCGGAGATCGTCAGCCGCGCGGTCAGTCCGAGCACGATTCCGATCAGAAGCTCCTGCCCCAACGCGACAATGACCGGACCTGGCGATTGCAAGTTGATCGTGTAGGCGGCGCGATGCAGCGGAAACAGCACGAAGGTGAGCACCAGCGCGATGGTGAGGCGCACGCGCACCGGCACGCTCATTTCGCCGAGACCCGGCAGCAGCATCAGCATGGTGCCGATGCGCGCAAACATCAGAATGAAGGCGGCGCCGTAGGCGGGCAGGAATGAGACGTTGAGCTGCATTATCCTCCGATGATGCGTGAGGCGAGCCGCGTCATATACCCCTGCAGCACGTCGCCCATGAACGGCAACGCGACCAGCATCGCGATGAAGATCGCGAGAATTTTTGGAACGAAAACCAGAGTCATTTCCTGGATTTGCGTCAGCGCCTGAAACAGCGAGATGACCACGCCGACGACCAAGCCGACGAGCATCAGGGGAGCGGACACAAGCACCAGCGTGATGATGGCATCGCGCGCGACATCGAGAACTTCGGGTCCGGTCATCAGATCGGCATCCTCATGATCTCTTCGTAAGCCGAGATAACCTTGTCGCGGATCGAGACCATCGCCTCGACCGCAACTTCGGTCTCGCTCACCGCCGTGACCACATCGACGAGGTTCGCCTTGCCGGCCGCCATCGCCTGCGCCTGCCCGTCGGACTTGCGGCCCGTTTCGACGACCGAATTGATCGCCTCCTTCACCATCGCGCCGAAGCTCGGACCGGCCGAATCGCCCGGGCCCTGTTTGAGCGGATTGGCGCCCGGATCGGCGAGCCGCGCAAGCTTGGCGTAGGCGTTCGCGGCGGTGATCGGCGAAGCCATGGGTCACTCCCTGTTTTGAGAACTAGGCCTTGAGCAGGTCGAGGGTGCGCTGGATCATGCGCCGCGTCGCGCCGATAACGTTGAGGTTCGCCTCGTAAGATCGCTGCGCCTCGCGCATGTCGGTCATTTCGACCAGCGGGTTCACGTTGGGATATTTCACATAGCCCTTCGCGTCCGCCGCCGGATGTCCCGGTTCGTACTTGGTGCGGAAGTCGCTCTGGTCGAGTTGCACGCGGCCCAGTCCAACGGTCTGCGCATCGAGCGCGCGGTCCATCTCGGCGCGGAATGTCGGGATCTTGCGGCGGTAGGGATTGCCGCCGGCGCGCTGCGCGGTCGAATCCGCATTCGCGATGTTCTCGGCAATGACGCGCATGCGTCCGGATTGGGCCTTGAGGCCGGAGGCGGCAATCGCCATCGATTTCAGAAAGTCCACCAGAGTCTCCCTCAGCGTTTGCCGATCGCGGTCTTCAGGAGACCCATGCTGCGGCTGTAGAGCGAAATCGCAGCCTGATGATCCATCTGGTTGGCGGCGACCTTGATCATCTCGTCTTCGAGGTTGACCGAATTACCCGTTGGCCGAACGTCGTATTTGCCGGAGCGCTCGGCCGCGAAGCCGCTTCCCGCGGCTCCGCCCCCCGCCAAGTGGGCCGGCGACGTCAGGGCGAGTTGAAGCTGCCCGCTCACCTGCTGCACCTGGCGGCCAAAATCGAGCGGCGCGAGGTCGCGCGGCCGGTACCCGGGCGTATCGGCATTCGCCACGTTTTCGGCCAGCAGCCGCTGGCGTTCCTGGTGCCAGTTCATGCGCGTCCGCAGCATCGAAAAGATCGGCAGATCGGAGATCGGCATGGCGGTTCCCCCGCGCATTTCGAGGCCTTTGGCCGGACGTTCGCGGTAGGCAAACTTTGCCCAGCGCATGGTTAATGGCGCGTTAAGGGGAGCCTCTCGGAACCCTCCGTTCACCTTCCGTTAACCAAGAAAACGCTGGCCGCGCCGACCCCTTGGGCGAAATGGCCGTTTCCGTTTACAATTCGTTAGCCTGTTGAAAACCCGGTCCTTGGGTTGGGACCGGGCGTGAGTTTCTCGAGCGGTGGAGTATGCCGCCCATGGATAGTGTGTTCGGCGCGGAAGGATCACTGATCGTACGATTCGTCGTTGCGTTCGTGATCGTGCTTGCTCTCATCGGCCTGACCTTCTGGCTCATTCGCCGGTTTGGTGGCGCGCGGGTGGGCAACAACGCACAGCGCGGCCGCCAGCCGCGGCTTGCGGTGATCGATGCGGCTCCGGTCGACGGACGCCGCCGCCTCGTGTTGATCCGGCGCGACAATGTCGAGCATCTGCTGATGCTCGGTGGCCCGAGCGATTTCGTGGTGGAGCAGAACATCGTGCGCGCGGTACCGGTGAATCCACCGCGCGACGTTCCGGTCCCGCGGCCGGAAGGCGGCCGTCCGCTCGCTGATGCCGCAAGCGCCCTCGACGATGAGGGTGGCTGGACGCCGCCCACGCCGCCGGCGCGTCCGCCCTTCCCGCGTCCCGAGCCCGGCACGCGTGTGCCGCGTCCCGAGCCGCTTGCCCGTGCACCGCTTCCGCCGAGCATCGCGCCACGCGCAGAACCCGCGCCGCGCGTGCTCGATCCGGCCCCCCGAGCCTACGAACCGGCCCCGCCGCCAATCGCGCCCTCCGCCGAACCGGCCGGCCCGCCTGACGCCGCACTCGCCAACATGGCACAGCGGCTCGAAGCGGCATTGCGCCGTCCCGGGGCGCCCGAACCGCGCCCCGCGCCGCAGGCCGCTGCGCCGGCCGAATACACGAATGGCGAACCGCCGCCGACCGCTCCGGAGGAACCTGCCGCGCATCCGGCCGAATCCGGCGCGAAGTCAAAGTCCGTGCTCGACAGCCTCGAAGAGGAAATGGCCAGCCTGCTCGGCCGCCCGCCGGAGAAGTCCGAGAAGCAATAGCCCCTACCCGCGTTCGCGCGTACCGTCGGCGCAACTGAGTCGCGCCGCGGCTCGCTGATTCGCGGAAAGTGAGCTTGAACGCCCGCATTTTCTCGCGCGCGGCATTTGCCGGCATCGTGCTCGCGGCCTGGCTCGCGGGCGTAACCGGCGCGAGCGCGCAGGACATCAGCATCAATTTCGGCCAGGGCGGCGGTCTCACCGAACGCGTGCTGCAGCTCATCGCGCTGCTCACCGTCCTCTCGCTCGCGCCGTCGATCCTCGTGATGGTGACGTCGTTCACCCGCATCGTGGTGGTGCTGTCGCTATTGCGCACCGCGCTCGGCACCGCGACCGCACCGCCCAATGCGGTGCTGATCTCGCTCGCGATGTTTCTCACCGCCTTCGTGATGTGGCCGACGTTCGTCACCGCCTACGATGCGGGGGTCCGCCCGCTGATCGCCAACGAGATCACGCCGGAGCAGGCGTTCGAACGCGCGTCAGATCCATTCCGCACCTTCATGATGAAGAACGTGCGCGACAAAGACCTGAAGCTGTTTCAGGACCTCTCCGGCCAGCCGGTCCCCGACAAGCCGGAGGATATGTCGCTGCGCGTGCTCGTCCCCTCTTTCATGATTTCGGAGCTGAAGCGCGCATTCGAGATCGGCTTCCTGCTGTTCCTGCCGTTCCTCATCATCGACCTCGTGGTCGCGTCGGTGCTGATGTCGATGGGCATGATGATGCTGCCGCCAGTGGTCGTCTCGCTGCCGTTCAAACTCATTTTCTTCGTGCTGGTCGATGGCTGGCACCTGGTCGCGGGCAGCCTGGTGCAGAGCTACGGGAGCTAGCTCGCTTTATCCGCTGTTGCAGCGGCACGCGGGCCCGGGGCACTCGACGGTGCAGGCTGCCCCGCACCTGCCGCAGGCGCGGGCGGCGCCCCTTCCGGAAACTTCGCCCGAATATCGCGCAGGAATCCGTCGAGCGTGTCGGCCGTGGCAACTTTTCTCGCGACATCGCCGAACTCGGGCGCGTTCGCGTTGAGCGGCGTGGTCACCACATCGAAGGCGCGCCGGTCGGGACCATCGGTCATCTTGGCCGCATATTTGGTACGCCAGCGGTCGAGCCCGATCGTGTCGTCGGCGAGCGCGTAGCCGACCGCCGCGCGCAGCACGTCGGCGCGCTCCGCATCGGCGAGCGGCGCAGGCGCGCTCCAGCGCTCGCCGTAGATCTTCTCGATCTGCTCGGCCGCGTCGCGCCAGCGCCGCGCTTTCCAGAAAATATCCGTGCGCAGCCGGTCGGCTTCCGGCCCCTGAAGGTTGGCAATCACCTCCAGCGCCAGCTCCGGCCTGCCGGTGTCGGACTGTGCGCGCGCCTCGATCATCAGGCGCTGCGTGCGCAGCTCGTTCGGAAGATCGCCGCTGCGGCTTGCGCGCAGCACCTGGATCGCGCGATCGGGCTTGCGCCCCATCAAATAGATCACCGCGAGGCGCACCGCGACCTGCGCGCGCGCGGCGCCCTGCAGGCGGTTGTCGACCTGGTGCTGCAACAGTTCGGCCGCCTGATCGAGCAGGTCCACCGACACGAGCCGGTCGGCGAGCTTGCGGATCATTTCGTCGCCGCGCCGCCCGACCGGCGTCAGATCGCGGAAGTCGTAGAACAGGCTGAGCGCATCGACCGGCGGCAGGGCTTCGCTCTTGCCACCGAGGAACAGCGACTCGAAAGAGACCGAAGCCTCGTCCTGGATGCGCCGCGTCAGCTCCGAATTCGGATAAACGACGAGGGCCGTGCGCATGACCTGGAATGAATCGCGCCAACGACGGTCTTCTGCGTAGAAGCGGCTGAGCAGCTGCAGCGTTTCGGTCTCGGTCGCGTCGCCGCGCCAGGAGAGCGCGAGGCTTTCGAGCGCGCCCGCGGCTTCGTCGCGGTTGAGTTCGCCGATCGACTGGCGCAATGCGACCTCGCGCAGCCGCGCGCGCGCTGCGGCCGGGCGCTCCGGCGATTCGGCCGCCGCGCGATAGAAGGTGAGCGCTTCGGAGAGCCGGCCCAGCCCTTCCATGATGCGCCCCTTCAACAAGGTGAGATCGGCATCATGCTGCGGCGCCGGCCCGAGCGTGTCGAATTCATTGAGCAGCGTCTGCGCGGCGCCGTAGTCATGAACTTCGACGGCGGCGCGCACCGCCTCGGTGAACGCATAGCGCTGCAGCTCGACGGGAAGCGTGGCGGTCGCGGAATCGAGCGAACGGAAGCCTTCGCGCGCCTCGGTCCATTTGCCTTGCTGCGCAAGGGCCAATGCGCGCCACAGCGTCGCCTCGCCGCGCGCGGCAACGGCCGGCTGCGACAGATCCTTCATCGCATCTGCGCCGCGCCCCATGATCGTGTTGGCGATCGCGCGGAGCAAGAGCGGCGTGCCTTCGGCCGCCGCCTGCTCGTCGGACGCCGTCACGTCGAGCACGCCTTTGGCCTCGGGGATCAGGTCGCGTGCGAGATAGAAGCGCGCAAGGTTGAGCCGCGCGGGTGTGCGCTGTGGCCCTTCGGCTGTTGCCGCCTCGGCGACGAGCTGCGTTTGCCGCTCACGGAAATTGGCCTCGCGATCGAAACCCCATTTCTGCGGATCGAGCGTAAACAGATTGGCGCTGGCAGGCGTTTCATTCGCGTGGCGCTGGCTTGCCGCAACCGAGCCGCGTGCATTTCCGCCGGAAAGGACCAGCCCTCCCGGTCGCGTCAGGACGATCTTGTCGCTGCTCACTTCAGCCATGAGGTCATCGGCGCGCGGCTGGATCACCACGCCGTGGGTCGAGACGAGCGTGCCAAATTCGACGAATTCCTGCGGTTTGAGAAATCCGCGCGCGGGGCCGAGCGCCGTGACCACCAGGAGCGTGTCCCCGACTTCCTCGTCGGATATGCGATGCAACTGACCCGGCTGGTCGAAAGGAATCGTGGCGCTGGCCCGACCGCCGGCTTGCACGAGACGAACGATACTGAGCGGCTGCGTCGGCTCCAGCATCACGTCGCCGACCACGACGGTCCATGCCAGGCCCTCTGCGCCGATGCTCGCGAGTTTGGGCCGCTCGAGCTTGAGCTGGATGACCTGCCCCTGACGCGAGCGCGTGACCGACGCCGTGCGAATGGTTCCGCCGGACTGTGCGGCAATCCTGTTGATGTCGATCGGCGCCTGGCTGTCGAACACCAGCGTGATCGTGTCGGCACGGCGGAAGACGGCGGCAGGTGTTGCAACGACAAACGGAAAAGTCAGTCGCACCGCGTCGTTTTGACGGCGTACTTCGACCACGACCGGTGCCGCCGGATCGGTCGGGGTTGCAGGCTTTGCCTCCTGTGTGTCCCGCGCCGGAATAGTGGCTGGCGGGTCGGACGGCTCGGGCAGCGGCATGCGCGGCGCACTCACGGCGGAAGCGCCGGAGCTTGCAGACGGTGCGGGCGGCTTTTCGGCAGCCTTCTCGGTTTTCGTGGGCTCGGCTGGTTTTGCCTCGGCCAGCTTCTGCTCAGGCCGCGGCGTCTTCTCAGCTGCCGGGGGCATCTCAGGCTTCGCTGTCACTTCTTTTGGCGCGCCGCCAACCGGCACGACGTCCACCATGTAATCGTTGTCCTCGCGGAACGTGCGGATATCCACCTTGCCGACAAATTCGAAGCGCACCGTGATGTTGTCGGCTCCGCTCTTCGCCTCGATGGCGACGACGGTCGGCGGCAAGGTGGCCTGCACATCGGCGAGATCCAGCTTGATCGGCGCGTCGAACGTGAATTCCATCTGGTCTTCGGCGCGCTTGGTCGAGACGCCGATCAGCCCGGGCAGCGGGAACGTATAGCGCGTGAAGGTCGGCTGCATGCCGACACGCACCCGCACCGGCGGCAGCGCGCGCTGCTGCTGAGTGAGGAGTTGCTGGCGTGCCCGCTTCTCGGCGTCGCGTGCGCGCCGCGCCAGTTCCTCGACCACCTCCTGCGGCAGGCTCGGCGGCAAACCGGTCCACCCCTCGGGCAGCAGATCGACGAACAGCTTTTCGCCGGCCGCCATCGTGTTGACGGTGACCTTGCGGTTGAGCGCGATACGCACCGCCGCGCCGTCCGGATCGCGCCGCGCCGCGCCGATGTAACTCGCGGCCGAGTCCGGAACGCGTGTCACCGGAATATCGACGGGGTGCTTGAACGCGATGATCAGGATTCCGTTGGAAAGGCGCACGTCGGCGTCCGTTTCCTCCGAGAGCGTGAACACGATCCGGGCGTAGCCGTCTTTGGTCGAAACCGTGACCTCGCCGCTGACCGGTGCGGCGCCAGCGGCGGAAGGGTAGAGCAGCAGCAGAGCCGTCATCAGGAGCAGCTGGATCAGCACGAAGACCGCGACGATGCGCAAACCGAGACGCGGCGGCACCTGTGCGTCCGCGCGCGCCTGCAGCGCCTTCACTGAGATCGATTTGCCCGCCATAGCCCGCCAGCCGCGCGACCCGAAGGTGCGCACGACCAGCCTAGAGTGCGGCGTTTAAGGCTTCCTTAACCGTATGGGCGCGGCCGCTCAGCTCTTGCTCGGCCGCCCCTCGATCTTGGGAAGATCGGCGGGCACGACGGTTTGCGTCTTGTCGACCGCGCCGGAACGGTTGGCGATCTCCAGCGTAAGGCGCTCGGCGACGTCCGGCGTCATTTGCGCCAGGATGTCCGCCATCCGGCGCGGATTCATCGCGTTCACCACCTCGATCAGCACGCGCATGTTGAGACGGTCGAAGACCTTCGCGGCATCCTTGGCCTTCATGTTCTCATACATGCCGACCAGGCTCTTGAACTTCCCCGCTTCTTCTTCGCTCTTCTTCGACATCGCGCCGTTCACGCGCGCCTCGAGCTCTTTGAGTTCCTGCAGGCGTTGCTCGATGCGTTTCTCCGCCGCCTTGAGCAGGCTGTCGCGCACGTCGATTTCGCGTGCGCGGGTGTCGAGCTCCTGGCGGCGTTGCGCGAGGCTTTCCAGTACGGCGCGCTCGCCCGCCGAGTACGAGGGCTTTGGATCAACGGGGGCGGTCACGACGGCTGGTGCCGCGGTCTTGTCGGCAGCCGCCGCAGGAGGCGCATCGGATTTCGCCCCGACCGAGCCGGTATATTCGGGCGGACCGTAGATATCGCGCACCCAGGAGCGGATGAGATCGCCGCCCTTCACGGGCTTCGTCTCTTCGAGCGGTGTTGCCGGCGGCATATCGGCATCGCTTGCCTTCGCACTCTCGCCGAGCCCCTGAGCGAGCGCGGCGTGCGAGGAGATGAGCGTGTAGCCGCCGTCGACGACGATCGAGGAGAGCTTGAGCATGAACAGTGCGGCCGCCGCGAGCGCGACGATCGGAATGAGCCGCAGATCGCGCAGGAAACGCATCAGGCCGCCCGGCTGAACCGCGCCCGCGCGCGCGCCGCGAATGCAGCCGCCGCCTGCGCGGTTGCCTGAGCATCATGCGCCGGCTGGGATTCAGGGGCCGGCGAGTGCAACCCGCGCGCCGCCAGCGTGATCTGTGCAAGCTGCAGAAGGACCTGCCGCCCGCCGTCGAGCTGGCTGCCGAGTTCGCGCGCAAGGTTTTCTCCCGCGCGCAGCCGCTCGCCGAGGTTCTGGTCGCAATCGCGCACCGTCATCTTCAGGCCCGCGATCGCGCGCTCGGCGATTTCGGTGGCGGTGATCAGCTCCGATATGGTGCCCTTGAGCGCTTGCTCGTCGGCGCGCAGCTTCTTCAGCCGCCTGTTGAGTACGATGCAGAACGTGATGGTCAGCAGCAGCAACACCGCGACCAGGCATTCGATCATCAATCCGAGGCCGTTGCTCATTCACGCTTCCATCGGTTTGGAGGATTGGTCCGCCATCTCGAACATGGCGAAGGTGGTCTTCGGCTTGCGCAGCGGCTTGACGACCCGCACCGCGACCTTGTCGCCGACGCGGCCCATGCGGCCTTCGGTCAGCGCCACGTCGCCGCAGCGCACGGTGACCAGCGCGTCGGGCTTGAGCTCAAGCGTCAGCGTGTCGCCGACATCGAGCGACATCAGCTGCTTCAAGGGCATTTCGGATTCATAGAGCACCGCCTCGACGGCGATCGAGGCTTGCCCGATTTCGGTCGCGAGGTGGCCTTCCCAGACCTGGTCGCGGCCGAACTTCTCGCCCATGAACATCTGCAACAGCACGTCACGGATCGGCTCGATGGTCGCGTAAGGCAACAACAATTCGATGGTGCCGCCGCGATCCTCCATGTCGATGCGCAGCCGCACCAGGATCGCGGCGTTCGCCGGACGCGTGATTGCCGCAAAGCGCGGATTGGTCTCAAGCCGGTCGATATTGAACTTCACCGGCGAGAGCGGGCGGAACGCGACTTCGGCATCCGCGAGAACAACCTCGACCATCCGTTTGACAAGGCTCGTCTCGATGGTCGTGTAGGGCCGGCCTTCGATGCGGATCGCGGTCTGGCCGCGGCGGCCGCCGAGCAGCACGTCGATGATTGAATAGATGAGGCTGGAGTCGACCGTGAACAGCCCGAAGTTATCCCACTCCTCGGCCTTGAACACCGTGAGGATCGCGGGCAGCGGAATCGAGTTGAGATAATCGCCGAACCGCACCGAGGTGATGCGATCGAGCGAGACCTCGACGTTGTCGGAGGTGAAATTGCGCAAGGATGTCGTCATCAACCGTACCAGACGGTCGAAGACGATTTCGAGCATCGGCAGACGCTCGTAGGAGACCATCGCCGAGTCGATGATCGCGCGGATGCCGGAATTCTCGTTGAGCGTGATGTCGGCAAGATTGAAGCCGAGCAGCGAATCGATTTCCTCCTGATTGAGGATGCGCTCGGCACCGCCCTTGTTGCCGGCTTGCGCGAACTGGCCGCCATCCTCGATCATCGCCGCCCATTGGGCGGCCATATCGTCATCGTTGCCGGCGGCGCCTTTCGGTTTGGCGCCCTGCTCGGCGAGCGCTTCGCCCCATTCGGCTGCGAGGTCGTCCTGGTCGGCCATGGCTATTGAACGACGATTTCCTTGAACAGCACCGCGTTGATGCGGCTCGGCGCGACCGCGAGGTTGACCCGCTTGGTCAGCTCGTCGCGCACGCGATAGAGACCGGCCGAACCTTCAAGGTCGTTCGCGCGCATTTCGCGCAGATAGGTCTGGAACGCGTCCATGACGCGCGGCAGCACCGGCTTGATCTCGTCGGCGAGCTTCTGATCCGTGACCTCGAGCACGATCCTGGCCTTGAGATATTGGGCGCGGCCGTTGTTGGTGCTCGAGAGGTTGACCACCACCTCCGGCATGTCGAGGAAGGCCGGCGGCTTGACGGCAACGGGCGCGGGCTTCTCCTCGTGCGGCTTTGCGTGAAAGAAGAAGAACCAGCCGCCTGCGGCACTGCCGAGTACGAGCACGCCGGCCGCCGCCATGATGATGAGCTTCTTCGAAAGAAAACTCTTCTTCGGTGCGGCAGCTTCGCCCTCGCCTTGCGCCTCGGGCGTGTCAGCCTCTTCTTCCTTCTTCTTTGCTTTTGCCATCGCGTCCCTGCCCCGGCGCGCAAGTTGAGTGGGGCCGCCCCCGTCTCTCACCGGCAAGCTAGGTTGCGAATGGTTAACGATTGCTTGCGGACTGGGAAAAAACTGCCGGGTCACAAGCACATAGCGCCGCTTTCTGCCGGGTCGGAACGACGGGCATGTTCATTTAAATGATTGATTAACCATAACTTTCAGCTGTGGCACGGCGGCTGCAAAGCAGGAGGGCGTGGCCGCAAGCCTTGGGAGAGGCGAGCACCACGGCAAGGCAAGAGCATTGGCCTCGGGAGGGCCGGGCTTGCGCCGCAAAGGGGAGCTTGACCGATGGAGAACGCATCTCTCGTCGGACTGTCGCGCCAGGTTGCGCTCCAGCGCCAACTGGACGTGGTCGCGAACAACATCGCGAACCTGAACACGACCGGCTACAAGTCCGACAACACCGTCTTCCACGAATTCCTGATGCCCGGCGTTCGCGCGAGCGCCTTTCGCGGCGCCGACCAGCGCGTCAGCTTCGTGCAGGACCGAGCGACCTGGACCGATTTCACGCAAGGCCCGGTGCAGCCGACCGGCAACCCGCTCGATGTCGCGATCGGTGGCGACGCCTTCCTGACGGTGCAGACGCCGCGCGGCGAGCGCTACACGCGCAACGGCGCGCTGCAGATCAACGCCCAGGGCCAGCTCGTCACCTCGGAAGGCCTACAGGTCGTCGGGACAAACGGGCCGATCGTGTTCCAGCCGAACGACCGTGAGATCTCGATCGGCATCGACGGCACGATCTCGGTCCGCGAGGGCCAGAACACCATCGATGCGCAGCGCGGCAAGCTCAAGCTTGCGAGCTTCGCTTCACCGCGGCTCCTGCAGAAGGACGGCACCTCGACCTACATGGCGCCGCCCGGCGTGACGGCGCAGGTGCCGACGGACGCGAAGGTCACGCAAGGCGCGATCGAAAAATCGAACGTGCAGAGCGTGATGGAAATGACGCGCTTGATCGAGATCACGCGCACCTACACGCAGATCGCACAGATCCTGCAGAACCAGAGCGACATGCGCCGTTCGGCGCTCGACAAGCTCTCCGACGTTCCGACCAGCTAGAGCCGCGCAGGAGATTGAACCATGCGAGCCCTCCACACCGCCGCCACCGGCATGATGGCGCAGGAACTCAACGTTCAGGTCATCTCGAACAACATCGCGAACATGCGCACGACCGGCTACAAGCGCCAGCGTGCCGAATTCCAGGACCTGCTCTACGAGCATGTGCGCCGCGTCGGCACGCAGACCTCCGATCAGGGCAACCAGC
>Ga0310810_10003883_pt1 | contig 16413 bp, 9 predicted proteins | sample NCmetagenome_FD_207641 | JGI IMG/M metagenome (GOLD analysis project Ga0310810, IMG submission 207641) | Soil microbial communities from experimental microcosm in Duke University, North Carolina, United States - NC | ecosystem: Engineered > Artificial ecosystem > Soil microcosm > Unclassified ... | reverse complement strand
GAGCCGACACCCATTCCAACCGCGCCGTAGGCTCCGTACGCGCGACTATGTGAGTCCGCACCAGGAATGAACTGTCCGGGCACCACGAGACCCTGCTCGGGGAAATAGAAGTGGAAGATGCCGTCACCCGGGGTCGCGTAGTACGGCTTTTCCAGGCCGTGCTGCTTCGCAAAGGCGCGGCCGATGCTCGTCTGCTTCTCATCGTCTTCGCGTCCCGTGAACACGAAGTGATCGTTGGCGATGGCCGCCTGACGCGGATAGATCGTGTTGCCACCGGTGATTTGATTGAACGTATGAATGGCAAACGGCGCGGTTCCATCGGAGGCCGGCAGCAGATCCGCGTAGACCTGCAGCGTATCGCCCGGCCGAACCTCCCGCCGGCTCTTGTCCACGCGGTGGGCCCAGACGATCTGTTCGGTTGTCGTCATGCGGCGCGCGAGTTCCGGCGGAGGAAATTCGACAATCGGCCGCTCGTCAACAGAGGCGTGAAACTCGCGTCGTCCGATGGCGATGATGCCGCCGCTTCGACGGATCTCGTCTTCCTTCCGCGTCAGCGGCAGCGGCTCGTACGTTTTCCCCTGTGTGACATTTGACAGAGTGCGGCTGTCGGGATCGAATTCGAACTCGTCGCCGTCGCGCGCGTCCGCGACGGCCTGCGGGCTCTGGATGACGTGCAGACCGAGGTTCAGCGCGTTCCGGCGGAAGATGTCGCCGACGTTGTTGCCGCAGACGATGACCATCTCGAGGCCTGCTTCTTCGGCAACGCCTTTGAGACCGGCGGGGCTCATCTCGCGCGAGGACCCAATCGCAAACCGGTCGCCGGCGACGACAAAAGTCTCGCCGCGGTGAACCCGCTCGCGAAAATCGGGCATCAGATAACGGAACGATCCCGCTTTCCACCTTTCGTCCAGCGTGTCGAGGCTTTCAGAGACGCAGTCGGATGCGGGGGTGATCTGGTCGGTGTCGATGGCGTCCAGTTTTCGGCCAAATCTGGTGCCGGGCAACTTCGGGTCCCAGAAAATCAACGCCTTCCCGCGGATCTTGCGAGAACCGTCTAACACTTTTGTCGCAGCGTCGACCTGTGGAAAGTCGTCGGTTCTGACGCCGGATTTCAATCGTGCGGGGGCAAGGGCCTGCATCTCAGCGCATGGTACGGCATGGCTTGCCCATAAAACGGCTCAGCGGTGGTTGTAATGCCCCAAATCTGGGGGAACCTGACGTCGAAAAAGGCGGCATCCGTCCTGCAGAGTTTTGTTGATGTTGACCCAAAGTCACGGCGACTCAGCCATGACATACCGGTCTGATATGATGCCCGGCTTCACTTCCCCACCGGCGAACAAATCGGCGTATGGACTTCCCCAGCGACACCGCCGTCGCTGAACGGCGGCGCACCTCGGAGCGGCGTACACGCGCGACAACGCGGGCAAAACCCGTCTTGCGCGTCATTCCACCACGGGCGCCCGAGACACTCATCGATCCGGCGGATCTGAAGAATCCCGCGCTCTACATCAATCGCGAGCTCAGCTGGCTCGAGTTCAACGAGCGTGTGCTGGCGCAGGCGACCGATCCGTCGCACCCGCTGCTCGAGCGACTCAAGTTCCTATCGATCGTCGGTACGAACCTCGACGAGTTCTTCATGATCCGCGTGGCCACCACGCAGAAGAAACTTCGCGAAGGCATCGAGGACGTCGCGCCCGACGGGTACAACACCGAGCAGCAGCTCTATGCGATGCGAACGCGCGCGCGCAAGCAGATCGATGATCAGGCCGCGTGCTGGGACGAGCTGCGCAGGTTGCTGGCAGCCGAGCACATCACATTCGTCGAACCCGACGCGTGGACGCCGCAGATCCGAGAGTTCCTCAGCGCGTATTTCACTCGCGAAATCTATCCGGTTCTGACGCCGCTCGCGTTCGACCCGGGGCATCCCTTCCCGCTGATTTCGAACCTGAGCAAGAACTTCGCGGTTGTCGTCAAGCACGGGAACCGCACGAAGTTCGCCCGTGTGAAGGTGCCCGACGCGTTGCCGCGGTTCATCCAGCTGCCGGAGAACTTCGCTGACTCTCAGGGTCAGGCGTTCGTGTTTCTCGAGGATGTCATTCACGCGAACATGCAGGAGCTCTTCCCCGGAACGCAGGTGAAGGGCGCGCATCTGTTTCGGATTATTCGCGACGCCGATCTCGAGATCGAACAGGACGAAGCGGACGACCTGCTCGAAACCGTCGATCGCAGCTTGAAGCAGCTTCGGCATGGCGCCATTTCACTGCTGCAGGTCGACGCGTCGATGCCGCCGCGCGTCCTCAACATTCTTGCGGAGAACTTCGAGGTCAACGAAGACGTCATCCTGCGCGCCGCTTACAGGCTTGGATTTGGCGACTGGGTGCAGCTCACAAAACTTCATCGTCCGGAGCTGAAGGATCCGCCGTTCTCGCCGCGTTCGTTGTGGCGGCTCGATGAAGATCCGGACGTGCTGTTCGACCAGCTCCGGTACCAGGACGTCCTGGTGCACCACCCGTATCAGTCGTTCGGATCGGTGGAGGCGTTTCTTCGCGCCGCCGTGAAGGATCCGCATGTCATCGCCATCAAGATGACGCTCTACCGCATCGGCGCGAACTCGCCGCTGATTAATCTGCTGATCCAGGCGGCGGAAGCCGGCAAGCAGGTCGCTGTCCTGGTGGAGTTGAAGGCGCGCTTCGACGAACGGAATAACATCATCTGGGCCAAGCGGCTTGAATCGCACGGCATCCACGTCGTTTACGGCTTTGCCGACCTGAAGACGCACGCCAAGCTCTGCCTCGTCGTCCGCCAGGAGAGCGACGGTATTCAGCGCTACGTGCACACGGGCACCGGCAACTACAACCCGGAGACGGCGAAGGTGTACACAGATCTCGGGTACTTCACCGCCGATCCGGACATCGTGGCCGACGTCTCCGATGTGTTCAATTACCTGACTGGCTATTCGAACCGGAAGGAATATCGCGCGATGCTCGTGGCGCCGCTGCAGCTGCGAACGCGGCTGTGCGAGCTGGTCAACCGCGAAGCAGAACACGCGAAAGGCGGCCGTCCGGCGCACATCATCATGAAGGTGAATGCCATCACCGACGACCAGATGATTCGCGTGCTCTACCGCGCGTCACAGGCGGGTGTCCGCGTCGACCTGATCGTTCGTGGCATTTGCAGTCTTCGACCAGGGATCGCCGGCGTCAGCGACAACATCAACGTGCGGTCGATCGTCGGCCGTTTCCTCGAGCACTCGCGCATCTTCTGGTTCACCAACGGCGGCCACGAGGAAATGTACATCGGCAGCGCCGATCTGATGGAGCGCAACCTCGATCGCCGCGTCGAGACCCTCAGTCCGGTGCGCGACGTCGAGATTCTCGAACACTTGCGCGATGTCGTCCTGCACTCATACCTGCAGGACACCGACCGCGCGTTCGTGCTCGACTCGGCCGGCCACTACTCGAGACCCGCAGCGACGGTCGGGCCGTTCAACGCCCAGCAGTTCCTGCTGCAGCATTACACCGAGACGAACGAGTAGAACGACCAAGTTCCGATCTCCAACTACCAAGTCATCGATGCGTTTGGAAGTTGGGAGTTGGACGTTGGAAGTTCTTACCTCCAGAGCCACCAGGCCGCCGCGAGGCTGGCGGCCAGGGTCACGCCGAACACCGGAAACGCGACCGCCGCGACGACGAGCAGACCGGTGACCGTGATGAGAAAGGCGAGCGGCCCGAGCGGCCAGAGAACCGCAAACAGCAGGCGGGTGGCAGGACCTCCCTGCGTGGCGATCAATCCCACCAGAACGCCGACCAAGTAGACTCCAAGCATCCACATACGTCAGTGCCTGTCCTACACGCGCGCGAAGGCGGTCAAGCGCGCGTATCTTACCCAGAAGAGTCATCCGGCCGTGGTGCAGATCAGTGCAAGGATAGGACACAAGCGCCATTTTGATGACTGCGCTACTTTCGTCGGCTGCCGATAAAGGGAGTGAACGCACGGGAAGCTCGCGGTGTTCATCGGCCGCCGCGCGACCCCCCGGAGGACCTGATGAAGACGCTTTTGCGGCTCTTGGCCGCCTCGGCGGTAATGCTTGCCGCCATTCCATCGTTCGCTCAGCAAACGACTGGTGCGATCGCCGGCCGCGTGCTCGATCCGCAGGGTGCGGCGGTGCCAGGTGCGACCATCACGGCGACCAGTACGGCCACCGGCCTCGTCCGATCTGATGTCAGCGACACCGAAGGCCTGTACCACCTCAACGCGATGCCCGTCGGCAGCTACGACGTCATCGCGGAGCTGTCGGGATTTACGCGTCTCGAGCGCAAGAACATCGGCGTCGACGTTTCACAGACGACAAACCTGAACCTGACGCTCCGTCTGGCGCCGGTTGCGGAAACAGTGACTGTCGTCGGTAACACACCGCTGATTCCGACGACGTCGTCATCGGTTGGACAGGTCGTCGACCTCACGCGGATCGAACGACTGCCGCTCGACGGCCGTCAATTCGCCAATCTGGCTGCGACAGTCCCTGGCGTTGGAATTGGCTTTCATTCGGATCCGACGAAGGCGACGGAATACGCTCCGCAGATCAGCGGCGGCAACGGGCGCAACGTCAACTACGTTGTCGACGGCGGTGACAACAACGACGACACAATCGGCGGCCTCGCGCAGCTCTATCCGCTCGAAGGGATCCAGCAGTTCAATCTGCAGACGCAGCGGTTCGACGCGCAGTACGGCCGCGGCACAGGTGTGCTGAACGTCGTGACGAAGAGCGGTACGAACGACGTCCACGGCAGCGCCATTACGTTCCTCCGTGACACGGCGTTGAATGCGCGCACGATGACAGAAGACCTGACTCGCCAGGCCTGCCTCGCGACTACGGCGGCGGCCGGCTGCCCGGACAAGCAGGAATACCGTCGGTATCAATACGGCGGCAGCCTCGGCGGACCGATCGCTCGTGACCGGCTCTTTTACTTCGCCGCGTTCGAACGCACGCAGCAGGACACCAAGCAGACCGTCAATACCCTTGGTCTGTTCCCGACCGATGACGGTGTGTTTGCGGTTCCCGTCCGCGAGAACCTGTTCACGGGCAAGGTGACCGCCAATCTGCGCAGCGGCCATTACATCGCCCTACGTTACGGGCACGACGGCAATTCGTCGCCGAGTGGAGCGGGGCTTCGCTCCGCGCATTCGAGCTGGGCGACGAGCACCAACGAGTTCCATTCGCTGAACGCGAGCGACAACTGGGTATTCGCAGGCACAAAGCTGAACGAGTTCGTGTTCCAGGTGTCCACGTTCCAGAACCTGATTCCAGGGAGCACGACGCAGCCGGTGCTGACGTTTCCGAACGGCGTGACCGGTGGCGCAAACGGGTCGGCACCGCAGTCGACGGAGCAGACCAAATGGCAGTTCCGTGACGATCTCAGCTGGACGGCGCGGAGGTTCGGCGGTCTCGAACACAACCTGACAGCCGGCGTGAACTGGCTCCACGAGCCGCGCCTCTACATCAGCACGCAGTCAGGTGTGGCGGGCTTCTTCACGATGGGCGCCAACGACGTCAACGGCCCGGTGCAGCAGGTCATGGTCATCGGCGGCGCGGTTGAAGTGAATATCCCGCTCGACTTCTATTCCGGGTACGTTCAAGACGACTGGCGCCTGACGAGCAAGCTGACGGCGAATCTCGGCGTCCGGTATGACTACGTGTCCGGCATGCCGCTGAACCAGGACCGCAATCCGAACTTCCAGGTCATGCAGGTGGCCGGTGCGTCCGGACGTTTCGCGGGAACAGTGCTCGACGAGTTCGGTCAGGCAACGAAGAGCGACAGGAACAATATCCAGCCGCGGCTCGGATTTGCGTATGACGTCCGCGGCGATGCGCGCGACGTGGTGCGCGCGGGCTGGGGCCTTTACACGGATTTCGCGTATACGAACCAGAATGCGCTCAATGCCGCGATCGATGCGGCGGGCGGCGCCGGCATCGTATTCCTGGCCAACAACCCAGCGGGCCTTCGAAAAGGTGACGGCTCGTTCTTCCGCACATCGGATCCGCTGTCGACCATCGCGTCACAGAACCTCGTGGACACGAGCCTGCCGCCGCTCGGTGGTCAGGTGCAGTCGCCCCGCTTGGAGCAGCCGTACACCCGTCAGGCCAACATCGGCTGGGTCCATCAGCTCAACCCGACGACGGCGGTCAGCGTCGACGTCGTTCGGGCGGACGGACGGGACGTGAACACGCGGCTGCGCATCAATCAGCTGGTCAATGGACGCCGCTACCTCGCGGGCCTTGCGCTTCAACCGAACTCCAATCAGTTCCGGGTGGCCCTCAGCAAGGGCACCAGCGAGTACAACGCGCTGATCTTCGGCGTCAACCGCCGGATGTCGAATCACCTCGACGTGAGCGCGTCATATACGCTGGCAAAGGCGACGAGCATCATCGGCAGCGCCTCGGACGAAACCGACGCCAACCTCGTTCAGGATGTTCTCAATCCGTTTGGCGCGGTGCAGGACGCGCCCTTGACCCGCACCGACGGACGTCACCGTGTCTCGTTGAGCGCCATCGTCGAAGCGCCGTTGGGCATCGCTGTCGCGCCGATCTTCCTCTACCAGTCGGCGCTTCCGACGCACACGTTCGAGGGGCTCGACTTCAACGCCGACGGCAACGTAAACGACAAGACGGCGAACGCGTATCGGTATACGGGCTTGAACGCCGACGGTACCGCGAACTTTGAGCAAAGCGGTCCATGTGAGACCGTCAATTGCAGCCGCCGGGCGCCGTACTCCCAGTTGAATCTCCGCGTCAGCCGCGGCTTCCGGCTCGCCGGTTCCGCACGCGTCGAAGCGATTGCGGAAGTCTTCAATCTGCTGAACGCGAAGAATCCCTTCATTCCGCTGACGTCGCGGCGATTGAGTGCGACGGGTGCGCCGCTGGCGTCCTTCATGCAGCCGACCGCGTTCGCCGGTGATTTCGGCCAGCCCGAGCAGCGCGTCGGTCAGATCGGTTTCCGCATCACGTTCTGACGTTCGAAGGTCGAAGGTTGAAGTTTGAAGTTTGAAGTAAGTTCGAAGTAGAACCAGCTACTTCCAACTGACTTCGAACTTCGACCTTCACACTTCGAACTTGACCGAACTCCGTCCCCTCCTTCGTCTCGCACTCCCCGTCATCCTCGCGGAACTCGGGTGGATGAGCATGGGCCTGGTGGACACGCTCATGGTCGGCCGCCTCGGTCCTGCGGCGATTGCGGCCACGGGCATGGGCAGCGGCGTGTTCACCGCGATCGTGATCTTCGGGATGGGCCTGATGCTCGGGCTCGACACGCTCGTTTCTCAGTCCGCGGGCGCCGGCCGTCTGGATGAATGTCTCCGCTGGCTGCACCACGGCATCGTGCTCGCGCTCCTCGTCGCGCCGTTGGTGATGGCCGTGACGTGGGTCGCGTTTCTCACCATCGATGCGTGGGGGCTGAACCCGGAGATTGGCGCGCTCGCGGGACCGTATCTGCAAGTGATCGCGTTGAGCGCGGCGCCGTTGCTGCTGTATGCGGCGCTCCGCAGATATCTCCAGGGCATTCATATCGTGCGGCCGGTGATGTACGCGCTCGTCACCGCCAATGCGGTGAATGCAGGCGCGAACGCGATTCTGATTTACGGCCGGTTTGGCATGCCGGCCCTCGGCGTCACGGGATCGGCGTGGGCAACGTGCATCGCGCGTGTCTATATGGCCGCGTTCCTCTACGTCGCCGTGCGTCGGGAACACCAGCGCCGCGGCAGTGCTCATCCTCACGTTCCGTTCGCAGTGGATGTGCATCGGCTCCGACAACTCCTGACACTGGGTGCTCCAGCGGCATCGCAGATTACGCTCGAAGTCGGCGTCTTCGCGCTTGCCACCGCGCTCGCCGCGCGACTCGACGCGGTGTCGTCAGCGTCTCACCAGATCGCGCTCAATATCGTCAGCCTCGTTTTCATGGTGCCGCTCGGCCTCGCCTCGGCCGGCGCCGTGCGCGTCGGCCACGCAATCGGCGGACGCGACGCGCGGCGGGCGCGACGTGCGGGATGGACCGCATTGGCCGTCGGCGCCGGGATCATGATCGCCCTCGGAGTCATCCTGTTCGCGTTCCCGCGTTCGCTGCTGGCGGTATTCACGACGGATGCGCGGGTGCTCGGCATCGGAGCCCGGCTGCTTGCTATCGCTGCGGCGTTCCAGCTCTTCGACGGAACGCAGGCGGTGACCACGGGCATCCTCCGCGGCATCGGCGACACACGAACGCCCATGGTGATGAACGTCATCGGCCACTGGGTGCTGGGCCTGCCTGTTGGTTATGCTCTGTGCTTCGGGTTGATGTGGGGCGTCGCGGGCCTGTGGATCGGACTATCGATCGGTCTGATCTTCTGCGCGGTGGCGCTCACCGTTACATGGATCATGCGCAGCCGGCATCTCGAGCTGCCGCCAGGCGCGCATCCGCCCGAACCGATCGAGATGTTGTAGCTTCGATGATCAACGACGCCCATTGCCACTTCTTTTCGCCGCAGTTTTTCGGTACGCTCGCGCGGCAGCAGCTCGCGATGCGGGCGGCACCGAGCGCAATGGTGGCGGCGTCAGCATCGGAGATCTGCCGCGAGCTGCAGTGGGACGATCCGGTCGCCGCCGACACGCTCGCGGATCGGTGGATCGCGGAACTCGATCGGCACGGCGTCGACCGGACCGCGCTGATTGCGAGTGTTCCGGGCGACGAACCTTCGGTCGGCGACGCCGTCGCACGCCACCCGTCGCGGTTCGTCGGTTTCTTCATGCTCGATCCGTCGGCCACCGACGCGTCAGAGCGCGCACGGCGCGCACTCGACGACCTGCGCTTGCGAGGCATCTGTCTTTTTCCTGCGATGCATCACGTTGCGCTCACCGACCAACGCGTCAGGCGCATCGTTGAACTTGCGGCCGAACGACCCGGGGTAATCGTCTTCGTGCACTGCGGGGTGTTGACCGTCGGCGTCAGGCGCAAACTCGGACTACCAAGCCACTTCGACCTGCGGTTGGGGAATCCTCTCGAGGTCGCGAACCTTGCGCTCGCGTTTCCACAGGTGCCGTTCGTCATTCCCCATTTCGGCGCCGGCCTGCTCCGCGAAGTGCTGATGGCTGCGGACACCTGCGCGAACATTTATCTCGACACGTCGAGCTCGAACAGCTGGATTCGGTACATGCCCGGCCTGACGCTCGATGCCGTGTTCAAGGCGACGCTCGCCGTTGTGGGGCCATCACGGCTCTTGTTTGGAAGCGATTCGTCGTTCTTCCCAAGAGGGTGGCAGAAGGGGATCTACGACACGCAGAAACAGATCGTCGAGCAGGCCGGCGTCAGCGCCTCGGACGCATCACGGATTTTTGGAGGCAACTTCGATCGCCTATTTCCCGCGGGCTAGCTCCTCGTCAATCACCGATACGAATACGTCGATGGGCTGTGCGCCGTTGATCATGCGGCCGTTGACGTACACCGTCGGCGTCGAGCTGATGCCGAGGCGGTTGCCCGCGGCCAGCGCGTCCTCGACGCGCGCCTCGTACTTCGAGCTGTCGAGACACTGGTTGAATTTCGTCGCATCGAGACCGGCGTCCGCCGCATATTTCTTCAACGAGTCAGGCTGCAACGCGGACTGATTGGCGAACAGCTTGTCGTGATACTCCCAGAACTTTCCCTGCTCGCGCGCGCAGTTGCCGGCCTGCGCGGCAACGAACGCCTGCGGGTGAATCTGGGTCAACGGGAAGTCTTTCCAGACAAGCCGCATTCGGTCGCCGTACTTCGTGCGAAGTTCCTTGAGCGTCGGCATCACGCGCAGACAGAACGGGCACTGAAAATCCGAGTACTCGACGACGGTCACGGGCGCATCCGCCTTTCCCTGCGACGGATCGTCCGGGCTGATTTGAACGGTGCTGCGCGGCGGATCCATGACGACGCGGATCGGTGGACCTGATTTCCTGAGTTCGGCAATCAAGGCCTGCTTCGCGTCGTTCTGGTGCTGCTGCTCGAGGTACTGCTGAATGGCGGCGCTCATCTGCTCGAACGAGCGCCCCTGCATCCGCTCGCTGTTCTGGACGTAGAAGTTCCGGACGTCGGTATCGGCCACCGGCTTGAGGCGCTTGGCGACTTCGTCCTGAACGAACTTGTCCTTCGTGTCGCCTTTCGCTTTGGCGGCCTGGTCGATGAGCGCCTCGGCGATGATGGCGTCGAGCGCTGCTTTGCGCCCGTCGTATATGGCCTGGTCCGCCTGTGCCTTGGCCGCTGGATCCTCCTGCTTCCAACGGTCGTCCAGTTCCCGGAGCGTGACCGTGCGGTCCCCAATCTTGGCGGCGGCGTCCTGGCCGCCCTGCTGCTGCGCCTGGGACGAGCACGCGAGTGAAATCAAAAGTCCGGCTGCGAGACAGGCTGTACGCATGCGGGAAATGATACTCCGGCCGGCGCCGCGGGCACGGCGTCCGAAGATCAGATAAGCTGATTTCATGCGGACCTTTACGACGATCGCGATCCTCGTCGCGGCCACCTTGACAGTGGCGGCGGGGCAGGGGCAAGAGACGCCGACCTTCAAGGCGACGACCCAGATTGTGTCGGTGCCGGCTACCGTGCTCGATGGTCAGGGACGCCTTGTTCCAAATCTCGAGCAGGACGAGTTCACCATCCTCGATAACGGAAAGCCACAGCAGATTACGTTCTTCCAGAACGAGACCCAGCCCTTTACCGTCGTCGTCATGCTCGATTACAGCGCCAGCATGACGAGCAGCCTCGATCTGCTGCGGGCGGCCTCCGAGCAGTTCCTGCTGCGGATGCTGCCGCAGGACAAAGGGCAGGTGGGCGCCTTCAGCGACCGGATCGAGTTCAGCGGCAAGTTCACCAACGACCGCGACGATCTGATTTCCGCGCTGCGCGATCTGCAATATGGCAACCCGACGCGTCTATGGGACGCGGTCGATCAGAGCGTCGACATGCTCAAGCCGGTTGACGGTCGAAAAGTGGTGCTCGTCTTCACCGACGGCGACGACACGTACAGCAAGACCGGATTCGGTGCCGTGCTCGACCATGCCAAGCAGAACGAGGTCATGGTGTACGCGATTGGTCTACAGTCCACCTACTTCAACGGACAGCGGATGGTGCGATCGCAGCCCGATCGATCGCTGAAGAAGATTGCAGAAGAAACCGGCGGCGGCTATTTCGAGCTGAAGAAGACCGACGAGCTCGCGCCGACGTTTACGCGAGTGGCCCAGGAACTTCACAGCTTGTACACGATTGGCTTCTCCCCGGCGGCCCTCGACGGCAAAGAGCACAAACTCGATCTGAAGATGAAGCAGTCAGGGATGGCCGCGAGGGCGAGGAAATCGTACATCGCGTCAGCGGAGCGCCTCGGCAACACCAACTAAGCGATGCACGAGACACTCACCGACCAGGACTTCCGTCTCCAGGCCGACCACGCGCTTGAACAGACGCAGCGATCGCTGCTGCCGCTGGCCGATCAGGAAGACTTCGAAGTGGAGCTTCAGAACGGCGTGCTGCAGGTCCTCTTTGAAGATCCATCGCCCGCCAAATTCGTCGTCAGTCCCAACGCACCGGTGCGCCAGATCTGGGTATCGGCCATGTCACGCAGTTACAAACTGACCTGGTCTTCCGCGGCGGCGCGATTCGAGTTGGACCACGAACCGCTCGACGCGCTTCTGACTCGCCTCGTTCGTCAGTTCCTCAATAGTCAGTAGTGGGCCGTCGGCAGGGAGCTGCCCACCGCAGACTCCCCCACTGCCCGTGCGCACTCTCAGTCAGCTCGGCGGCGACGGGCGGTCGCATGATGCTGACGCGTACGCGCCGCCTTCTGCGCGGCCGCGCGGCGACGCTGCGGACCCTTCGTACGGGCTGCGCGGCGCGCTGCGGCGCTCCGGTTCGCTGGTGACCGCCGGCGGGCAGCAGACGAAGCCTGCCGTGACAACGCCTTACGCGACGCGGCGCTCCGTCCCTCGCGTTGCAGCGCGCTACGGACCGCTCGTGACCGCCGGGTCGAAGGGCGTGTTCGCCGGCGCGAGGCACGGCTCGCAGATTCCGCACTCTTCCGTGTCGTCGCTTTAGCACTTCGTCCAGGCGGCGGCAGCTTCACGCCTGCTCGTCGCGCCTTCGACAGTCCGATCGCAATCGCCTGCTTGGTTGATCGCGCACCATGTTTGCCTTCGCGAACATGATGAATCTCTTCGCGTACGAATTCGCCCGCCTGGGTCGATGACGATTTGCCGGCGCGCTTGTCGGCACGTGCTCGCTGCAGAGTTTCCTTCTCAGGCATAGATCCCCTCCGAGCGATGACGTCACGCAACCAAAGTGCCGTTTCGAGACGAAAACAACCTCGTCGATACAGACAACCGCTCAGGTGGTCGTCGTAAATTTTCACAGTTGTCGAGCGATACCGTGTTCTTCGTATGGATCGCGCACGTCACGGCAAGTAAAATTTCGCCGTTCGGTCGGTGCGTCGGCGACATGCGCGAACGTCGCGAGACATTTCATCTTCCGACCTCACGCTGCATGGTTCGTCGGCGCACACGAGATCTGCGTCGGCAACTAGCACAGCTGCCCTTCATCTCTTCTCTCCACCTCCAAAGGATTGCGATATGAGCACTATGACCATTCCTCTCCGTACGCGCGAAGCGATCGAACAGGAAATCGAACGGCGACTCGATGCCGAACGCTCGCGGCTGCAGGCGAGCATCGCCGCACAGCGGCCTCGGACGCACTTCCAGCGCCCGGCCGAGCGGCCGTTCACAGCGGCCGAACGCGACCGGGTCACGATCCTGTTTGGCGGCCTCACGTCGAAGCACGAATGGCTGATCAAGTCCGCATTTCAATCCGCGGGCTACAAGGTGGAGGTACTGCCGACACCTGACGTGGCGTCGTTTCAGCTCGGTAAGGAGTTCGGCAACAACGGGCAGTGCAATCCCACGTATTTCACCGTCGGACATTTGATCAAGTACCTCCAGCAGCTCGAATCGGCTGGCGTGCCGCGCCAGGACATCGTCAACAACTATGTGTTTTTCACGGCCGGTTCGTGCGGACCCTGCCGGTTCGGCATGTACGAGGCAGAGTACCGGCTCGCCGTTCAGAACGCCGGCTTCGACGGCTTCCGCGTGCTGCTCTTTCAGCAGACCGACGGCATCAAGGCGGCCTCAGGCGAGCCCGGCCTGAAATTCACCGTCGACTTCGGCATGGGCGCATTCAGCGCGCTCAATTACGGCGACATCCTCAACGACATCGCGTATCAGATCCGTCCATTCGAAGCGCACGCTGGGGAGACCGACAAAGTGTTAGGCGAGGTCATGGACGATCTGACACAGACCGTCCGCGATCGCCGCAAGTACGAAGTCGAGGACCACGCGCCCGCGTGGCTGCTCAAGCAGTTGCACCGCAAGAAGGCCGTACGTGACACGGTCAACGTGCTCGGCAAGATCTACGACCACCTGTATGGACCGCAGACCATCGAGGCACTCGCGTCGGCGCGGCAACGCATCGGGGCGATTGACGTGGACCGGCTGCGCGTGAAACCGGTCGTGAAGGTGACAGGCGAGTTCTGGGCGCAGACCACCGAGGGTGACGGCAACTTCCGGATGTTCAGTTTTCTGGAACGCGAAGGCGCGCAGGTGATGGTCGAGCCGATCGGGACCTGGATCATGTACATGCTGTGGCTCGCGAAGGCGCAGAAGATTCACCGGAAAGATCTCGACTATCCGGCTCCGAAGCGCCGCGACGTTCGCGGGTGGCTGATGCGCGAGCTGAAATTCCGCGGCAAGATCGCCGGTTTCTCGTTCGGCGATTGGTTCTGGAATCACCAGTACCGCCGGGTAATTGGTCACCTCGGAGGCATCGCTCATCCGCTCGTCAACCTCGACGAGCTGGCCGCCCACGCCGCGCCGTACTACAACGTCTTCGCGCGCGGCGGCGAAGGCCACATGGAGGTCGCCAAGAACATCTATTACACGGTCAACAAGAAGGCGCACATGGTCCTGAGCCTGAAGCCGTTCGGCTGCATGCCTTCGTCGCAATCGGATGGCGTGCAGTCCGCGGTGATGAATCACTTCAAGGACATGATCTTCCTGCCGATCGAAACGTCGGGCGAGGGCGAGATCAACGCACACAGCCGCGTGCAGATGGCGCTCGGCGAGGCGAAGGCCAAAGCCCGTCTCGAATTCCAGCAGGCGCTCGAGTCGACCGGCAAATCGCTCGATGACATTCGGCGCTACGTCGATGCGCATCCGGTTCTGCGCAGGCCCTTCTATCACGTGCCACATCGCCACGGCATGACGGGGACGGCCGCACAGTTTGTCCTGCACGTCAGCGATCTGATGGATCGTCGTGCGCGTTTTTCGCGGTCGCCCGCGGCAGCGTAGGAGCAGGGGCTATGAACGCGCCGAATTACCTGATTGGCCTCGACGTCGGTTCGACGACCGTGAAGGCAGTCGCGGTCGACGATGCCAGCGATCAGATCGTGTGGTCGGACTACCAGCGACACGAAACGAAACAGCCAGAGAAGACGCTCGAATTTCTCGAGCGCATGGAAACGGACCTGTCGCTCCACCGTGACAACTGCCGGATCTTCATGACCGGATCCGGCGGCGGCGCCCTGGCGGCGCTCGTCGGCGGGAAGTTCGTGCAGGAAGTGACCGCGGTTTCGCTCGCCGTCGAGAAGCTTCACCCCGAAGTGAACTCGGTCGTCGAGCTCGGTGGTCAGGACGCGAAGATCATCGTCTTCAAAGAGGATCCCGAGAGCGGACGCAAGAAGAAGATTCCGTCGATGAACGACAAGTGTGCCGGCGGCACCGGCGCGGTCATCGACAAGATCAACGCCAAGCTGCGGATCCCGGTCGACGAGCTGGGTGACCTGGGATATCTCGGGATCAAGCTCCATAAGGTCGCCGGCAAATGCGGCGTGTTCGCCGAGACCGATATCAACGGCCTCCAGAAGGAAGGCACGCCGCCAGACGAACTGATGGCGTCGCTGTTCGACGCGATCGTGCTGCAGAACCTCACGGTGCTCACGCGCGGCCATACGCTGCGCCCGCACGTCCTGTTACTCGGCGGCCCGAACACCTTCATTCGCGGCATGCGTGAGGCGTGGCAACACAGCATTCCGAAGACGTGGAAGGAACGCGGCGTCGACATTCCGGGCGGGGTGGCGCCCGAGTCGCTCATCAAGGTGCCTGCCAACGCGCAGTACTTCGCCGCAATTGGGGCAGTGCAGTTCGGACGCGACGAGGAGCGCCACGTCGGACGGTACGAGGGGACAGCGGCGCTCGCGCACTACATCACCGCGGGACGCGAGGCGGAGAAAGCCACGTCAGGAGGACGTGGTCTCAGTGCCTCTGACGAGGAGTTGCGCACGTTCCGCGACGCGTACACGCCGAAGAAGTTCATGCCGTCAACGTTCCGGCGCGGTGAGGTCGTGCGCGGGTTCGTGGGCGTGGACGGCGGATCGACGTCAACAAAGGCGGTCCTGCTGTCGATGGACGGCGACGTGCTCTGCAAGGTCTATCAATTGTCGAAGGGCAATCCGATCCAGGACACCATCGACATGTTCGACGGCCTGCGAGCGCAGGTCGAGGATCACGGCGCAACGCTCGAGGTGCTCGGCGTCGGCACCACCGGCTACGCGAAGGACATTCTCAAGGACGTTCTGCAGGCCGACGCCGCGTTGGTCGAGACCGTTGCCCACACCGAGTCTGCGGTCCGCTTCTACACGGATCCCCACGTCATCGTCGACGTCGGCGGTCAGGACATCAAGCTGATCGTGCTGAAGGATGGCCGCGTCAAGGATTTCAAACTGAACACACAGTGTTCAGCGGGCAACGGCTACTTCCTTCAGTCCACCGCCGAGGGATTCGGCATCGGCGTTCGTGATTTCGCCGACAAGGCGTTCGCGGCCCAATCGATGCCGATCTTCGGATACGGCTGCGCGGTGTTCATGCAGTCCGACATCGTCAACTTTCAGCGTCAGGGGTGGGCTGCCGAGGAAATCCTCGCGGGGCTCGCCGCCGTGCTGCCGAAGAATATCTTTCTCTACGTCGCGAGCATTCCGAACCTTGCGAAGCTGGGGACGCGGTTCATCCTGCAGGGCGGCACGCAGCACAATCTCGCGGCCGTGAAGGCGGAGGTCGATTTCATTCGGTCGAACTTCCGCGGCGCGGACAGCGAGCCCGAGATCATCGTCCACGAGCACTGCGGGGAATCGGGCGCCATCGGGGCGGGCGTGGAAGCAATGCGGCTGTACAACCGTGGCCACCGCACGACGTTCATCGGCCTCGATGCGGTTCGGAAAATCAGCTATCGCACGACCCGCAACGAAGCAACGCGCTGCAACTTCTGCAAGAACAACTGCCTCCGGACATTCATCGACATCAAGATGCCTGAAGATCCTGTTGAAAGTAGC
>Ga0310810_10003882_pt1 | contig 16413 bp, 15 predicted proteins | sample NCmetagenome_FD_207641 | JGI IMG/M metagenome (GOLD analysis project Ga0310810, IMG submission 207641) | Soil microbial communities from experimental microcosm in Duke University, North Carolina, United States - NC | ecosystem: Engineered > Artificial ecosystem > Soil microcosm > Unclassified ... | reverse complement strand
GGCGTTCTTCTTCTGGACGTCATGGGCCGCGTCCACGAATCGTCCAGGCGACACCGTCACCTACACGAGCAACTGGCCGTATGAGCCGCTCGTCGGCAACCGCCCGACGGGTGACACGATTGTGTGGACCGGCGTCAGCATCATTCTTTTGCTCGCGGGGATCGGCGCGATGGCGTCGTACCACGCGTCCACACGCGAGCACGGACCACTGCCGTCCCCGCCGGCCAACGATCCGCTGCTTGGATCGGTGCCGACGCCATCACAACGCGCCGTCATCAAGTATTTCTGGATCGTCGCGGCGCTCATCCTGGTGCAGATCGTTCTCGGTGTGGTGACCGCGCATTACGGCGTCGAGGGCAACGGCTTCTACGGGTTCCCGCTCGCGGAGTTCCTGCCGTACTCGATCGCGCGCACGTGGCACGTGCAGCTCGGCATCTTCTGGATCGCGACGGCGTGGCTGGCCGCGGGTCTTTACATCGGGCCAGCGGTGAGCGGCGTCGAGCCGAAGTGGCAGCGACTCGGGGTTAACGTGCTGTTCGCGGCACTGCTGGTCGTCGTCGTTGGGTCGATGGCGGGGCAGTGGCTCAGCGTGAAGCGCATGCTTGGTGTGGACACGTTGTGGTTCTATCTCGGTCACAGCGGGTACGAATACATCGACCTCGGACGACTGTGGCAGATCGCCCTGCTGATTGGGTTGTTCCTGTGGCTCGCATTGATGGTCAGGGCGCTGCGGCCGGCGCTCCGAGCCGAGGGCGAGCATCGTCCGCTGTTGACGTTGTTCTTGATCTCTTCCGTCGCCATTGCGGTCTTCTACATGGCCGCGCTCGGCTACGGTCGCCGTACGAATCTGGCGGTCGCCGAGTACTGGCGCTGGTGGGTCGTGCACTTGTGGGTGGAGGGCTTTTTCGAGGTCTTTGCCACCGTCGTGATTGCGTTCCTGTTCGCGCGACTGAAGCTCGTCGCGTTGCGCACGGCCGGAGAGGCGAGCCTGCTGGCTGCGACGATCTTCCTGTCGGGCGGCATCATTGGCACGCTGCACCATCTCTATTTCGCTGGGACACCGACGTTCGTGCTCGCACTCGGTTCGGTGTTCAGCGCGCTTGAGGTCGTGCCGCTGCTATTCGTCGGCTTCGAGGCCTGGGAGAATCTGAAGCTGTCCAAACGTCAGCCATGGGTGCAGAAATATCGGTGGCCGATCTACTTCTTCGTATCGGTGGCGTTCTGGAATCTGGTGGGCGCCGGGCTCTTCGGCTTCATGATCAACCCGCCGATCGCCCTCTACTACATGCAGGGCCTCAACACGACGCCGGTCCACGGGCACGCGGCCCTGTTTGGCGTCTACGGCATGCTGGGGATTGGGCTGATGCTCTTTTCGCTGCGTGCGCTCGATCCGGCTGCCGAATGGAAGGAGAGCCTCGTCAAGTTTGGTTTCTGGGCCACCAACATCGGGTTGATGGCCATGGTGACGATCAGTCTCTTGCCGGTTGGGTTGATGCAGACGTGGGCGTCAGTCGAGCACGGCTACTGGTACGCGCGAAGTCCGGAGTTCCTGCAGACCGGCGTGATCGAGACGTTCCGTTGGCTTCGAGTGATCGGTGACACGGTGTTTGCTGCCGGCGCGATCGCGCTTGCCGCGTTCGTGATCGGCCTGCGTACCGGCGGGTCAACCAAGAACGAGCGGCTTCAAGTGCCGGCTGGCCGGCCGCTCCCGACACGATAGGAGCAGCCGAACTCCCAACTTCCAAATACCAACTACCAACCACGTCCAATTCCCGACTCCCAAGAACTCCCAATTGGGAATTGGGAGTTGGGAGTGGTTGGACGTTGGGAATTGGTAGTTGGGAATTGGTTTACGGCTCCAGCTTGCTCGCGTGGCGATCGATCAGGAACCCGATCGTGCCGACAACGGCCATCACGCAAATGACGACGAGACTGACGGTAGTGGCTAGACCCATGTCCGTTCCTCTCTATTGGTCCTAAAAGGCGTTGCCGAGGAACGGCAACATGCGCCCGAAGTACATCACGAACACCCACGACGCAATCGCCCCGAAGGCGATGGCCTTGTTTCCGAACGAGGCATCCTCGTTGGCGCCAACCTGCCACGCTTCGTCAAACGCCGTGACGTAGAGCAGGTTGAGACCGGCCAACAACAGGAAGCCCATCTTCCAGAAGAACGACACGTTCGCCATGTACTGCTCGGGCGTGGCGATGACCCACATCATCCCGCTGACGATGTTGATCCCCAGACCGAGCACCGCCCACGGCAGCATACGATGCAACGCAGAGAACGGGACCGACTTCATCATCCCGAGCATGCGGAGATTCACCAACAGGACGACGCCGAAGAGCAGCCACAGCCCGATGAAGTGCAATGCCTCGAGCGATGGCCAAATCCACGTGTGATCCGTGACCAGCGACTGAATGGACGCGGCGTGAATCCAGCTCGGTCCGGCCGTCGGCGCGGAGCCTTCGGGCATCATCTCGGGATGCCGAATCTCGCCGCCCATCGTCGCCGTTCCCGCCATCGTTGTCAGCGTCAGGAGGGAGAGGACCAGGACAATGCCGATGTTGATCCAAGAGGGGCGATTGACACGGCGCCACTGCCACAGGCCAAACCACGCGGAGAGCCCGGTGAGCAGCATCAAGCCGAAGGCGACGATCGCGCCGTCGTGGTGCTTGTGGATCGCCTCGACCGAGATATCGGGCATCTTCTCCAGTTCCATGCCCGTGGCGACGCCACTGAGATACGCCGGAAGCGTGATCAGCGCGATCACGTAGAACACCTCGAGACTCACGCGTGTCAACGCTTCTTGACGGCGCAGCAACCCAAGGAGGAGCAGACCGATCGCGATTGCGCTGCCGATGGTCGGGACGTGATTCAGGATGAGATGAAAATGTGGTGCGTTCATGGTTGTCCCCTAGCTCCCGAGACCCGCCACAGGACCGATGTAGGCCATCAACCGGCCAGCCGTTGTCGCAGCGACCCAGAACACCAGTGACGTGAACGCCAGCATCCGCGCCTGGCTGGTCACTGGATGCGTATCGACGTTGGGGTCGGCGAAGACCCGCTTCTTCAACAACTGTAGGTTGATCAACGCCAGAATGATGAACGCCATCTTAATGTAGAAGACCGGGCTCCTCAGCTTGGTCTCGGCGTCGGCGATGAGCAGAGTGACGCCCGACAGTGCGGTCACGCCGAATGCACCCCAGATGAACGGAAAGAATCGGTTCAGCGGCGCCAGGGGAATCCGCGACCTTAAATCGATGGCGCCATTGAGGCCGGCAACGGTGGCCAGGCCAATCGTATGCAGGAAGAGGATGGCGGGATATCCCAGCAGCGACCCGCTCTCCCGGACCCAGTCCATGACAGCGCTGTGCTGGAGCTGAATGATGAAGTCCATGCTAGAAGTCGTGTCCCTTCGACGCCGCTCAGGGCCAGCCCTTCGACAGGCCTTGCGGCAAGCCTCATTAACATTGGAGTGATCCGAATCGACCGTAGAGTCTCTCACAGGTTGGGCGCCGGTAGTAATATTCCCGGCAATGAAGCCCACCTCAGTCGGTGTCGTCATCGTTGCGGCGTTCTTTGGCGTGCTCGGTGTTCGGCCGGCGTCGGCGCAGGTTGATCTGGGTGGCATGTGGGCCCCCATCTTCCACGAGGATCAACTCGAGCGCGTGCCCGGTCCCGAGATCGGCGACTATTCAGGGCTGCCGATCAACGACGCCGCACGGATGCGCGCCGACAGCTGGATGTCGTCGTTGCTGACGCTACCGGAGCATCAGTGCAAGCCGCACCCATCCACGTACGGATTCCGCGGTGTCGGCAATCTGCGCATCACCGCCGACGTCGACCGCGCGACGCAAGCCACCATCAAGTTGAACACGCACATTCAGTGGCAGGAGCAGGAGCGCGAGATCTGGATGGACGGGCGCCCGCATCCGCCTGAATACGCTCCGCACACGTGGCAGGGATTTTCAACCGGCCGCTGGGAAGGCAATGTGCTCGTCGTCACGACGACGCATCTGAAGGCCGGGTGGATTCGCCGCAACGGTCTCGCGATCACCGATCGCGCGACGATGACCGAGCGGTTCATCCGCCATGGCAACTACCTGACACACATCTACATGATCGAGGACCCGAGTTACCTCACCGAGCCCTTGATCAAGACGAACGGGTTTGCACTCACGCTGAACCCGGCGATGCCGCCGTACCCGTGTCATCCGGCGGTCGAGGTCCCTCACGACAAGGGCGAGGTGCCGCACTATCTGCCCGGCGAGAATCCGTTCCTTGGCGACTACGCGAAGAAGAACAATCTGCCACTGCAGGAAGTGCGCGGCGGTGCCGACACAGCACTGCCCGAATCGATCAAGCCGGGATTCAAGCCGCAGTCAACCCAAAGCCCAAAGCCTAGAGCCCAAAGCCCGAGTGCGAGCCAGTCCTCCGACGTGAAGTCGATGCACGTCCAGGGCAATGTCTGGATGCTTGTCGGCAGTGGCGTCAACGCGGCCGCACAGATTGGCGATGATGGCGTGCTCATCGTCGACACGATGACCGACTCGCAGGCCGACAAGCTGATTGCGGAAGTGAAGAAGATCGCCGGCGACAAGCCGATACGCTGGATCATCAACACGCACGTCCATTCCGATCACACCGGCGGCAATGAGAAGGTGGCCAAGGCCGGCCAATCAGTGGTCGGAGGAAACTTCGCCGCGCAGGTCGGTCAAGCCGCGGCAAACTCGGCGCAGATCATCGCTCACGAAAACGTGCTGAAGCGAATGAGCGAGACCGAAGGCAATGCCAAGCCAGTGCCCACTGTCGCGTTGCCGACCGACACGTTCTTCAACGAAGAGAACGAGCTCTATTTCAACGGCGAAGCAGTCCAAATTCTGTATCAGCCTGACGCACACACCGACGGCGACGTCATTGTGTTCTTCCGCAAGTCCGACGTCGTGGTCGCCGGCGACGTCTTCAACACACTGACGTTCCCGGTGATCGATCCGTCAGGCAGCCTCAACGGCATCGTTGCGTCGCTGAATCGTATCCTCGACATCACGGTTCCCAAAGACAAGCAGGAAGGTGGGACCTACGTGATTCCGGGACACGGACGGCTGACCGACGAAGCGGACGTCGTCGAGTATCGCGACATGATGACGATCATTCGCGACCGTCTTGCTGATGCGATCAAGAAGGGCCGGACACTCGAGCAGGTGAAGGCGGCCGGGTTGCTGCGCGATTACGAGGGACGCTTCGGTGCGACGCAGGGCGCGTGGACGACTGAAAAGTTCCTCGAAGCGGCGTATCGCAGTCTGAAAGAAAAGTAGGGCACGTCCTGTGGACGTAGGGCACGTCCTTTCGGACGTGCCGGAGGATCATTGATGAGACGCGGGGTTGTCATCGCCGTCACGGTTGCAGTGGCATTGAGTCTGGCTCCGAGCATCGTCGCGCAGCGTGGTCAGGGTGCCGCGCCCGCGGCGCCACCAACGCCACAGGCGGCGGCGCCAATTGACGTCACTGGCTACTGGGTGTCCATCGTCACCGAGGATTGGCGGTGGCGAATGGTTACGCCGCCCAAGGGCGACGTCGCCAGCGTGCCGCTCAACGCAGAAGGAACGAAGGTTGCGAACTCGTGGGACCCGGCGACTGATGGCTCCTGCCTCGCGTATGGTGCCGCTGGTCTGATGCGCATTCCGACTCGCCTGCACATCACGTGGGAGACCGATCGAACGCTCAAGATCGAGACCGATGCAGGGCAGCAGACTCGCCGGCTGATGTTCGACAAGAGCCAGGCGGCGCCGACCCAGCGCACGCTTCAGGGCTTCTCGCTCGCCGAGTGGGAAATCGCGGGCGCTGGTCGTGGCGCAGCCCAGGCTCCGCGCACGGGCAATCTGAAGGTGGCGACCACGATGATGAGCGCTGGCTGGCTGCGAAAGAACGGCGTCCCGTACAGCGAGAACGCCACGCTGACTGAGTACTTCGATCGCTTTCCTGCGCCGAACGGTGACGAGTGGCTGGTGGTGACGACGATCGTGTCAGACGCGAAGTATCTGAATCAGGACTTCGTCACCAGCACGCATTTCAAGAAGGAACCGAACGGCACGAAATGGGCGCCGTCGCCGTGCAAGGGCTGATGAGATTGACGATTGACGAAGGACGATTGACGAATTGATTGACGACTAGATCAGCACCCAATCCGACAATCTAACCTCGTCAATCGTCAATTCCTCTCGCATCTGTCACAGACATCCGTCGTCTGTGTCGAATTAGGCGATGGCGTCACCCAATCCGCTGGCCGACATCCCGTCAGGGGAGGCCGACGATCAAGAGCTCATCCGTCACATCAAGCGCGGCAGCCGCGAGGCGCTCGATTTGCTCATCGCGCGGCATCAGGCCTGGATCTACAACATCGTCCTGCGGATGGTCTACAACCCGTACGACGCCGAGGACGCCACCCAGGAAATCCTGATCAAGCTGCTGACCACGCTGTCCACGTTCGAGGGACGCAGTCAGTTTCGCACCTGGCTCTATCGCATTGTCGTGAACCACGTGCTCAACATGAAGCGCACGCGGTCGGAGGCGTGGGAGTTCACGTTCGAGAAGTACGGCAACGGCCTGGAGAGGGCTCCCGACCTGGACTTACCCGACGCGCGATCGGTTCCTGCGGACGTGCAATTGCTGGTGGATGAAGCGCGCATTGGATGCTCCTCTGGCATGCTGCTCTGTCTCGATCGGGAGCAGCGGCTCGTGTACATCCTCGGCGAAATCTTCGGCGTTACCGATGTCGTCGGCGCCGAGCTGCTGGACACCAGCCGTGACAACTTTCGCCAGAAGCTCTCGCGTGCGCGTCGCGACCTGCATAGCTTCATGCACGATCGCTGCGGCCTGGTGAATCAGGCCAATCCGTGCCGCTGCGCGAAGAAGACGCGGGCCTTCATGTATGTGGGCTACGTGGACCCGAAGAATCTGTTGTTTGCGAAGGGGCACGTGACTCGCGTGCGGGAAGTGGCCGCGAAGTTGTCAGCGGATGTGGAAGCGCTCGACGACGCGTACGCCGAGATCCATCGCGATCACCCGTTTCACTCACCGCCGGACTTTGTCGCCGCGGTGCGGCGTCTGATCGAGCGGCCGGACTTTCAATCCATTTTGAGGAGCACCTAATGCGACATCTGACGATCGGTGCGCTCGCAATGGCGAGTATGGCGCTCGCACTCGCGAGCGTCTCGTGTGGAAGTGCGGCGCAGCAGGCGGCCCCGGACGTTGTGACGATGGAGCGTGCGGCCCTCGACCGCTGGGGCAAAGGCGATCCGCAGGGCTATCTCAATATCATGGCCGCCGACGTCACATACTTCGATCCGATGCAGGACAAGCGCGTGGACGGCATTGACGCGTTGAAGAAGATGCTGACGCCGCTCACCGGCAAGATCAAGGTGAGCCGCTTCGACGTGATCGACCCGAAGGTGCAGCGTCACGGAGCCTCGGCGCTGCTGACGTTCAATCTCGTGAGCTATGTCACCTTGCCGGACGGGAAAGAGCGCGCGGTCGCTCGATGGAATTCGAGCGAGATGTACGGGCTCGTAGACGGCACGTGGCGCATCGTGCACAGCCACTGGTCGTTCGTCAAACCCGAGTTGAAGCAGGCCGTCACCGAGCTCAGCAACTGACGACCGCCGGCCGGCGACTGATCGTGGGCCCGCATGCGGGCGGCGATCGACGGCCAGAGCGCCGGACTGTCCCACTCGCGGTGGAGCGATCGCGCGGCGGCGGACCATTGCTCGTCCCGCTCGTTGTCGCGCTCGCTCCGATGCACTCCCACGTCTCGACCCTCTGCGCCAGCTCGCGTCCGGCGAGTGTCTGTTTCAGTTGGCGTCGCGCTTCGAACAGCCGGCCTTTCGAGGTTCCCTCGGGGATCTCGAGAATGCCGGCGACCTCACGATGCGTGTACCCTTCGACCTCGCACAGCAGAAACACATCCCGATAGATCGGCGCCAACGCATCGACCGCGCGCTGCAGCGTCAGTCGCATCGGGCTGTCGCCCGCCGGCGTCGGCAGGTCCACTGCGACGTCGGCGTCCACCATCTGGTTGTCCCGCCGTGCCGCCCGGCTCCGGCCAATGTCGTGGCAGGCGTTCAGCAGGATGCGATAGACCCACGTCCATAGCGCCGCATCGCTCCGGAACGAGTGCCGGTTCTTGTACGCCCGCAGGAACGTCTCCTGTACGGCGTCCTCGGCGTCCGAGCGATTCCCCAGCACGTTGAGCGCGAGGCTCTTCATCCGGGCCCCGTGCGATTCGTACAGCGATTCGAACGCGGCCAGGTCGATCGACGCGCGCGCCGTTTGGGTGCGTGCGCCGGGTATTCGACGTGAAGTCAGGGCAGACCGTTCGGTCGCCGTAACGGTGGAGCAGTAAGCCTCAGGCATGGCGTTGATGTTCGAAGTGAGACAGAGGGCATCCCACGGCCGGACACGTCTGGCCTCGGGCCACCGCCGGATTGCAATTGGTGCGCATTCGTTATTTCAAAGAAACGCCGCAGCCTTGGGCGTGGTTAACACTCTGTTCTTCGGGACTCCTGCACGCGGGAAGGGCATACGCTGTGCCACTCCACCGACCACAGCAGCCGAAAGCCCTCTGACATTTCAGGTCGCGAGACACGTCGAACCGCCGAGCCGCAGCGGCGGCAAGTCAGTTCACGACGTCGCTACGGATTAGAGACACCGAGATGGAGCGATAGTTCGATTCGCCGAGCAATTGGTGGGAACGGTCTTCACAGACTGCGCGGGTGAAAGACACGCTAAGTCAGTGAATGTCGCTACGAATAAGAAAGATGCGATCGAGTGGCAGTTCCAGTTTGACTAGCTTCCCCTCTGCGACCCAGATCTCGATCGGCGTGGGAACGTCACGCATGACGAGCAGTGAGACGTGTCGCGCGCGAATGGTGCCGCTGTCCGTTTGCAGGGTCTCGTCGCGCACGGCATCAACCGTCGCGTGAACCTCGCCCCGCGTGGTGAGCAAGATGGGAATGTCGTTCCCCGGCGCGAGCGTCTCGACGCGCGCGGCGAGCGCCTGATACGTGCCGAAGACGTAGTCCGATACCGCGATCACGCCCGGCGAGACCCGGACTGTCCCGAACGCTGCCTCGCGATCGGGCACGACGACATCGGTTTGCGCTCGAATCCCCTGAATCGCGACATGGATGACGCGCCGTTCATCTCCACTCGCCAGTTCCATCGTCAGGAAGCGCAGGCGCCACGCCGCGTCGTACGAAATCTCCAGACGGGTGACATCGAGACCAATCGTGCCCTCGGCATGGCTGGTGCTCTGCACCTGCCAGCCGTCCTCGTCACGCGCCACCGCGACCGTGGCCGACCCGATCGCGGCCCCGTTCTCGAGCAGGCGAAAACTCGTGTCAAAACGGGCCTGCGCGCCCATGCCGATCGGGCCTGCACACAGGAGGATGCCCACAATTGACAGCCCCAGTCGAATTGCCGGATCCTTGCCCCCTACCATCCGTCGACCCGGGTTCTTCGCTGGAGCGAGCCTTATGACCTCAGATAACACGGGAAAGATCTCGAGCGATCTGCGAGCACTCTACGAAGACTACACGAGCGCGGCCATCGATCGACGCACCTTCATGCGGCGTGCAGTCGCGCTTGGTGCCGCGGGAGCCGCGGCCGCCGCACTGGCACCGTTGGCCTCGTCCGCTGATGCCGCGGCACTGGCGCAGCAGACCGCCGGTGGTGCAGCAAAAATTCCGCTCGACGTCTCCGAATGGAGTTACATGTGGGTGAACGTGAGGCGCGCCGAGACCGCGCGCGGCGCGTTTGTCGGCGGACAGCAGATGTACGTCGAGTACATGATTCCAACTGTGGTTCGACACCCGTTTCCGATCGTGCTCGTGCACGGTGGCGGCGGTCAGGGTACCGACTGGATGGGGACGCCGGACGGCCGGCCCGGATGGTTCCAGTATCTGGTTCAAGAAGGATTCAAAGTCTACGTCGTCGATCGGCCGGGACATGGACGATCGCCGCTGCATCCCGATCTGCATGGTGGCTTCCCCGCGCAAGCCGCCGTCCTCGAGAACATCGCCGGACGATTCACACCGCCGAGCGCGAACCCTGCGCAGACGCCGAACGAGTATCAGAAGAATCACAACCAGTGGCCCGGCGTCGGCAATGTCGGATCGCCCGATCTCGATCAGCTCGTGGCGGGACAAGGCGGCAGCTACGTGCAGCAAGCGGCGCCAGCCGGTGCGGGAGGAGGACGACAAGGAGGAGCGCCGGGAGCGCCGGGCGGGGCGGGAGCGGGGCCGGGACGAGGCGGCACACCTGTGGCTGCGAACGTCGTGCAGCCGGCGCCAGCGATCAACGTGCAGCACGCGGCCTGGCGGCAGGCCGGTGCCGATCTCCTCGACAAGATCGGACCCGCGATCATCATGACCCACTCGGCGGGCGGTCCATTCGGATTGCTCGTCGCTGAAGCGCGACCGAATCTGGTGAAGGCGACGGTGATCATCGAAGGCGCCGGATCGGGATTCGGCGGAGGCAACCGCTGGGGCATGTCGAGCATTCCGGTCACGTACGAACCGGCGGTCACTGACCCGGCAGAGATCAAGACGCATTGGATTGCCAATCCCGAACCCGGTATCGCTGGCTACTTCCTGCAGTCGGAGCCCGCGCGACGGTTGCCGAATCTGCGAAACACGCGAGTGCTCTTCGTGACCGCGGACTCGTCGTTCGCATCACCCGGGAATCCGGGTGGCGTGGCCTTTCTGAAACAGGCGGGCGTGCAGGCTGAGGAACTGCGACTCGGGAATCTCGGCATCAAGGGCAACGGCCACATGATGATGGTCGAGAAGAACAGCCGCCAGGTGCTGCAGCCGATCATCGATTGGATCGGGAAGAACGTGACCGGCAGCAACACGCAATCGCCGGCACCGCGGCGAGGGTCGGCCGATTCGCTCGAACTCAAGCTCGCTGACACGGGCATCTTCTGGGTCGGCACGAGCAACAAGAAGAAGATGCCCTACGGCACGATTCACGTCGGGCAGATGTTCGTGCAGTACTTCGAGCCCGCACAGGTGCGTCATCCGCTGCCAGTGATCCTTGTGCACGGCGGCGGCGGACAGATGGTGCATTACATGGGGCTCGGCGGCATGTCGGGCTGGGCCCATCACTTCATTCAAGCCGGCTACAAGGTGTATCTCGTCGATCGCCCGGGTCACGGCCGATCGCCGTATCACCCTGACGCGCTCGGCGAGATCGGCCCGCTCGTCACCTACGATCTGCTGACGCGCGACACGGTCACGTCCGCGAGAACGCCGAACAAGCAGTGGCCCGGCAGCAGCGGCGACATCGGGGATCCGCTTGTCGATCAGCTCGTCGCCGCGGCGAACTCGGCTCCCCGCGACGCGCAGCTGGCGCAGTCGCTCTGGAAACTGAGTGGTGGCGAGCTCGTCGATCGCGTCGGCCCCTGCGTGCTGATGACGCACTCGGCCGGCGGTCCTTTCGGGTGGCTGGTCGCGAACGAAAAGCCGAATCTGGTCAAGGCCGTCGTCTCGTTCGAAGGCGCGACCGCACCGCTCGTCGGTCCCGGCGGCGCCGCTGGGACGCCGCTGCCGAATCTCAAGGGCATGCCGATCATGTATCTGCTGTCAGAGCGCGGCGGCCGGCCGGGCAAGCCGATTCTCGATGCGTTGCTGCAGTCGGGCGCGCGCGCTGAGGTGATCGATCTCAAAGAGCGCGGCATCCTCGGCAACAGTCACTTCGCGATGTTCGAGAACAACCGCCGTCAGGTGTTCGACGTGATCAAAGGTTGGATCGATCAGCACGTACCAGGGGGAACATCGTCATCAACCGCGCGGCTCTGAACCTGCATCTCGATGAGTGAGGCCATGACCCAGCGTTCGCCGTTGGCGATCTCGCTGGTTGTGGCCTGGCTCCTCATTGCGTCGTGTGCCTCGTCTCGCGCGCCATCCACCGACCCCACGGTGGCCATGCGTGAGTCGAGTCTCGTCTTGCAAACGTCGACGCTCTCTCCCGTATCGAAGGACGCGTTCGTGGGCGAGTACATGGGCGTCGTAAGGTTCTCACGCGACCAACGAGGCACAGTCTCGGGATTCACGCTCAACAGGCAAGCCGCGCGCGGTGTGCGATTCGAACGATCAACCCGGTGAGTCGAGTTCTCGCGGGCTCGATGCTGGTGGGCTTGTGCGGATGATGTTGTGAACGACCGGCGAATCAGAAGTCGCGCACCTGGCTGCGAACCGCTATTCGTAGAAAGTTGACGTCGTCGCCAGGGGCGGTAAAGCCCCATTTCTTGTAGAAGGGAATCATCTCCGGTTTGCAATACAGCTCGACGTGACGAACGCCAGCGACCATCGGGTGATCGAGTACGTAGTCGAGGAGCCGCTTGCCGAGTCCGGCGCCGCGATGCTCTCGCGCGATGATCACGTCGAAGATTACCGCCTTGAACACCTGGTCGGTCAGTACTCTCGTGAAGCCGACCAGCCGTCCGTCATCAGCGCACAGACCGACCACCAGATCGGTGTGCTGCAGCATGCGCGCCACCTCCTCCTCACGCCGCTGATTCGTCCACCATTCGTGACGATAGAGCTCCATCAAATCACTGCGTAGCCGGTCGTCGAGTGTCTCGACGAATCGATAGCTGGTCATCGTGTCTCCAGTGACGCTGGAATTATCCTCTGCGCCCTGGTGTTGATTGTGCTGATGACACTTGACCGACGTGTCTGATTAGTATCACCATGTGATAGTAATGCTGCTGGGCGAGTTCGAGTACCTGATGCTGACGGCGGCCGCGCGCCTGGGTGACGAGGCCTACGGTGCGGCGATCCGGCAGGAAATCGAGGACGCCACTGGGACCTCGTGCTCGATTGGCGCGCTCTATACAACGCTCGATCGACTCGAAGGCAAGGGGCTCATCAAAACGTGGATGGGTGACCCGACGCCTGAGCGGGGCGGCAGGCCGAAGCGCATGGTCCGCGTGACACCGAAGGGCGTTGATGCCGCGACGTCGTTCTACAACGCTGTTCGCCGCGTGAGTCGCGGCGTGGCGTGGGCAAAGTCATGACGCGCATTGCCTGGACTCTGGCTGATCTGGCGACACAGTTGCTCGAGCCGCAGGAGCGCGACGTCGTGCGCGGTGACCTCGCTGAATGCGGCGCCACCGGTTGGCGGGCCCTTCGTGAAGTGCTCGGTCTCGTCATCCGTCGTCAATCGATGCTGTGGACGGAGTGGCAACCCTGGTTCGCGCTGATCGCCATCGTGCTGCCAATCGGTGTGATGCTCAGCCACGCTGCGCGATGGTGGGCGGATGTCTACTCGCTCGAGGCTCTGATTTACTGGCGCCTCTGGAATTTGTCGTATTTGGATTACCCGGGCTGGCGACACAACATCGAGTTGCTTGCATGGTCGGCCACGATGAGCGGAGCGGCGTTGGCGGGCTGGTCGTGGACGAGCGGATATGTGCTCGCGTCCGTGGCTCGACACACGCGATGGATTGCGATCGGACTCTTTGCGCTGATGGTGTTTCTAGGCACGCTTGGAACCGGGACCGTCGCGCGCGCGAGTGCCGGTGCCTTTGCCGGGCATTTCCTGGGTGTCGTGTTACCCCGGTTGGTTCGCTTCCTGCTGGTTCTCCTCCCGGCATTATCGGGGATGTACTGTGCTCGCCGCGGTACCCTGTCTCGTTCGATGCTCGCCACCGGTGCCATCGCTCTCATTGCACTGACACTGTTCGCCGGGTCATTTCTGGAGTTATCCATGACGCTGGGCCGCGGCGTGTATCCCTCCGGTGCCGTCATCGGTCCTGACAAAACGGCCGGCACCGCCGACGATCAGCGTCCGCTCTGGCCGATGTCGATCGTGATGTTGTGGCCGACTGCGGCCATTCTCAGTTCCACCCTGTGGCGACGCGGGCCTGCCTCTTCGTCGCGCTGGTAATCACGGGCGCAGCTGCCGTCAACGCGCAGCGCGCATCGCGCGACTACGTGCAGTGGCGTGGCCAGCAGCGCGATGGTTCGGCGTCGGCGTTCGTCGAGCCGAAAGCGTGGCCGGCGGAGCTGACACGTCGTTGGAAGGTCGAAGTCGGCGAGGGGTACGGCACGCCGTTGATCGTTGGCGACGTGGTGTACGTCTTCACCCGCATTGATGGTCAGGAAGGGATGACGGCACTCGATGCGGCTACCGGGCGGCAGCGGTGGCGAACGAGCTATCCCGCGCCATACACGCCATCGAAGGCCGCGGAGAAACACGGCGCCAGCCCGAAGGCGACGCCGCTCTTTCACGATGGCCGGCTGTTCTCCCTCGGCATCAGCGGCATCGTCTCGGCCTTCGACGCGGAGAGCGGCAAGCAACTCTGGCAGTCGGCTGCACCAAAGGAAGCTCCGTTCTACGGCGCGGCGGTATCTCCGCTCGCGTTCCGCGATCTCGTCATTGTGCACCCGGGCGACTACGGACCCTTGACGGCCTTCGACGTTCGCAGCGGCGCCGTGAAGTGGACGGCTGGATCGAATGGCTTCTTCGCGTCGCCAATCCTCGTCACACTCGATGGGACGATGCAGGTCGTGTCTGTCACGCTGGACTACGTGATCGGCGTGTCGCTTGATGGCCGCATCCTCTGGCGGTTCCCATTCGATGCCAAGGGCGGCGCGACCATGCCAGTCCTTAACAACGACACGATCATTGTCAATTCGCCCGACCGCGTGATCGCGTTCCGGCCGCGGCTGAGAGACGGCGCGTGGATCGTCGAGACGATGTGGGAGACGAAGGACGTCAGCACGTACTTGAGCACGCCCGTTGTCGTTGATGGCGTGTTGTACGGACTCTCGACAAAACAGCGCGGACAGTTCTATGCGGTCGACGCGAAGACGGGGCAAGTGCTGTGGCTGGGCACGCCGCGCGAAGCCGACAATACGGCACTGGTCAAGGCCGGTCGACTGCTGTTCCTGTTGAATGACGACGCGGTGCTGATTGTGGCGCGATCGAACCGCAAGGCCTTCGATCCGATCGCGCGCTACATGGTTGCTGACAGCGCCACGTGGGCGCAGCCGGCGATCTCTGGCGATCGCCTCTTCATCAAGGACGTCAACACGCTCGCGTTGTGGACGGTTGGCGGTTAGGGCGCGCTCAGAATCTTCATCACGTCCACGTTGGCCGCGCGACGCGCTGGTACCATACACGCTAACGCGGCGACAACAGTCAAGGTGACCATCATCAGCAGCAGTACCCACGGGTTCGTCGCTGTGATCCCATAGAGCTGCGACGCGATGAGGCGCCCAAACGTCACGGCTCCGATCGCACCGAGCACGACGCCGCCGACAGCCAGTCCGAGACCCTCGCGCAACACCAGCGCGATGATCTCACGCGGAGCACTCCCGACCGCCAAACGAACGCCAATCTCGCGGGAGCGCTGTGTGACCAGATACGCAAGTACACCGTAAAGGCCGATTGCCGACAGGAACACGGCCACCGCGGCAAACAACGTGGCCAGGTGCATCGTGCTGGTCCGCGAGAGCAGTGTCAGCTCCGAACGCTCCGACATTGTCCGGATATCGAAGAGGGGAAGCTCGCGGTCGATTTGCGCCAGCGCCGATCGGATCTCGCCAACGAGTGGCGTAGGATCGCCTGCCGTACGGATCACGTAGCCGAAATCGCGTGGCGCGGTAACCGCATATGGCGAGTAGACGGTTCCGTTGGTCCCATAGTCAGTGACAAGCGGACCACGAAGCTGCGCGTCACGTACCACGCCAACGACGGTCAGCCATGGCGTGTTCGGACCGATGGATTCGAACTCTTTGGCATTCGCCGGCCGAACGACGCGCCGGCCGATGGGATCCTCGTCGCGCCAGAATCGCCGCGCCAGGCTTTCGTCGACAATAACCGACCTCGTGCTCCCGAGCGTGTCGCGATCGTCGAAGTACCGGCCGCGCACGAGAGCCGTCCCTGCGGCTTCGAAGTAGCCGGGGGTGACCGTCGCACGCACGGTGGCTACGGCTGGCTCTCCAGGCTTCGGCACATAGCCCTCGGCGACGATGATCCCGCTTTGGTAGAAGCCTCGGAGCGGCACGACAGTCGTGGCTCCGGCGGCGACGACGCCGGGCAGTCTCCGAATTGAGTCGAGCGAGCGATTGACGAGGGACCGGGCATCTTCGTCCGCCGCGTAGCGTGGCAGTGGCAGGTTGACGCCGGCGGTGATCACGTTGTCGATCGAGAAGCCGTAATTCACGTTCAGGAGATTCCGGACGCTGACCCAAAGCAGTCCTGCCCCGACGAGGAGCATGAACGAGCAGGCCATCTGGGCAACGACGAGCGTGCGTCGCGTCGCGCGGACGGTGCGACCTCCGGTCCGGCTGCGCGTGCTGTCGTGCAGGATCGAGCTGAGCCTCATCGTGAACAAGGGCGAT
>Ga0310810_10003880_pt1 | contig 16415 bp, 10 predicted proteins | sample NCmetagenome_FD_207641 | JGI IMG/M metagenome (GOLD analysis project Ga0310810, IMG submission 207641) | Soil microbial communities from experimental microcosm in Duke University, North Carolina, United States - NC | ecosystem: Engineered > Artificial ecosystem > Soil microcosm > Unclassified ... | reverse complement strand
CTCAGACGCAGGCGAAGGATTTCAACCCATGCCCGTTGTGCGATCAGGTTTCATCGGCTGGTCGCAGTCAGGGCATTGCCTTCGCCTTCGGCCGCGGCCGGGTCGTCGTGATTGGCGAAATGGGCGCCCTGGTCAATTACTCGGTCCCCGGGATGCAGAACCGTCAGTTCGCGCTCAATGCGGTCCGCTGGCTCGCTCGTGATCTGTGATGCGCCGCCTGGATGCGCGCTGACTGCAAATCGCTGATCGGATCCCCTACTTCGGCGCTGTATACGGCACGCCAATCGCGCGGAACGGGCCAGGATCCTTGGTCGCATCGTTGCGAAGATTCAACTTGGCCTCCGCAACGTACGCCGTTTTGCCGCTGAGCGTGACAGCGGTGATCCCTGGCAGCCCTTCCTTCAACACCTTGACCTCGGCCTTGTCGCCGTTGATCGTGACCTCGTCCAGCCGTCCGCCTTCCACCAGCAGCATCGTCATGCGGCCCACCGATCTCATGCCGTCCGGGCCCTGCAGAGGGCGTGAGGGTTCGAGCTTCACGATCGGACCGGCGGAGCCGTCGGCCTTGACCGGAATGCGCATGAGCGTGCCTTGACCGACGGAGTTGACGTAGACATGGCCGTCAGCGAGCAATGCGATGCCGTCGGCCGTCGCCAGGAGCATCGGATCGGACGCCCAGACATCGAGCGCAGTCGCACCCTTCTTCAGCCTCAGGACTCGACCTTGTGTCGTGTCGGTCGCGTAGACAGTCCCATCCTTCGCCACCGCAACGTCATTGCACAGACCGTTGTTCGGAAACGCGTAGCTTGCTTTGAACGCAGCTGTCTTGAGATTGAACGCCTTCAGTGCAGTCTCGCCCACCACAGGCGCACCATTGCGGCCGCCGGTCGAGGAGGCGCAGACCCAAAGCGTGCCGGCTTTCTCGTCGGCGAACACACCGAGCACCGTCGACAGGCCATTCGCCTTCGGCTTGATCCACACCTCCGCCTTCGAGGATGAGGAGGCGGCGCGATACACACTGTCCTGGCCGAGGCTCCCGAAGAACAGCGTGCCGTCCTTCGTCGACGTCAGGCTCTCGGGAAAGATTCTCTGATCCGCAAATGTGATCTCGGGACGATCTGCGGCGGCAAGCGAACAGACCAGTAGGGAAGCAAAGGCACACACGGCCATCGAACGCGATCGCGTCATCGGCAAGTCTCCAAAGAAATGTGTCCCGTATTATGGAAGAACTACGCACATCGCGCGCCACATTAACGGACGCTTAAAAAAGTTAAACGTTGTAAAGACAACTGCTTAGCGCCCGGAAACCGTAAACGCCGCTGGGGCGGATCCAGTAGCCCAGTGCATGCGGAGGTTCTCGTCTTCCTTTGTTCTTTCTCTGATCGCGCTCTCGTCTCTGGTTGTTAGTTGCGCCCAACCCGCGGCCCAAAGCGCCGACCGCGGCGGCCGTGGCGGACGCGGCGGACGCGCCGGCTTTGGCGGCGGGCCGCAACCGGTTGTCGTCGCCAAGGCCTCACAGAAAGATGTGCCGGTCGAAATCGATGCCGTCGGCAACGTCGAGGCGTCGGCAACGATCGCGGTGCGCACGCAGGTCACCGGCACGTTGGAGTCGGTTGGCTTTCATGAGGGCGACTTCGTGAAGAAGGGCGAGCTGCTTTTCACGATCGATCGCCGCCCACTCGAAGCCGTGCTCCAACAAGCCGAAGCGAATCTGGTGCGCGACCAGGCGTTGGCCAGCCAAGCCGAAGCCCAGGTCGCACGCGACGCCTCCAACGCCGAGTTTCAAAAGATCAATGCCGAGCGGCAGGCGGAACTGGTCAAGCGTGGCATCGTCGATCGCAACACCGGCGACCAGGCACGCACGCAGGCCGACGCCACAGACCTGGCGGTAAAGGCCGACCGCGCCGCCGTCGAGAGCGCCAGGGCGGAGATGGTAGTGCAGCAGTCGGCCGTTGAGGCGGCCAAGGTCCAGCTCGGATACACCCTCATCCGCTCGCCGATCGATGGGCGCACGAGCGACCTCGCCGTCAAGCCCGGCAACCTGGTCGCCGCCAACACCACGCAGTTGATGACGATCGCGCAGCTCGAGCCCGTGTTCGTCACGTTCGCAATTCCGGCAACCCATCTGCCGACCATCAAGCGCGCCGCCACCGGCGTGCGCCTGCGTGTCGTCGCTACCCCGCAGGACGAAGATGCGCAACCTGAAGAAGGCGAATTGACCTTCTGGGACAACCTCGTCGATCCCGCCACCGACACCATCAAGCTCAAGGCCACGATGCTGAACTGGGATCGAAGACTGTGGCCAGGCCAGTTCGTGCGCGTGAAGGTGAGGCTCGAGACACTACCCAACGCGACCGTTGTCCCCCAGCAAGCGTTGCAGACGGGTCAGGACGGCCTGTTCGTCTTCGTCGTGAAGGACGACATGACCGTGGAGCAGCGGCCCGTCATGGTGGGCCAGCGTGTCGGCGACGACGTCGTCGTTCAGAGCGGGCTGCAACCTGGTGAGACTGTTGTGACCGACGGGCAACTGCGGCTCGAGCAGGGTACACGCGTGCAGTTGGCGGATGCCGACGGCCTTGCCGCACCGGCCGGCGGACGCGACGGGCGCGGCGGACGCGGCGGGCGCGGCGGACGCGGCGGTAGCCGTCGTGGCGGCGGTAGCGGCCAGAGCGGGGCTGCGGGCCAAGAAGGCGCATCGGCCCAATAGGCGCCACGGCCGATCATGAACATCTCCGAGATCTTCATCAGGCGCCCGATCGCGACCAGCCTGCTGATGGCCGGGATCGCGCTGATGGGCGTGATCGCGTACACGAGTCTGCCGGTCAGTGATCTGCCGGCCGTTGACTACCCCACGGTGCAGGTGCAGGCCAGCCTGCCCGGCGGCGATCCCGCGACGATGGGATCCACGGTGGCCAGTCCGCTCGAGCGACAGTTCACGACCATTGCCGGCGTGGACGAGATGACATCGAGCAGCAGCGCCGGCAGTACCAACATCACGCTGTCCTTCGACCTCGATCGCAACATCGACAGCGCCGTCGTGGACGTCCAGACCGCGATCGCGGCGGCCATGCCTCTGCTGCCGTCCACGCTGACCGCGCCGCCGTCCTTCCGCAAACAGAACCCCGCCGACCAGCCGATCATGATGCTCAACCTCACGTCGAGCACGCTTTCGATGTCGGCGGTGGACGAGTTCGCCGAGAACATCCTGGCGCCGCGCATCTCCACCGTCGAGGGTGTCTCGCAGGTGCAGGTGCAGGGCGCGCAGAAATATGCCGTGCGCGTCCAGCTCGATCCCGACCGCATGCGTGCGCAGAAGGTGGGGATGAACGAGGTCGATCAGGCGCTCGCCAATTGGAACGCCAACGAGCCGACCGGGCAGTTGTTCGGGCACGACTCCACCTACACCATTACCGCCAACGGCCTCCTGCAACGGCCGGACGGCAACATTCTGGAGACCGCCGAGAGGTTCAAGCCGCTCGTCATCACCTACGTGCAGGGCCGTCCGATCCGGCTCGAAGAGGTCGCGAACGTCGTCGACAGCGTCGAGACGGTCACTCAGGCGGCGTGGGTCTACACCAAAGAGGGGCGGCAGCGCGCGATCACGCTGCAGGTGCAAAAGCAGCCGGGAACGAACGTCATTCAGGTCACCGACGCGGTGCGCAAGGTGCTGCCCAGCCTCCAGGCGCAGTTGCCACCCTCGGTCCACTTGAGCATCCGCCAGGATCGCTCGCGCACCATTCGACAGGCCTTCAGCGACATCCAGATCACGATGCTCATCACGCTCGCGCTGGTCGTCGGCGTGATCTACCTGTTCCTCCACAACTGGTCGGCGACGCTCATTCCCGCGCTCGCACTCCCCTTCTCGATCTTCGGCACCTTCGCGGTGATGAAGATGCTGGGCTACAGCCTCGACAACCTGTCGATGATGGCGCTCATCCTCTCGATCGGCTTCGTCGTGGACGACGCCATCGTGATGCTGGAGAACATCGTGCGGCACATGGAGGCGGGCGAGCGGCCGCTCGAGGCCGCGCTCAAGGGCTCGCGCGAGATCGGCTTCACCATCCTCACGATGACGACGTCGCTGGCCGCCGTCTTCATCCCGATCCTGTTCATGGCCGGCATCCTCGGACGCCTGTTCCGCGAGTTCGCCGTCACGATCACCAGCGCCGTCCTGATCTCGGGCATCGTGTCGGTGACGCTGACGCCGATGCTGTGCAGCCGCTTCCTGAAGGTCGTGCACGAGAAGGTCGGCCTCGCCGGCCTGATGGATCGCGGCTTCGACGCACTGCAGCGCGGATATGCCTGGAGCCTCGGCGTCATCCTCCGTCACCGTCTCGTGATGCTCGGCGTCTTCGTCGTGGTGCTGTTGACGACACTGCACATGTTTGGCGTCGTGCCGAAAGGGTTCATTCCCGATTCGGACAACGACTTCCTGTTCGTCAACGTCCGCGCGGCGCAGGGGACGTCGTTCTACGAGGTCGTCGGCGTCACCGAAAAGATCACGGACATGTTGAATCGCGATCCGAACATCGACGCGATGATGGTGAACACCGGCGGCGGTAACGCGAACGGCATGAACACCAGCCGGATCAACGTTCAGTTGACGCCACGCGCGACGCGGACGCTCACCGCGGCGCAGGTGGCGCAGCGCCTGCGGCCGATCCTCGCGCGGTTCCCTGGCGTTCGCGGCACGGTCAACGTGCCGCCGGCCATCCAGATCGGCGGTTTCCGCGGCGACAGCACGTACAACCTGATGGTGCAGAGCCTGAACACCGAGGAAATCTACCGATGGACGCCGCGGCTGATGGCCGCTATCAGCCGGCTTCCCGAGGTGATCGACGTGGCGACCAACCTCGAATCGCGCAGCCCGCGCGTGGACCTCGTCATCGACCGCGACAAGGCTGCTGCTGTCGGATTGAACGCATCGACGATTGCCAACGCGCTCAGCTCAGGCCTCGGGCCGCGCTGGGCCACCACCATCTACGGCCAGCGCTCGCAGTATCGCGTGCTCCTCGAGCTCGATCCGAAGTATCAGCAGCAGGCCGACACGCTCACGAAGATCGCCTTCAAGGCTCCGAACGGCAACATGATCCCGCTCGAGTCGGTCGTGAAGTTCAAAGAGACCGTCGGGCCGCAGTCGGTCAACCACGTCGGGCAGCTCCCTGCCGTCTCCATCTCGTTCAACGTGAGGCCGGGCGTATCGCTCGGCGAAGCGGTAGACAAGGTCAACGCGCTGGCGAAGGAGATGCTGCCGCCGACGGTGACGACCAGCTTCCAGGGCTCGGCCAAGGTGTTCCAGACGTCGATGTCCAACCTCACGCTGCTCCTCGTGCTCGCGATCGGCGTCGTCTACATCGTGCTCGGGATGCTGTACGAGAGCTACATCCACCCGCTCACGATTCTCTCGGGGCTGCCATCGGCCGGCCTCGGCGCGGTCGTGACGCTCTGGCTCTTCGGCAACGAGCTGAACATCTACTCGTTCGTCGGCCTCATCATGCTGATCGGCATCGTCAAGAAGAACGCGATCATGCAGATCGACTTCGCACTCGAGCAGGAGCGGCAGTTCGGCAAGACGCCCATCGACGCGATCTATGAAGGCTGCATCATCCGCTTCCGGCCGATCATGATGACGACGGCGGCGGCGCTGCTCGGCTCGCTGCCGATCGCGTTCGGCTTCGGCGCCGGCGGCGAGGCGCGTCAGCCGCTTGGCCTCGCCGTAGTCGGCGGCCTGCTCGTCTCGCAGCTCATCACGCTGTATCTGACGCCGGTCGTCTACACCTACCTTGGCGGCCTCGTGAAGACGCGGCGAATCGCGCCGGGCACGTCGCCCACCCCCGCGACGGCGTAACCATCATGAATATCTCCGAAGGGTTCATCCGGCGTCCGATTGCCACCAGCTTGCTGATGGCGGCGATCGCGCTCTTTGGCGCCGTGGCGTACAGCTCGCTGCCGGTCAGCGATCTTCCGAACGTGGACTTCCCCACCCTGCTCGTCACCGCGCAGCTTCCAGGGGCGAGCCCCGAGACAATGGGCGCGTCGGTCGCCACACCGCTCGAGAATCAGTTCTCCACCATCGCCGGCCTCGAGTCGATGACGTCGGTCAACTCGCTCGGCTCCACGCAAATCACGCTCGAGTTCAATCTGGATCGCAGCCTCGACGGCGCCGCGGTGGACGTCCAGGGCGCTATCACCCAAGCGAGCCGGCTCTTGCCGCAGGGCATGCCCACGCCGCCGACCTTCACCAAGGTGAACCCGGCGGATCAGCCCATCCTCTATCTCGTCATCCGCTCGACGACGCTGCCGGCATGGACGCTGGATGAATGGGCAGAGACGCGCATCGCGCAGCGAATCTCGCAAGTGAGTGGTGTGGCACAGGTGCAGGTGCTCGGCGCGCAGAAGTACGCGGTGCACGCGCAGCTCGATCCACACCAGCTCGCGGCACTGCAGATCGGGATCAACGAGGTCGAGAACGCGCTGCGTTCGTGGAACGTGAACGTGCCCGCCGGCAACATCATCGGCCCGCACCGCGCCTACACGCTGCAGGCCACTGGCCAGTTGATGAACGCGGACGAGTTCAAGAGCATGGTGGTCGCCTATCGCAACGGCGTGGCGGTGCGTCTCGAATCGCTGGGCAAGGTCATCGACGGCCCCGAGGATCCTCACACCGCGTCGTGGTTCTACAGCGACGGACGCGAGCAGCGAGCGATCACACTCGGCATACAGCGGCAGCCCGGCACCAATACGATCGCCGTGGCCGACGCCGTGCGCGCGCTGCTGCCGCAGTTCGAGTCGGAGCTGCCGACCAGCGTGCACATGGACATCCTGTACGACCGCTCCGACACCATCCGCGAGTCGTTTCGTGACGTTCAGTTCACCATGCTGCTGACCCTCGGCCTGGTCATCATGGTGATCTTCGTGTTCCTGCGAAACGTGTGGGCGACGGTGATCCCGAGCCTGGCGCTGCCGTTCTCGATCGTGGGCACGTTCGCCGTGATGTATCTGCTCGGCTACAGCCTCGACAACCTGTCGATGATGGCGTTGATCCTCTCCGTCGGGTTCGTCGTGGACGACGCGATCGTGATGCTCGAGAACATCTACCGCCATGTCGAGCACGGCGAGGATCCGCTCACGGCTTCACTCGACGGCTCTCGAGAGATCGGCTTCACGATCGTATCGATGACGCTCTCGCTCGCCGCCGTCTTCATTCCCGTGCTCTTCATGGGCGGCGTCCTCGGTCGATTGTTCCGTGAGTTCTCGGTGACGATCTGCGTCGCCATCCTGATCTCGGGCGTGGTCTCCGTCACGCTCACGCCGATGCTGTGCAGCCGGTTCCTGAAGCGGCCGTCACACGGAGAGCGGCCGACAGCGATGTCGCGGTTCATGGCAGCGACCGAGCGGTATTTCGAGGCGATGCTGCGCTTCTACGAGCGGACATTGCAAGTCGCACTGCGCTACCGCGGCACGACGGTCGCAGCCGCCGCCGTCGTGCTCGTGCTGACTGGCGTTCTGTTCGTCATCGTGCCGAAGGGCTTCATCCCGGATCAGGACACCGATCAGATCACGGTGACGACCGAGGCTGCGCAAGGCACGTCCTTCGACAACCTGGTCCGCTACCAGCGCACCGTCTCCACCATCATCGGCCAGGACCCGGCGGTGGCGCGCCTGGTCTCGACCATCGGCGGCAGCGCGTCGAACACGCTTGGCGGACCCAACCTCGGGCAGATCGTCGTGACGCTCGTGCCCCGTGGCGATCGCTCCATGCTCGTCGGCGGGATCATCGAGCGCCTGCGACCGAAACTCGCCGGGTTGCCGGGCATGCAGGTCTACATGCAGACGCCGCCCACCATTCGAATCGGCGGACAGGTCAGCAAGAACCCGTATCAGTATTCGATCCAGGCGGCAGACAAGGCGCGGCTCTACGCCACCGCCGACACGTTACTCAAGCGTCTCGCGGACGTGCCCGGCATTCAGGACCTGACGAGCGACCTCGAGGTGACGAGCCCGCAGGTGAACGTGGATATCGATCGCGACAAGGCGGCGGCCGTTGGCGTAACGGCGAGCCAGATCGAGAACGCGTTCTACGACGCGTACGGACCGCGTTGGGTCTCGACGATCTACGCGCCGGTCAACGAATACAAGGTGCTCCTCGAGCTCGCGCCGCAGTTCCAGTCGGATCCCGCGACGCTGTCGATGCTCTATTTCAAAGGGACCGGGCCGCTGGTGCCCCTCGATACGCTGGCGAAAGTGAGACAACAGGTCGGCCCGCAAACCCTCAGCCACGCCGGGCAACTGCCGGCGACGACGATCTCGTTCGGGCTGGCACCTGGTGCATCGCTTGGAACAGTCCTCGCGCACGTCAGCGAGGTTGCCGCGGACACGCTGCCGCCTGACGTCACCGGTGGATTTCAGGGCGCCGCAACAGCCTTCAACGGAGCGCTGACGAACCTGGCCGTACTGCTGGTGATCGCGGTGCTGGTCGTCTACATCGTGCTCGGCGTTCTCTACGAGAGCTACATCCACCCGCTCACGATCCTGTCGGGCCTGCCGTCGGCCGCATTCGGCGCCCTGATCACGCTGCTCCTGTTCGGTCTCGACCTCAATATCTACGCCTTCGTCGGCATGATCATGCTGATCGGCATCGTCGAGAAGAACGCGATCATGCAGATCGACTTCGCACTCGAAGCGCAGCGGAGCGGCATGAGCGCGGAAGAGGCGATCTATCAGGGCTGTCTCGTGCGCTTTCGTCCGATCATGATGACGACGATGGCGGCAATGCTCGGCGCCGTGCCGATTGCGATCGGCTACGGCGCGGGCGGTGAAGCGCGCCAACCGCTGGGGCTCGTCGTCGTGGGCGGCCTGCTCTTCTCGCAGCTCGTGACGCTGTATCTCACACCCGTCGTCTTCATCTACATGGCGCAGTTGCAGGCGTGGCTGGGGCGACGGTCGCAGCGCAGCGACGTCGCTACGCCGGCCGTGGCCTTCCGATCACCGTAACATCGCCGAGCGATGTCCGCTCCGGGTTGCCGTCGTTGCTCGGCCTTCAGCGAACGACGACCGTTCCCACCATTCCGGGGTGAATCGCGCAATGGTACGGGAACGTCCCGGCACTCTGGAATGCAAACGAGAACTGCCCGCCAGGTGGGACGATTCCCGAGTTCCACCCGGTCGCATTCGACGTTGAGGTGTGGGAAACCGAATCGGTGTTCATCCACGTCACCGTCGTGCCTACGGCCACTTCCAGATCGCCTGGCATGAAGGCTCTATTCCCGAGAGCCTCCGCGCCAACAGGTATTGTGACCGACGACGATGCGCCGCCCGGCGGCGGCGGCGTGGCGGACGGTGAGACGGGAGACGATGAGGAGTACCCTCCACAGCCCGTCGCGACGACCAGGATTGCTGCTACAGCGGTCAGACGAAACAACATGACATCCTCCGAGCATGAACGAGTGAAATAAAGGAGCGCTGATACATGACGTAATCGCGAAAGGCTCTCGAATATTCCGTGATAGACGAAGCAGGCTCGGAAGAGACGGCTGCGCTCGAGCCTGCTGGAATAATTCGCGGGCTGAACGTGTTTGCGTTTTCGTGGGAAACAACAGCGCCGTCAGAATTCTTGCGATCTCTGGAAGCCTTCGGAGGGCATCTTCGAACAGCGCACTGATCGCCGCCGTTGCACGCGTGGCGCCAGCGTGGGTGGAAGTCTCGGTTTATCGCGAGCTCGAATCGCTTCCGCCTTTCAATCCGGATCTCGATGGAGGCAACACGCCTGCGCCAGTCATTCGATTCCGGGCTGCGCTTCAGGCGTGTGACGCGGTCGTGATATCGAGTCCCGAGTACGCGCACGGGGTACCCGGGGTGTTGAAGAACGCGCTGGACTGGGTGGTCAGCAGTGGGGAACTGGTGAACAAGCCGATCGCCTTGATCAACACATCCGCGCGCGCGACCCACGCCTGGGCATCGTTAGCCGAGACGCTGTCGGTCATGTCCGCGTACGTGGTACACGACGCGTCGATTACGGTGCCGCTCGCAGGCAGATCGCCCGATGTCGATCGCATCGTTGCGGATGCCACCATCGCAAGCGCGCTGAGGTCTGCGATCTACATTTTGTCCAGCGATGGGCGCGAGGCACGGGCGGTTTAGGCGTGCGCGCGGGTTCTCAAGACGTTGTCGATGTCCTTCATCAACGAATCGACAGACGCGTTGCGTCCTGTCGCATAGGCACGGGCCCAGCGATCCGGTCCGAGACGTGCGCGCGCGCCTCGCTCCGACTGTTCCCGAAGGTCGTGCACCGACTTGTCGACCACTGTCACGCCGGTGCGTTCAGTGACGGAATCCTGTGCTCCCAGAATCCGCGCCGCCCAAGCGTCGTCGCTCTTGAGCGCTGCCGCGGCTGCAAGAGGGACCAGCGCGTAGACGAACGCGAACTTGTCATGGAGCTCCCGGATGCGTGTGAGGCTCTCACGCACCAGCGCGATCGCGTCCTCGGCGTTCCCGCGCCGCACGGCCAGAATGGCGCGGACATATAGCGCCCAGGTCAGGAACCACGGACCAGCGTGCTGGAGTACCGAAGTGGCCTCATCGAGCAGGCGTTCTGCCTGATCGGCCTCGCCGGTCGCGAGGGCGAGCACCGCCATCCCGCTGAGTGCATTGCCAGTACCGGAAGGGATCGCCAGCATCCGGAATCGCTCGATACTGTGAGAAAACCGTTCGCGCGACGCGGACAGGTTGCCAAGAGCGTGTTCCACGTGCCCGGTAATGTGCTCGGCCTGCGCCACTGTTTCCGTGTCGCCGGCAGCGAGGGCGAGCTCCAGGACTCGGTCGAGCCCCGTGCGTGCGCGCCCGAGCTCGCCTTGCGTCCACCACATTCCAGCCGCCCCAAGGAGCGCTCGCGATTCGGCTGTTGCTGGAAGGGATGGCAGGTTGAGAATCTGTTCGTACCACTGGAGGCCTTCGGCGGCATGCCCGCGAATGAGCCAGAAGTACTTCAGTCCCCACGCAATGTCGGCCGCTTCGGCCGCCCGGCCGCGATCGATGAGCCACGCCAGTACGCTGCGATAGCTCTCGAGATCGTCACGCACACGGTCCAGCCATTCGACCTGCGCAGGGCCCATGAGCCCCTTCGCGGCGCGGGAGGCCTCGCCAACGCAGTAGCAGGCCAACCCTTCCAGCGCGTGATCGCGTTCGCCCGCCGCGATGAGCTCGTGTGCCGCGTACGCCCGCACCGTTTCGAGCATCTCGTACAGCGGACGACTCGCCACCGAGGTCTCGGCTCGCAGCAGCAGGCTCCTGTCAATCAAGCCGGCCACATCGCGGACGACGTCGTCCGCCTGAGCGCAGTCCTCGCTGCCGTTGACGACGGCAACGGCGGCCTCGATCGAAAACCGCTCTGGCAGCACGCCGAGGCGACGGAACACACGCTGCTCGTCGGGCGGCAGCAGGTGATAACTCCAGGCGACCGTCGCGTTGATCGTCTGTTGACGTTCCGGGAGATCCCGCAGGCCGACAGTGGAGAGCAGAACATTCTCGGTGAGGCGGCGCAGGAGATCTTCGACCGTCAGCACTTTCATCCACGGGGCGGCCAGTTCGAGCGCAAGCGGCAGCGCATCGAGCCGACGGCAGATCGCCGCCACGACAGGCCCGTTGGCGGACGTGAGGCGAAAGCCAGGTTGCACGTCCCGTACGCGCTCCACGAACAGCCGCACCGCCGGGGAGCGCGCGAAGTCGGCGGGCGACGCCGCGTCGTCGTCCACAGTCAACGCGAGGGGACCGACGGCGTATTCCCGCTCGCCTCGCACTCGCAGCGCCGCGCGGCTGGTCACCAGTATGCGCAGCGGCGCCACTGCCGTCAGCAGGTCCACCACCAGCGGCGTCGCGTCCAGCACCTGCTCGAAATTGTCGAGCACCAGCAACGTCGGATGATGCGCGCAGGCGAGCCGTACTCGCTGGGGCAAGTCGACCGAGGGCACGTCGGATAGTCCGAGCGACTCGGCGATCGCGGACGCGACAAACGCGGGATTCCGAATTGCCGCCAGCGGGACGAACACCGCGCGAGTCGCACCTTCGATCGAGATCCTGCGTCCAAGCTCGAGGGCCAGGCGAGTCTTCCCGACACCTCCGGGCCCGACCAGCGTGATGAGGCGTGCCTCCTCGTCGGCGAGCCACTGCCGAAGGGTTTGCAGATCGGCTTCGCGTCCGAGCAGAGCGGTGGGCGCCAAAGGCAGGGAAAGGCTACTCAGCTCATCCGCCACTGCGACGTGGGCGGGTGCGCGCGCTCTCTCGAGGAGCGCGTCACGCGTCGCACCAGTCAGGTCCAGTGCTGCGGACAGCGCGCGAACCGTCTCGACGTGGGGCCGCCGCCGTTCTCCACGCTCGAGCGCGCTCACGGCGTGCACCGAAAGACCCGCGATCGTGGCGAGCTCCTCCTGCGTAAAACCGGCAGCTTCCCGGAGCGCTTTGAGCTGCGCGCCAAACGACTGCGGAACGCCGGATTTCATGACCCCCAATCTTACTGCCGCTGCCGTACGGATGTCGTACGAGTCTCGTGCGCCCGCTGTGGGTGGTCGTCGCCTCCCCTGGGCCACACACTGGCGGCATGACAGGTGACGCGGCACCAACCACGTTCATCACCGGCGCCGGCGGATTCATCGGCACGGAGTTGATCAAGGTCCTCGTGGCCAGGGGCCATCAGGTCGTTGGCCTCACGCAGTCGGTAGAGGCGGCGCAACGCGTGCGTCGTGCCGGTGCCGTACCCGTCATGGGCGACCTCCTCGAACCGGGTCAATGGCAGGACGAGGCGGCGGCAGACTGGGTCTTTCATCTGTCACCGCAAACCCATTTTCGGCGCATCGCTCCGAGCCATGCCGATTCCATCGCGCGCGCGCGTGTGCTGATGGACGCACATCTGCTCGATGCCGTTGCGTCAGGCGAGACGCGTCGGATCGTGTACGTCGCCGACACCAGTTGTTACGGCGCGACGGGCCCACGTTCGATCACTGAGGACGAACCGATGAGGCCGTCCGCTTTGGGACGCTGCCTGACGCCGGCCCTCGACCGCCTCGACGGATACGTCGTCGCCGGCCTGCCGATCGTCACTGCGTTGCCCGGCTGGGTATACGGCAACGGCTCGTGGTTTCGCGAGCGCGTCATCGAGCCGGTGATGGCCGGCCGCCGGGTGCTGCAGTTCGGAAAACAAGGGCCATGGGTGTCGCCCATTCACGTCCACGACTGCGCGCGCGCGCTCGTGCATCTCGCCGAGCGCGGCGAAGCGGGCGGCCGCTACTTCCTGGTGAACAACGAGCCGGTCCGGCTGCACGAGCTCGCCGACACGTTCGCCCGTGTCGCGAAGCGTCCACTGCGTTCCTGGCGGGTGCCCGACGCGGCAGCCCGCCTCGTGGTCGGTTCGGTCCTGGCCGAGCACATCCGGGCCGACGCCGTCTTCTCGAACATCCGATTGCGTGCGATCGGATTTCGCTTCCGGTATCCCACATTCGAGCAAGGGCTCCGGCAAGTCTTTGGAGCGCTTCATGAGTAACGACCTTCGTCGACCCACGACCACAGACGCAATCGGTGACGGTTTTGAGGATGTCGTCGTGCCCCATCTCGACGCCGCACACCGTCTGGCGCGCTGGCTGATGCGAAATGAGCACGACGCGGAAGACGTCGTCCAGGACGCGACGTTGCGCGCCCTTCGATACTTTCGGACATTCACCGGTGGAGATGGCCGTGCCTGGTTCCTCAGAATTGTTCGCAACACCTGCGCCGGCTGGCGTGACCACCGTCACGAAGCATTGACGGACCACTTCGACGAAGAGCAGCACCGCAGCACTCGGCCGGCATTCGATCCTGAAACGCTATTGCTGCGGACCGATGACGCGACGTTGATCGCTCGGGCCCTGCGTCAGTTGCCGGATGCGTACCATCAACTGCTCGTGCTCCGCGAGCTCGAGGGCCTGTCGTACCGAGAGCTGGCCGACGTGATCGGAATCCCGATTGGGACGGTCATGTCGAGGCTGTCTCGCGCCCGTGAAGCGCTTCGCGTCGCGTTGGACAGCGAGCTGACGCCGTTCCACGCCCCAACGAGAACGCGTCGCGACCAGAAGATGGAGGTCCCAAACCGTCACGTGCCCATCCGGGAAGACATTGGTATGAAGAATGGCCAGACCACGAAATTCTCACAGAACGAGTTGCTCGAGGAATCGGTGTGCACGTAACCGAGGTGCCGACCCGTCATGATGGCCCTTGCGAAATCGTCGGCGTCGCCGCGCCCCCTGCGCTTTGGCAGGTTCGAGCTCGACGTCCAGTCGCGTGAGCTGCGCACTGGCTCGACGAGTGTCCGGCTGCAGAGGCAGCCCTTCGAAATCCTGTGCCTCATGCTCGAGCACCAAGGGACGGTCGTGACGCGCGAACAGTTGCGACGGCGTCTCTGGCCGGAAGGGACCTTCGTCGACTTCGAGCACAGCCTCAATGCCGCGATCAAGCGGCTGCGCGCCGCGCTTGGCGATGACGCCGGCCAACCGACGTGTATCGAGACCGTGCCACGGTGCGGCTATCGTTTGATCGTCGCGCCGGAGGATCCCGATGCGACACGACCGACGCCGCCGCCGGCGGTCTCGCCACGCCTGCGTCTCGCAGTGCTGCCGTTCATCAATTTGAGCGGCGACAGCAGCCAGGAGTACTTCAGCGATGGCCTCACCGAGGAACTGATTACGCAGCTCGGGCCGATGTGTCGAGGAGATGTGGGCATCATCGCGGGCTGGTCGACGATGGCCTACAAAGGCCGCCTGGAACGCGCTCGCGAGATCGGCGAAGCGCTGCAGGTCGACTACCTGCTCGAAGGGAGCACGCGAGGCGAGGGGTTACACATGCGCATCACCGCTCGGTTGGTCGAGGCGGCCAGCGAGGCTCACCGGTGGTCGGAGACCTACGATCGCACAATCGGTGATTGGCTCTCCGTTCAGGCGGACGTCGCGGGCGATGTCGCTCAGTCGCTCGTCAAGGAACTGGTACCTCCTCCCCGTCTTGTCGCCACGCCCGATGCGCATCGACGCCATTCGCGTCTCCCTCGGGCCGACCTCCATGGCCGCCGACCCTGGAGCCCTCGCGATCACATCGACGACTGAGCGCACGCGTCGAGCGTCCGCCGGACATCACGCTCGCAACGCAGAACTAAGATGGACAGGTCATGACACGTGGCGGTCAGCCGTCATTTGGCGCGCAACTGAAAGCGCTTCGCGAAACTGCCGGGTTCACTCAAGAGGAGCTCGCGACGATTGCGGGTCTCTCGGTCCATGCCGTGAGCGCACTCGAACGCGGCGAACGACGGCGGCCTCATGTCGAGACCCTGCGCGCGCTGTCGGCAGCCCTGGACCTCACCGGTGCGACCCGTGACGCGCTCCTCATGAGCGCGCGAGCTGCTCCGCCCGCAACGGCCGGCGATCGCGGGAAGGGCGTCTCGCTGCCCGTGGCCCTGACCGGCTTCGTCGGACGCGATGCGGATTTGCAGACGCTGCAGCACTGGCTCGCCGATCCCGCTGCACGTCTCATCACGCTCACCGGGCCTGGAGGCGTCGGAAAGACTCGTCTGGCACTGGAGCTTGCGCGGGCGAACCTCACTGCAGGCCCATCCCGCGTGCTGTTTGTCGGGCTGGCGGCGGTTCGCAATTCCGCGTTCGTGGCACCGGCAATCGCCCAGGCCCTCGGAGTATTGGACGGCACGCCGCACGAGCTGCCAAGGCTCGCTCGCCTTGCCTGCGACGGTACGCCAACGTTGCTGCTGCTCGACAATTTCGAGCAGGTCTCCGATGCAGCCCCTCTGGTTGCGGATCTCCTGACTTCGGTCGCCGCCCTCCGAGTGCTGGTCACGAGCCGCGCCGCGCTTCGTGTGCGAGGCGAACGGGAGTACGCCGTCGGACCGCTTGCATTGGACGCGAACGTTGACGCCACCTCGCCGGCCGATGTCGCGCGCTCGCCCGCGGTCCGGCTGTTCGTCGAGCGCGTGCGGGACGTACAACCTGGCTTTCGTCTCACACCCGCGAACGGTCCCGTCGTCACGGCAATCTGCCGTCGGCTCGATGCACTGCCGCTTGCCCTCGAGCTTGCGGCGCCATGGATCAAAGTGCTGACCGCCGAGGACCTCCTCCGCCGACTGATGTCGGACGCCCTGCTCTCAGCCCTCGGCCCGCGCGACCTTCCGGAACGCCAGCAGACGATCAACGCGACGGTCGCCTGGAGTTATCAACTGCTGCCGCCGAGCGAGCAGCGCGTGTTCCGCCGTCTCGGCGCGCTGCCGGGCCGTTTTTCGATCGAGGCAGCCGTCGCCGTCATGGCCGGTGCCGCGGACTCCGGTGGAGTCGACGGCGTGCTTCGCGACACCGCCGGCCTCATCGACAAGAGCCTCCTGCTGCGAGCAGAAGCCT